>CEVQ01078787.1_pt1 | contig 11019 bp, 8 predicted proteins | sample 356551 | NCBI WGS metagenome assembly CEVQ01 (sample SAMEA2623756, study PRJEB7988) | marine metagenome | biome: marine biome (ENVO:00000447); feature: mesopelagic zone (ENVO:00000213); material: "saline water (ENVO:00002010), including plankton (ENVO:xxxxxxxx)" | depth 250 m | reverse complement strand
CTGTGGGAGCCCCGGGAGGGAAACCTCCCGGGGCCACCCGATCACGCAACCGAGGGCCGGGCGGACCGAGCACGGGGCCCAACCCGGAGGGACCCCATGAGCAAGAAGACGAAGAAGCCCAACGCCAAGACCCGCCGCATGAGCGGGCGACTGCGCCGGTTGAAGGAGAAGCGCGACCAGGAAGTCGAAGCCCTGGTCGCCCAGGCCACCAAGTTCGTCGAGCCCGGGAGCGGCCATCAGACCCTGGGCCGGGGCCAATGCACCTACATCAAGATGAGCTCGGACTGCTCGGCCTCGCGCACCTTCTGCTTCCGCCGGCACGCGGACGCGCAGCGCGCCATGAAGGCGGCCATCCTCCGCGACGCGATCGACGAGGGACGCCTGCACGAGCTGGACGCCATCCTGCGCGACGCAGGGCTGAGCGGCTGAACGCTGGCCGGCTCCGCGGAGCCAAGTCCGGGTCGCGAGTGGCTCCCCGGAGCCACTCCACCGACCTACTCGAAGAGCGCCAGCTGCACCTCGCCGCTCCCTGCGCCGCGCCCGGCGATCACGAACGTCCGCTCCCCGCTCGCCCGCGCTCCGACGTGCGCCTCGAGCCAGGCCGCCACCATCGACTCGTCGACCCCCAGCCACCCGAGCTGCGACGCCACCTCCTTCGCCGCGCGACTCAACCGCGCCCGCGCCTCGGCCACAGCGGGCTCGAGCCCCGCATCCGCGACCCGCGCGGCGCTGACCCGCGACGCCATCAGCAGCACCTCCAGCGGCCCCGCCCCTACCGGCAGCAGCTCCGTGTGCTCCGCCGCGACGTCCACCCGCGGGAGCCGCATCGACCCGATGCGCACCGACTCCGCGCCGACGACGATCCGCACCGCGCCCGTCAGGCCCGAACCCAGCGCCTTCATCGTGGCCGTGGGCACCCGGAACGCCGCGGCGCCCTGGGTCTCCGCGTCGAGCTCATGCACGCCGCCCTTCCACTCCACGGTCAGCGCGCCCGCGCCGAAGCGCCAGATGGCGGGACCCGGCGTCCGCCCGCCGATGCGGGCGAGTTGAGTGAGGGCCGCCGTGAGGGTGGGGCCGTCGAGGGTGGCTTCGGGGTCCATGGCCTCATCGTACGGCGAGCGGCTGACGAGGAATGTCGCTACCCCAATCGGCTGAAGTCCAAGTACCGCTCCCACACGGCTTCGACCCACCGGGCGTCGGTCTCCGCTCGTAGCGCGGCGACGACGTCCTCGAGGGTCCACTCCGCGAACGTCCGTTCGTCGCGGAGGCAGCCGCGGTAGGCGTGCACCGCCTTGGCGCAGCGGGTGTTTTCCCGCGGGTAGAGGAAGACGAAGCAGCCGTCGGCCCAGTCGTCGACTTCGAGCATCGCGCCGGCGAGGAGGTGGTCGCGCCAGATCTGCTGCAGGGGCTTCGCGCGGAGGGCGTCGCGGGACTCGGCGCGGAAGCAGCCCATCGCGGCGGCGAGCGCTTCGTAGCGGGGTCGGTGGCGGGCGGCCGCATCGCCGAGCGCCTCGTGGTATTTCACCTCGACTCCGACGAAGCCCGGACCCGTGGGGCCGGCGAAGCGCACGAAGACGTCGAAGGCCGACTTGTCCCCCGTGTAGCGCGCGTCGCCGCGACCCGGGGAGTACTCGAAGCCGACCGACTCTACCCGCTCCACGCGGCCGGGCATGAGGCGGGCGAAGACTCGGGATGCCAATGGGAGATCCTCGGCGAGCTCGCCGAAGAGGTTGAAGCACAGCGGCTGGCTGCTCAGCAGGTCGGCGAAGATGCGCGGCCGACCATAGAGCTGACCCTGGCCCGGCGGCGCGTCGACGACCTCCCGCCGCACCACGCGGCGGACGGTGTCGGTGAGGTAGTTCCCGAGGGTCTCCTCCGCCCACGGCATGGCCAGTCGGGAGCCCAGCGGCGCGCCGCGATGGAGTCCGATGGGGAGGGCCTGGCGCTCGCGCCACAGCGCCTGCATCAAGCGCGCGCGGCGCTGGAAGACATTGTCGCTCTTCACGCGGACGTGGTGCGCGGCGAGGGCGTCGGGGGTGGGCGCGTCCATGGGACCAACCTACTCGGAGGGCACGAGATCGCAGAAGGCCCAGAGTGCGTGGGTCCAAGAGCGCTCGAAGCTCGCGGGGAAGGGACCCGCCGAACGAAGACCTGCGACTGGTCGCCTGTTGAAGGCCGTCCACCCGGTCGCGACTTCTCTGGCCGCGGCGCGGCAGTGGGACACCCTTGGGCATGGGCGAGAGACGCGAATGGTCCATCAGCTTCGGCTCCATCTCGGACGCGGCCGCGCCCGTTCGCGCGGCTGTCGAGGGCTCGACTGTCGAGGACCGCCTTCGCTCGCTCGAAGCCATGAGGTCCGGTGCCTATGACCACCCTGCCGCTCCACCCCGACTTTCGCGAGTTCATCGGCTCGCTGATGCGCCGTCAGGCGCGCTTCATGGTCGTGGGAGCGCACGCGCTCGCGGCGTTGGGTCGCGCACGGATGACGGATGATCTCGACCTGCTCCTGGAGCCCTCCACGGAGAACGCGGCAGGATGACGATCTCCTTCCTCGGCTTGGCCGAGATGGTGCGCACGAAGCGCGCTGCTGGTCGGACGAAGAACTTGCTGGATCTCGAGCTGCTCGCTGAGGCCGGTCTCATCGAGCCTCGGTAGTACCGGGGGTGCCAGCCGACTTGGTATAGGGCCGCGCGTACTGGAGCGCACCATTTCGAAACCGGGGTCGCCAGCTGGGGGCAACCGGAGCTCAACCCCGGTCGGATCTGGCGCTCAATCGGGAACAAGAAAATTCGCGCCCAAGGTGCTGAGATCACGAACTTTTGTTCATTCTCACCCGTTCTGGGTATTGCTTCCCACGAGCCGCTTGTGATGGATTAATGCCGATGGGGTGTAATCGAGGCGTCGGACTGGGGACCAACGGGGGTACGCAACGCCGGCCGGCCAGCGGGCGGTGGCCCGATCCCGTCGATGACATTCTTTGTCACCCCTTCGATCCAAGGTGCTCCGCATGAAGGGGAACGATGCCATCGGTGCGGCGCTAGCCGCCGCCATCGCTCACGTACGCCAGGAGCTGGGGGACCCGACGGCCTCGGTGGCCGTGGTCACGCCCAGCCGCGTGAACGCGAACCTCGCGCGCCGGGAGCTGGCGTTCGCCGGTCCCTTCATTCGGGTGGCCTTCGTGACGCCGGCGCAGCTCCATGCGGAGCTGGCCGAGCCTCGGCTCCGGCAGCTCGGGCTCCAATCGGAGCCGCCCGGCTGGCTGCGGGCGACGGCCAAGCGGCTCATCGAGGAGCGCGACGACCTCGGTCCCTACGGTCTGGCGATGCGGGACCAGGGATGGCTCCCCGCGCTCACGGCGGCGCTCACTGCGCTGGAGAACGCGCTCGTCCTCCCCGCCGACCTGCGCGCCGCCACGGCGGACCCCGACGTCGAGCAGCGAGCGTCCCTCCTGGCCGCCCTCCTCGAGGCCATCGACGGTGCCCGCGCGGAAGCCGGGCTCGCGTCGCCGGCGCAGATCGCGCAGGCCGCGTGTCACTCGGTGGTGGAGTCGGCGCCGGTCCCCGCGAACACCCACCGCGCCTGCGTGCTCCTCGGCGACGCGCGGATGCCCCGCGCGGTCTCGGGCACGATGGTGGCCTACCTGAAGCGCCGGCCCGTCGCGAGGGTCGACCTCCCGCACGTCGCCGAGCTCCCGCCCGCGGTCCGCGGGCTCACCGCTGCGGCGCCTCACGCGACGTCGTTCGCGGTCGCGCCACTGGACCCGAAGGTCCACCTGGTGCGCACGCCGGACCCCATGCGCGAGGTCACCGAGGCGGTGCGCGAGGTCCAGAGTGCGGTCGCCGAGGGGGTGCCCTACGACCGCATCGCGCTGGTGCTCCCCGATGCGGCCGAGGCGGTGACGTTGCGGGAGGCGCTGGAGCGCGCGGGGATCCCCGCGACCTGGCAGACGGGCCCCGCGCTCGCTTCCGCGCCCGCCGCGCGCTTCGTGCTCCACGCGCTCGGGCTGCGGGCCGGCGAAGACTCGGTGCGCGCGTGGTACGAGCTCTTGCGGCTCCCCCTGCTCCGGCTGCGCGCCAACGCGGGCGAGACCGTCGCTCGCGGTCGCGGTCGTTGGCGCGGCTTGCTCGCCAAGTGCGGCGCCTATCGCGGCAGCGAGACCATCCTCGCCGCGCTCGACGCCTACCAGGCCGAGCGCGCTCGCGGCGAAGAAGACGCCGAGCGTCTCCAGAAGGACGCCGAGGCCTTCGACTCCCTCCGCACGGCCATGCGCCGCATCCTCGGCGACGTCCCCGATGCGGAGCCCAAGCCCCTCGGCCGCTGGGCCCGCGAGCTCCGCACCTTCCTCCGCACCTGGTGGCCGCTCACGCCCGACCAGCGCGCCGTCGACCGCCTCCTCGAGGCGTGGTCGCGCAGTGACGTCGGTCCGGCGATGGGTCCCCACGAGGCCCACGCGACGTTCTCCGAGGCCTTCGAGGCCACCGTGCATCTACGCGGCTCGTTGAAGGACGCGGCGGTCCGCGTGCTCTCGCCCATGCAGCTCATCGGCGGCCGCTTCGACCGGGTGCTGGTCACCGGGATGAACCAGGGGCGCTTCCCCCGGGATCCGTCGGCGGACCCCATCCTGACCGACGCCCTCATCGACGCGATCGCCGCCGACCCCACGGACGACCCGGGGCTCTTCCGCTCCGCCGACCGCATCCCGCTGGAGCGTCGTCGCTTCGCCTCCATCCGCAGCGCGGCGACGGGGACCCTCTGGTGCAGCGTGCCGCGGCTGGACCTCGCTGGCGGTCGCCCGCTCCTGCCCGGGGCGTTGGTGATGGACCTCGCCGAGGCCACGACGGGCGAGCGCCCGACCTTCGGCACCTTCGAGGCCGCGTTGGAGAAGCGCGGGAGTCGCAGCCAGACCTTCCCCGCCGACCCCGCGCACGCCCTCGGAAGCGCGGAGCACCTCCTCGCGCGGGTGCACCAGGCCAGCACCCGCGACGCCGCGCTGGCCGCGCTCGCCGACCATCCGCGCAGTCGCCGGCTGCTCCGACTGCATCGCGCGATGGGCCGCCTGGCCGCCGGCGAGCGCTCGGTCGACCTGCGGCCCTACGCCGGCTTCGTGCAGTCGGCGCCCTGCCCCGGGCTCGATGGCGCGCCGCTCACGCCCCGCGAGCTGGCGCGGCTCGTCGAGAACCCGATGGCCTTCTTCTTCACCAAGGTGCTCGGTGCCTACCGGCCCGCCGCGCTCTACGAGGGGTGGCTGCCCGATGTCGCCAGTGGGCGGCTGGAGCGCGAGGTGGTCCTGGCCGAGCTCACCACGTCCGAGGGCCTCGCCGAGCGCTTCGTCACCGCGTTCGACGCGCGCTTCGAAGCGCAGGCCGAGCGCGCCGGCTACGACGGCGCGGAGACATTGGAGCGCGTCGCCGACGGAATCCGCCGACGGCTCCGGAGCCTGGCAGAGCAAGGGCCCAGCGGGGGACCGGCGGTGGAGCTCGACGGTGCGCGTGTTGCCGGCGACCTCCCGTGGACCCTTCGCGGCGGGTACGCCCGGCGCGTGGGCAGCGGGCTCCAGTGGATCGAGCTCTACGACAAGGCCGTCCCCCGGCCGAAGAGCAAGGTGCGACCCCACGCCGCCCTCTTCGAGGCCAGCGCCCACGCGACCGCTGGCGACGAGCCCAGCACGCTGGAGTGGGTCGGTGCGCACGAGAAGGTCGAGGGCTCGCTGGGCCAACACGGCGCGGCAGCCATCGAGGCCCTGAGCGCCGTCACCGCGCTGGTCACCGAGCACCTCTATGGCGGCTTCGCGCCCAGCGGGGTCCGGCTGAAGAGCGACGCCCGCGGGACCAAGTGGGACCCCGAGCTCGGCGAGGCCTCGCTCGCCGAGTGGACCGAAGCCAACCCTGAGGCCAACCCCGTGGAGGCCGGCCGATGAGCGCGCCCGTCGACCAAGAGCTCCGCGACGCCGCAACCAGCGAGCTGGAGCGCTCCTTCGCCATTCGCGCCGGCGCCGGTTCGGGCAAGACCGCGGTGCTCACCGCGCGCGTGCTCGAGCTGCTGCGCAGCGGCGTCGCGCCCGGCCGCATCGCGGCCATCACCTTCACCGAGAAGGCCGCCGGCGAGCTGCAGCGGCGCGTGCGCGATGGGCTGGAGAAGGCCCGGCTCCAAGCGCCGTCGGCCGAGCTCGACGCCGCGCTGGCCAATCTGCACGAGCTGACGCTCTCCACGGTGCACTCCTTCTGTCGCCGCTTGCTCGGCGAGGAGCCGCTGGCCAGCCGGTGGGCGCCCGGGACCCAGGTGGGCGGTCAGGAGTCGCCGGGCCTCGCCGCCGCGATCCGCGAGTGGCGCAAGGCCGTCCGCGAGCGCGACCCGCACGCGGCCAAGCTGCTCGGCGACGTCTCCGACTACCAAGCGCGGGGCGCGCTCCAGGCGCTCATCGCCCACCGCGAGCTGGACCCGGTAGGCGAGGGGGCCGACCCCGATTGGTCGGCGTTGGCCGCGCAGATCGGCGCCGTTCACCAGCGCATCGAAGACCTCGCGGCGCTCTGCGCCAAGCCCACCGATTGCAAGGCGCTGCAGAAGACCGAGCCGGTCCGCGCCCTCTTCGCGGAGTGCTCCACGCTGGACCCGGCGGAAGCGGTCATCACGCTCCTCCGCTTCGGCGAGGTGCAGACGAAGTTGGGGAACGCCGGTCGCAAGGGCGACTGGGCCAAGGGCGCCCTCGACGACTACCGCGCGCTCTTCGTCACCGAGGTCCCCGCCGTCCAGGCCCGGGCGCGCGGCAGTCTGCACGCACTGGCGCTGGGCACCCTGAAGGAGATCGCCGTTCCCCTCGCGCTGGAGGCCTCGCGCCGCGAGGCGCAGGCGGGCTTCGACGACCTGCTCTTCCGCGCCGCCCAGATGTTGCGCGACGACACCACGCGGGCGCGCGTCGCCGCGCGCTTCGAGGCGCTGCTCATCGACGAGGTGCAGGACACCGACCCGATGCAGGCCGAGATCGCCGCGCTCCTCGCGCGCGAACCGGCCGGCCTCGGCGGGTGGACCGCGCACGGGCCCCGGCCCGGTGGGCTCTTCGCTGTCGGCGACCCCAAGCAGTCCATCTACCGCTTCCGGCGCGCGGACGTGACGGTCTGGGACGACCTGCAGCAGGTGGTGACGAGCACCTCCCCCGGCGGCGCCGTCGAGCTCCTGCAGAACTTCCGTTCCACCCCGGGCCTCGTCGCCTGGTTCAACCACACCTTCGCCGGGCTGCCGCACTACACGCCGCAGGTCGCCTGGCGCGGTGCGGGCGCGCTGGACCCGGTCGTCGTGCTGCAGAGCGAGGACCCCACCGGCGACGGGGACCACCCGGACACTCTCCACGCCGTGGCCTACCTGCACCAGCTCATCGCGAGCGGAGCGCAGGTCGTCGATCGGGACACGGGCGAACCGCGCCCGATGCGCTGGAGCGACGTGATGGTGCTGATGCCCACCTGGGGGCGCGCCCACGAGCTCGCCGATGCCTTCCTGCGCCTCGGCGCGCCCGCCGTCGTCGGAGGCGGCTACACCTTCTTCCAGAGCGACGAGGTGCGCCTGGCGCTCTCCGGCCTGCGCGCCCTGGACGAGCCCGCCGACAGCGAGGCCGTAGTCCACGCGCTCCGCGGTCTCTTCGGGTTCACCCTCGACGACCTCGCCGCGCACCTCCAGGCCGGCGGCACCTGGCGCTACACCATCGAGGAGCAGACCGCCCCCGGCGCGACCCCCACCGAGGTCGCCGCCGCGCTCGGCCTCCTGCGACGCTTGCGGCGCGACACCCACGAGAGCGGCTCCTGGGTCCCCCGGCTGGACCGGCTGCTCGAGGAGAGCCGCGCGCTGCACGTGTGGTCGCTGCTCATCGATGGGCCCGCGCGCCTGGCCAACCTGGACAAGCTGCGCGCCATGATCCGCGAGGTCGAAGCGGAGACCCGCTCGCCCAGCGCCGTCATCGCGCGCCTCGGCGAGCTGGCCAAGCAGGGCGACGAGGCCGAGCAGGGCCGCGTCGACGAGGCGGACGACGCGGTGCTCATCACGTCGATCTTCAAGGCCAAGGGCCTGGAGGCGCCGGTGGTGCTGCTCTTCGCCATGGCGCGGAACAAGCCGACCCCGAGCGTCATCCCCGACCGGACCACCGGCCGGGTCCACCTGCGGCTCACCAAGGAGATCGCGCCGGCCGATTGGGACGAGGTCTACGCCGCCGAGCAGGAGGCCTTCGAAGAGGAGCGCGCCCGCTGGATGTACGTCGCGGCGACGCGAGCGCGGGACCAGCTCGTGGTGCTCCAGCAGCCCAAGGCGAATCTCCTGACCCACCTGGCCACGGGCCTCCCGCAGCCGCCTGCCGAAGGTGCGCCGCGACCCGAGCACGTGGAGCTGGCACCCGGCGTGACCGTGCGCGTCATCGACGGCGACTCGATCCCGGATGCGCCGCTGCAGACGGAGACCTTCGCCGGTCTGGACGAGCACGTCGACGCGCTCCTGCGCGAACCCCTGGGCCAGGGCGACCCCGCCGCCGCCGCTCGCGAGGCCGCGCTCGAGCGCCAGGCCCGCGCCGCCAAGGCGGGATGCGCCCGCTGGAAGAGCGTGGGCGAAGCGGCCACCGGCCGTCGCGGCTTCGGCCTGGACGAAGGGACCGGCACCGGCGAAGGCGTGGGTCGCGCCGGCGGCACCGTGGTGCACCGCGCCCTGGAGCTCCTCGACCTGAACCGCGAGCGCGACGCGCTGCAGAGCGACGCCCCCGACCTGGTGCGCACCCTCGCCGCCGAGAGCGGCCTGAGCGACGAGCTCACCGGGCGCTGCATCGACGTGGTCCGCCGCATCCTCGACCACGACGTGATGGACCGCATCCGCGCCGCCAGCGAGCACTGGAAAGAGACCCCCTTCGCCTTCCACAAGCCGGGCCGCGGCGGTCCCACCGTGATCAGCGGCGTCATCGACCTCTGCTTCCCCACCGACGCCGCCAAGACCAAGTGGGCCGTCGTCGACTGGAAGAGCGACACCCCGCCGCCGGGCAGCGTGCTCCGCACCCGCTACGAGAAGCAGCTCGCCCTCTACGCCCAGGCCCTGCTCCAGACCGTGGCCACCTGCGACGAGCTCCCCGAGACCATCCTCGTGGGGCCGCACGACGAGCTCCCCCACGACCCCCGGGCTGATGCCCTGGAGCTCGTGGACCCGGAGTTCGCGCGCGAGCTGCGGCGGTTGCTGGACGCGGGCGCGCCGGTGCCGGTGATCGGGCTCGAGGTGCTCGACGGGGAGGCAATGCTCGAGTGCGCCTGGGTGGACGCCAAGGTCGCGCTCGCGCTGGACGTTGCGGATGACGCGGCGAGCCGGCTGGAGGGCGATGGGTGGCGGTTGGTGCGGGCGCGGAGTGGGGATGTTGGGTGGGGGCGAGTGGCCGGTGAGGAGCTCGCGGGCGGACTCGAACTGGCCCGATCCAATGCACAGCGCGAGACGCCGGGTGCAGGACGATGATCGGCTCAAAGCGGAGCGATTCTCAGGACCTAGAGACGACGCTCGGTCTACTTAACTTTCTTTTGCTTAGCGATGCCGCCGCCCGCGAATACCCGGAGGCGTGGTGAGCGCCCAGTCCTACGACTTGGCCTTCACCTATGGGTTCATGAAGGCGCAGGAGAAGCTCTCTCGGGCGCAGCGGAACTCGCTCGCGGATGCGATGGAGAAGGTGCAGGACGGGAATCCGTCGGTGCATGTGCACAGCCTCCAGGGAGTGCCGTTCGTGTCGTTCGGCATCAACCGGGATGCGTATCGGGTGATCTGTCAGCGGGACGGGAACACGCTGCTGATGTGTCACGTGGGGGCGCATGACTCGGCGTACGACTGGGCGAAGCGGCACAAGGTTGCGCAGGTGGGGAGCATCGTGCGGATCGTTCGCACGGAGCTCGTGGAGGCGCGGGCCGAAGCCGACGAACCCGAGGAAACTGGGGACTGGCGGGAGTATCTGCCCGATGGGCCGCTGAAGCCGATCAGCGACCGGGTGTTCCAGGGGTTCGGGGTGGGGGCGCACGCGGCGGCGGTGTTGCGGGAGGTGCCGCACGAGGATGCGCTCGCGGACTTGCTGGAGCACTTCCCGTCGGCGCGGGGGCAGGCGCTGCTCGAGCTCGCGCTCTCGCCGTCGGATCTCGACGCTATCGAGACGCGCTACCTGCAGGCGCTGGAGAAGGCGGAGCGGGGCGAGGCCTTGCCTGAGCCGACGTTCGCGGAGGCGGTGGCCGACGACATCAACGTCGGGTCGATCTGGCGGCCGGAGAACAAGGACGCCTATCGGCGCGCGTTGGAGGGCGACTTCGCGGCGTGGCGGGTGTTCCTGCATCCGAGCCAGCACCGCGTGGTGCACATCCGGACCAAGGGCGCGCTGAAGGTCACCGGGGGACCGGGCACCGGCAAGACGGTCGTCGCGCTGCATCGCGGCAAGGTGCTGGCTGAGCGGCATCTGTTGTCCGCGGGAGACGGTGGCACCGACGAGAAGATCCTGCTCACCACCTTCAACGCGACCTTGGCGCGGCAGCTCGAGGAGAGCTTGAAGCAGCTCGTGGGGAAGTCGTCGCCGCTGCTGGCGCGCATCGAGGTGAAGAGCCTGACCGCGGTGGCGCAGCAGGTCCTGCATGCGGCGGGGAAGCCGGCGGAGCTCGTCACCGACACCAAGGAGTGCTGGGAGGTCGCCCGCGCGAACGACGCCATCGACCGGAAGGCGCGCTTCTACGAGACCGAGCGCGAAGACGTGCTCGCCCGCGCCGACGCCTGGACCCGGGCCGCCTACTTCAAGGCGCCGCGCAAAGGCCGCGGCAAGCGCCTGGACCGCAAGGACCGCGCCGCCGTGTGGACCGTGCTGGACGCCTACGACGCCGAGCTGACCCGGCGCGGCGGCGGCGACCTGCTTGCCCTCTGTCGCGACGCCACCCGCGCGCTGGAGAGCGGCGCGACGCGGAGCCCCTACCGCGCCGTCATCTGCGACGAGGTGCAGGACATGGGCGCCACCGAGCTCCGCCTCCTCGCCGCCCTGGGCAGCGA
>CEVQ01358548.1_pt1 | contig 11020 bp, 6 predicted proteins | sample 356551 | NCBI WGS metagenome assembly CEVQ01 (sample SAMEA2623756, study PRJEB7988) | marine metagenome | biome: marine biome (ENVO:00000447); feature: mesopelagic zone (ENVO:00000213); material: "saline water (ENVO:00002010), including plankton (ENVO:xxxxxxxx)" | depth 250 m | reverse complement strand
AAATGATAAGTCGATAGCGGCGGCTATCGCGGTGGCTATCAGTGTCTTGAAAGAGAATGAGGACTTAATTCCGAGTCGATGGAAGACAGAGGGTCGTAGAAAACTGATGGAATCGAGGCTTTAGGGAGAATCCAGTGGCAAAACAGATTAGAGTTAATATCAGGGGCCGTTGGTATAACGTGCAGGTAGGGAAGTCGATGCGCGGTCATGTCGAAGCTGTGGTAGATGGGGAGCAGTTTGTAGTAGAGTTGGACGGAGGGAAATCGGTATCCGCAGACGATACTACAAGTAATACCATTTCTATTAGTAAGGGGACATCCGGCTTAAGAGGAATTGTTAAAAGCGGTGAAAAGTTGGTTCGTTCTCCAATGCCAGGAACAATAGTTGCTATGTCAGTTGATGTAGGTCAAACGGTACAAGAAGGCGACGAAATTTGCATGTTGGAGACTATGAAAATGGAACAAAGTATTCGTTTCAACACGTCTGGAACGGTCAAAAAACTCCTTGTTAAACCCAGCGACAGTGTTCAAACTTCCTCACCTTTGCTAGAACTAGATTAAGTTCACCACTTGTGGTAAAAGCTTTTCGTATTATGACACGACCTAAAATGTCTCTCGACCAGATAGTCGTTAGAGGAGCAAGAAAGCATAACCTTAAGGGTATTGACGTAACTATACCCCGAAATAAATTTGTGATTATTACCGGGGTTTCTGGTTCAGGCAAATCTACTTTAGCTTTTGACACTATTTACGCAGAAGGCCAGCGTCGTTACGTGGAGTCGCTGTCCGCTTATGCTAGGCAATTCTTGGGCCGTATGGAGAAACCAGAAGTAGACTACATAGAAGGTTTATCCCCGGCAATTTCTATAGACCAAAAGGGAGTTTCGCATAATCCCCGATCCACAGTAGGTACTGTTACTGAGATCTACGATTACTTGAGATTACTATTTGCGCGGGTGGGAATCCCTCATTGTTACAAATGCGGTAGGGAAGTTGCTAAGCGGACGGTACAGCAAATCACCGATAGCATTAAGGAATTGCCCAACGGAACCAAATTGATGATAACAGCTCCGAAAATCATTCACCGAAAAGGGGAACACCGTGAGGTACTTGAATCAATAGCTAGGGCTGGATTCATAAGGGTAATGGTTGACGGGGAAATCGTAGAAATTACAGATCCTATTAACTTAGAAAGAAACAAATGGCACGATATTTACGTAGTGGTTGACCGAATAATTGTTAATCAGGATATGGACAATACAAGGGTAGCAGACTCAGTTGAAACTGCCTTGAAACAAGGTAGCGGAGTAATGAAAACCGTAGACATTCAAACGGAAAAAGAGATAATTTTTTCTGAGAACTTTTCTTGTGTTTATTGTGACGTCAGCATGATTGAGATAGAACCTAGAACATTCAGCTTCAATAACCCTCACGGAGCGTGTTCTGTTTGTACAGGATTGGGTTACAGGCTGGAAGTATCACCAGCACTAGTAGTTCCAAATAAAGATATTTCTTTGAGAGATGGAGCTATTGCGCCTTGGTCCAGATCAGGCATGATGAATCGTTGGCATAGCAATTTGTTGGACGCTCTTGCGTCGAAATACGGATTTTCGCTGGATACTCCAATATCTTCTATTTCGGATATAAGCCTTCAGTTAATCCTTTATGGAACAGGCGATGCAGGGATCAAGCGAGAGTACCGAACCAGGAGGGGCAGGAGATACCGTTGGTCTAGCTTTTGGGAAGGAGTGATTCCAAATCTTGAGCGACGATATAAAGAAACACACTCGGACTATTCAAGAAGAGAAATAGAACGCTATATGGCAGCTTTGCCCTGTCAAGCCTGTGACGGAAATAGGCTGAGACCGGAATCAATAGCAGTCAAGGTCGTGGGTAAGAATATTGTCGAAATATCGAACATGTCAATTAAAGATTGTTTCTCTTGGGTCAGGAATATTAGTATGCCTGCATCGACTAAAAAACACTCCCCTACTTCTAGTAATAAAACCTTAACTGCGCGGAACCAACAGATAGCTGGGCAAATCTTGAAGGAAATTGAAGCTAGATTGGAATTCTTAATCGATATTGGATTGGAATACCTAACAATAGATCGTGCTGCTGGTTCCTTGAGCGGAGGCGAAGCTCAGAGGATTAGGCTGGCTACCCAAATTGGGTCGGGTCTTGTAGGAGTGCTGTATGTGTGCGATGAGCCTACGATCGGTTTGCATCCTTTGGACAACGAAAAACTTATTGATACCTTGAAACAGCTAAGAGATTTAGGAAATACAGTTCTTGTAGTAGAACACGATGAAGCGGTTATGCGATCTGCTGATCATATCATCGATCTTGGCATTGGTGCGGGTGATCACGGCGGGGAAGTGGTGGTTTCAGGTAATGTCACTGATGTTGAAACTGATCCCAATTCTGTTACAGGGGCATACTTGAGCAAAAGACGATCCATAGTAGTGCCTTCTCAAAGACGTAACGGTAGACAAGAAAATCTTATCATTAAAGGAGCCAGGGCAAATAACTTACGCAACATAGATGTTGCTATCCCACTAGGAAAATTTGTTTGTGTGACGGGAGTTTCTGGTTCAGGGAAGTCTACCCTGATAAATGAGATTTTGTATAAATACTTAGCATTTACCCTGTTGCAAAAAAGAGATACACCTGGGCAATGTGATCGGATAGAGGGTATTAAATACCTGGATAAAGTAATTAACATAGATCAGGCGCCAATAGGCCGGACACCTAGAAGCAATCCTGCCACCTACACTGGCGTTTTTACACCAATTAGAGAACTGTTTTCTTCTACCCCAGATGCCAGGGCAAGGGGATATTTGCCTGGCAGATTTTCGTTCAACGTTAAAGGTGGTAGATGCGAAGCTTGCGATGGAGCAGGTTTCGCTCAAATCGAAATGCATTTTTTACCAGATGTTACAGTCCCCTGCGATATCTGCCAGGGAAAGCGATATAACAGGGAAGCCCTTGAAATAATATTTAAAGGAAAAAATATAGCAGATGTCTTGGGAATGACAGTTACAGAAGCTTTGGAATTTTTTACCAATATTCCTAAAATAAAGCGGATTCTCGAAACTATTTCTGATGTGGGACTTGGTTATATCCGATTAGGGCAACCCGCGACTACATTGTCGGGAGGAGAAGCCCAGCGTATTAAATTAGCTACAGAACTGTCCCGTCGCTCAACAGGGAAAACAATTTATTTATTGGATGAGCCTACTACGGGACTTTCATTTCAAGACTGCGATGTATTGTTGAAAGTATTGCACAGGTTAGTAGATGCAGGTAACTCAGTGGTTCTTATTGAACATAACCTAGATATCGTCAAGAATGCTGACTGGGTGATTGATCTGGGCCCAGGTGCTGGAGTTAGCGGGGGTACTGTGGTAGCAGAAGGCACTCCAGAAAAGCTTATAGAATCTCAGGGTTCTGTTACAGGCGCTTTTCTCAAACGGGCCTTAGAAGCGCCGTAGGGTTCTTCTAAGGCTACATACTATACTGGTCATAGGTTACTAAATGCCATTAAATCTCAAAACTATACCATTATGAAGGATGATCCTTGCTCAGTTTTAGAAACCTCGATTCTAAGGGGAAAGGCCTCCTTGATTTCTTCAATATGGGTAATAACAATAATTAACTGAAAATCTTCTTGGATGGAGTTAATTACTTCCACTATTTTTTCTTGACCGGACAGGTCCTGAGTGCCAAAGCCTTCATCAATGAAAAGGGTAGTTAGCGGTGACCCGGAGCGCCATGCAATCAGCTTCGACAGCGCAATTCTTAGAGCTAGATTAATTCGGAATTTCTCTCCTCCACTGAATAGTTCATAACTTCTAGTTCCTAATTCATCACCTATGTAAACTTCAAGCGTTTCTACTTGTTCTGCGTCTCTGGATGAGCGCTTTGCCCGACGGGTTTCGAGAGTTAGAGATAGTCGATTGTCTGTCATTCGAGAAAGCAATAAATTTGCTTCTTGCTCTAGGAAAGGCACAGAGGCTTCTATAAGTAGGGCTTGAATTCCTCCCTTTCCAAATGCTATTGCTAGGTCTCCATACGCTTGGAAATCTTCTATTAACTTATGCAATAAAAGTTTCTTTGAGGCCATATCATCTAATAATTGTTTTCTAGCGACTAATTGTTCCTCTAGTAGTGAATATTTCCCCAACAATTGACCCCGACGTTCTAAGTTAGAGCTATAAGCCGATTCCGTACTGGATAGGCTGGATAACAAGCGGTCCAAGGATCCTGCAGCGGGGCGCAGTACATCTAGTTCTTTTGATAAGGTGGCAACGTCCGATCTGTTCCCTTCTAACTGGCTGGTTAGTTCGCTTATTAATGTTACGCAGTCTTCTTGGTCGCTTTTTGCAGTAGATGCCTCTTTGTGGTCCGCCTCAAGTTTAACTAATAGATTTTGATTAACAACCTGCTGTTCTTTTTGTTTCAGGATTAGATGTTCTAGTTGACTCTTGAGTTTAGAGTGTTCTTCCTCGTCTTTTTCAGATAGGGCTTTATTGTTCTTATATATTACTGCTTTTTGCTTAATTTCCTCATCATATGAATCAATCAGGTTTTTGTGCCCGATTTCACTTAGTTCTGATTTACACAAAGGACAGTGTGATTCTTGTGGCTGAGTAGAAAAAAGATTGATTTTTGTTCTCAGATTGTCTCCCTCTTGCTTCAAACTATCATTCGTGACTCGAAGAAGGTGCAGATTATTGGCTAATTCCTGCAAAGAAAGACGTAATTGCTCCGCATGTTGCTCGTGGTCATAAGTTTGCCCGAGAAGTTGCTTCACTTCGAGTATTTTTGCCTCTAGAGAAGGAATATTTTCTGAAAGCTTACGAAGGCGACTTAACCGAGAGTTGTCCTCCAAAAGCTTAGCCTCTAAATTTTGCGACAGTTCTGTTTTTTGTTTTATAGTTAGCTGAAGTCTTATGAGTTCATCGTTTTTTTGCCGTATTTCTTTTTCTTGGGCTTTGAGCCTGCTGAGAGAGTCCTCTTGAGTGCTTATTTCCAAGTTAATATTGGTAAGAGAAGTTTTTATATCATCTAATTGATTTTGATATCCGCTTAATTCTTCCAGGCGTGTTTCTAGCGACTCAAGCTGTTTATAGGTGGTGTCTCGTTCAATTCCTAATAAACGGGCTTTATCCTTGGATCGTTCTACAAGCATATCGTAATAGGTTAAATTAAGTATTTTCCCTAACACTTCCTTGCGTTCAATGGGCGTACTAATGGTGAAATTATCCGACTTTCCTTGAACTAAATAGACACTGTTAGCAAATGTGCGGTAATCCATGCCGAAAACAGTGGTAATAGATTGCTGGGTCTCAGCTATAGTGCTCCCGCTAATGGATTTATACTCATCACCTGAGAGTATTTGTAGCTGAAGATCTGTTACTCCTGATGAGGTTCTGTTTTTCAAATATCGTCTAATTATGCGATATTGCTGGTACTCACTTTTGGCAATAAGCTCTACCTGCATATCCCGTCGCCCGAAATGCACTAGGTCCTCTTGCCTTCGACCCCTTGCTATACCCCACAGGGCCCAGGTTATTGCATCAAGCAGAGCCGACTTCCCGTTACCATTTGGTCCGCATAGGCATGCAAGATGAATTCCACTCAAGTCAAGAACTGGAGCATTCTCTTGGTAAGATAGAAAATTTTTGACTGATAAACGAATCGGTATCATAAATATGCCAGCCAGATAATAGGGCGTAATATTAATTCTTAAACAAGCTGAGTATTTCTCCTGTGGCGTTGAGTCTATGGAGTAGTTTGCTAGGTGTCAATAACGTTCATTTGGCACTCTAGACTTAATAACTGCTCTTGTGTATCCTATCGACGTGGTTTCCGGTTAGGAACCTTGCCCAGAATCTCTACTTTGGAGGAAACTATGGTAACTATCAATGAAATGCCTAGCACCCCAAGTGAATGCAGGAAGCTGTTTCGTAGTGGTGACTGGACCAGCATAACCAATGGTATTTGCGTGGGCTACACAAATGCTAACTTGGTTATAGTACCTAAGAGTATGGCTTTTGACTTCCTATTGTTTTGCCAAAGAAATCCTAAACCCTGTCCGCTGTTGGAGGTACTTGAACCTGGGGATCCTATTGTAAGGAAATTGGCTGACCAAGCAGATATCCGCACAGATATCCCAAGGTATAGGGTTTTTGTAAAGGGAGAATGCGTTGATGAACCACATGACGTTCTGGAGTATTGGCGGGATGATCTCGTAACGTTTCTTTTTGGCTGTAGCGGGACGTTCGAGGGGGCTTTGAAACAAGCAGGAATAAGGACCAGATGGCTCGAACCACCCAATGCCCCTCCTATCTTTGTATCTAACATTCCAACTAACCCTGCTGGGATGCTTAGTGGTCCTATGGTTGTGTCAATGAGACCAATGCCACCAAATGAAGTACCACGGGCTGTACAGGTGTCGTCCCGGTTTCCGAACCATCACGGTGCTCCTATTCATATAGGCGACCCAGCTGCAATCGGCATCCAGGATGTGAATAAACCTGATTGGGTAGGACCATGTGTAATGCAGGAAGATGAAATACCGGTTTTTTGGGCATGTGGAGTCACACCACAAACAGTAGCCTTGGAAAGCAAACCGGATTTGATGATCACTCATTATCCAGCGCACATGTTTTTAAGTGATATTCCGTCTGAACAGCAGGCGATAATTTAGCGCAATCTACCGTACTTTGGTTACGGTGATTTTATAATAGCAAGTGACCAAAGTTTCCAATTGCGAACGATTTTCTATATAAGCAAGGAGTACACGTGTAAATGGAAGAACAGAGACTAGGGGTTGACATAGGGGGTACCTTTACCGACATTGTGTTTTTGGCTGGTGACGGCTCTGTAAGGGTAAGGAAAATAGCCAGCACACCACATGACTTTAGCGAAGCTGTTTTAGAAGGTAGTAAGCTGGGCATGGAAGAGGCTGGACTGACAACGGACAGTATTTCCGAAGTAAGCCACGGGTTTACGGTGGCTACTAACGCTATACTTGAAGGCACGGGCGTTAGAACCGCCCTCATAACTACGGAAGGGTTTAAAGATGTATTGGAGCTATCGCGAATAAGGACACCTAGGCTCTATGATCTCTACTATAAAAAGCCATCTCCGCTGGTGGAGAGGAAACTTAGATTTGGGGTTAAGGAACGAGTTACCTTTCAAGGCGAAATTAGGATCCCACTGGATATGTCTGATGTCGAAACTGTTCTGGAACAGATAGTCAGCGAGGGCGTGAAATCAGTGGCTATATCGCTTCTCCATTCGTACGCTAATTCGAAACATGAAGAAATGATTGCAGATTTTATCCGCAAGAAAGCCCCTGACATCACTTTGTCAGTTTCCAGTGAATTACTTCCTGAAATGCGGGAATATGAACGTACCAGTACTGCTGTAATTAATGCGTATGTTCGGCCGACGGTTGAGAGTTATCTGACCCATCTCGGTGAGGAGTTTGCTAACAGAGGGGTAACAGTTCCTATTAAAGTTATGCAATCCAACGGAGGATTGTCAACAGTTGAGTCTGCTGCTGAAAAGCCGATGTACTGTATCGAATCAGGACCTGCAGCTGGTGTAGTTGGAGCTTTTCACTTGGGCAAAAAATTGGGAGTTCTAAACGTTATGACCCTTGATATGGGCGGAACTACCGCAAAAGCTTCTATAATTGAAGACAACGAGTTGTTGCTTGCCCCTGAGTACGAGGTGGGAGGAGGTATGAGTATAGGACACAGATTGCTGAAAGGATCTGGCTATATTCTACGTGTACCTTCTATAGACATAGCTGAAGTGGGCGCAGGAGGAGGAAGTATTGCTTGGGTTGATCAAGGAGGATCCTTGCAGGTTGGACCAAACAGCTCTGGAGCAGTCCCCGGTCCCGTATGTTACATGAAAGGTGGAACAGAGCCCACCGTCACGGATGCAAATGTTTCTCTAGGCTATTTGAACCCGGAGTATTTGCTGGGCGGAGCGTTTCCCATAGATTCCGAAGCAGCTAAACGAGCTTTGGTAGATAGGATTGGGATTCCGCTGGGGTTATCTGAGATGGAAGCCGCACATGGTGTTCATATGGTGGCTAATTCGAATATGGGAAGAGCATTGCGATCAGTCTCTAGTGAAAGAGGAAGGGATCCTAGGAAATTTACACTAGTGGCATTTGGAGGCGGAGGTCCAATTCACGCCTCAGGGCTTGCTGATATGCTGGGAGTTAGTAAGATTATAATCCCTCCTTTCCCTGGTGTGTTTAGTGCGTTCGGACTTCTTTTTGCAGATGTGGAGCATCACTTTGTCAGAACCTATTTTAAATCGTTCAATGAATTAGATTTGGGTGCAGCTAATGGAATTTTAACGGAACTGCTTGAGAGCGGGAAAGCGTTATTGAGTGAAGAAGGATTTGATAAAGAGCGACAACAAATCGTGACACAAATTGACATGAAATATGTCGGGCAAACCACCGAACTAACTGTGAACCACTCCATTACAGAGTTCAGCAAAACCTCTCTTGAATCTCTTGGTGAAGCGTTTGAGAAGGAGCACGAAAAAACTTACGGGTACAGGGCAAATGGTGATTTTCAGTTGGTGAATATTAGAGTAATTGCCCGAGGCCTGTCGGTTCAAAACAGGGTTCCAGATCAAATCCAACTTGCGACAACCAGTGGTGGAGATCTTGGTGAACGGCAAGTCTATTTCGGTAAAGATATTGGATGGGTTCAGACTCCTCTAACAAGTCGCCAGTCGTTAGATACATCTGCTCAGAACGGTCCGCTTGTGATTGAAGAATATGATTCAACCACAATTGTTCCTCCTGGTTGGACAGCAAAAATAGACCAGCTAAAGAATATATTAGTTGAAAAAAAATAGAACCCCTTGCGCAGAAGCAATATTTCGGAGGATGTAATGACAAAAAAAGAGATTGATCCAGTAACTAGGGAAATTATTAAGAATTTTTTATATAGCGCTGCAGATACCATGGCAGTCACTGTTGTTCGGACAGCCAGATCCGCTGTGGTTAAAGACGGAATGGACTTCTCTACAGCTATTTTCAATGCAGACGGGCAACAAGTATCCCAAGGTTTAACCTTGCCGTTTCATATGGGTGCTATGCAGCCAGCATTGGAAGGAGTTTTCGCAGCTTTTGACAAAGATGACATTAAGCCAGGAGATATCTTTGCCAATAATGACCCATATGAAGGTGCTAGTCATCTACCTGATATTTTCTTATTTAAGCCTGTATTCGTTAATGATACTTTGATCGGGTACACTTGTTGCATAGCTCATCAGACTGATATTGGCGGGAGAGTTGCAGGAGGCAACGCATGTGATAGTACCGAAATCTATCAAGAAGGGTTAAGGATCCCCGCAATTAAATTGTATGATGAGGGAGTCTTAAATAAAGCTGTGTGGCGAATTTTAGAGAAAGCAGTACGGGTTCCTGACAAAGTATTGGGCGACGTTATGTCCCAGGTTGCTGCTTTGCATCAGGGGGAAAAGGACTTACTTCAGTTGGTTGATGAATATGGCATAGAAGACCTGAAAGACTACATGGTTGACATAATCGATTACACCGAGCGCCTGACAAGAGCTGAAATCAAGGCGCTACCTAATGGAACATGGGATTTTACCGATTACATTGATGGAGATGGTATCAACCCTGACCCTATTGCTATAAAGGTAAAGATCACTATCGATGAAGATGAAATGGAGGTTGATTTTACTGGAACATCTCCTCAAGCTGAAGGATCAATAAACCCTAACTTTGCTTTTACTAAATCTTGCGTATATTCCGTTGTTAAGTGTTTGACGAATCCTACTACCCAGGCAAATTCTGGCTTTTTTAGGCCTATTAATGTTATTGCACCTCCAGGTTGTTTCGTTAATCCACAGCATCCCGGAGCAGTCGCTGCCCGAGGATTGGGGGGGTTCCGCATTACTCATGCGCTTTTTGGAGCTATGGCAAAGGCTTTGCCTGATAAGGTTCCTGCGGCATGGGGTGGCGGAGAAGTGGGAGTTAGCTTTGGTGGCTATTTTCCTGATGGAAAAGGCTTTGTGTTTCTTGAGTTTAATAATGATGGTCCCAGAGGTGGGGGCCCGCATATGGACGGGGCAGATGGAGCCGCAGCTCCCATAACAAATATGGCTAATACACCTATTGAGAGCATTGAGGCAGAACAACCTCTTTTGATTACACAGTATGGTTTGGTTCCAGATACAGCAGGTCCTGGAAAATTCCGAGGAGGTCTTGGAATTATTAGGGAATATGAGTTACTAGCTGAAAAAGCTCAGATTCAGATTAGATCTGACCGTACCAAGTTTTTGCCTTATGGTGCACAAGGTGGCAGCCCAGGTAGTAGAACGTACAGTATTATGAATCCTGATACTGATAAGAAAGTGTTACCGTCCAAGTTCCTTACTTCGATGAAAAAAGGAGAAGTCTATAGGTTAATCCAAGCTGGAGCAGGTGGCTATGGAGATCCGTTAGAGCGAGATCCTGACGCAGTAGTGGCAGACGCTACTCAAGGGAAAGTCACCTTAGATCACGCTAAAGAGGCGTACGGGGTAGTTTTAAAATCGAACCCGCTCTCTGTTGACAAAGATGCAACGGAAAAACTGCGGGCCGAAATGCTAAAGACGAGAGGTCCGCTCTCACTAGATCCTGAAATTGTGGTGGCTGAATCGTAGGATAAAAAACTCACGCACGCACTTCATTTGGGCCAAGGTCACTTACTCCTGTATTGTTTTACGAAGGTAGGAATGGTGACCTGGGATTAATATAGATCTATGTCGACAAATTCTGTGCAGGAATAGTTTTCGAAGGATCGACGAACGGCACTTCTACAACTTCGGCATCTACCGGTCCATCTGCTGGAAGTACAGCTTGGACTTTAGTGCCCACAGCGGTGTATTTAATAGGCAGCATGGCAAGGGCAATATTAGACTGTAATTTTGGTGAATAAAAAGCACTGGATATATAGCCTATCTCT
>CEVQ01012104.1_pt1 | contig 11028 bp, 8 predicted proteins | sample 356551 | NCBI WGS metagenome assembly CEVQ01 (sample SAMEA2623756, study PRJEB7988) | marine metagenome | biome: marine biome (ENVO:00000447); feature: mesopelagic zone (ENVO:00000213); material: "saline water (ENVO:00002010), including plankton (ENVO:xxxxxxxx)" | depth 250 m | reverse complement strand
ATATCCATCACGTCTTTGATAATTATCACGCCTCTGATATCCATCACCATTTCTTCTATTATCATGAGATTCTTCAGATTTGTTTAAACATTCTTGTAATTCAACAGGTGTGAGTTCTTCCACTTCTTTTCCTCTTATTGCTCTCGATACTTTTGATAATTTCACAACACTGCTTAATTCCCTTAATATCAAATCTCCACCTCTATCTCCGTCAAGAAATGCAGATAGACTCTTTGTTTTTGCTAAATCTACAATCGTTTGTGGTACACTTGTACCTTCTACTGCTATTGTATTTTCAACTCCTATTCTCATTAAATTTAATATATCTGCTCTTCCTTCTACAACGATTATCTCATCCGAAGTATTTATTGCAGGACCTGCTGGACATTCATCTTTACCAAAAGCTAATACCTTTCCTTTTTGTACTGTAGATTCTGAGATATCTTTTAACATATCTTCTCCTTCACTAGATGATTTTGTAGCCCAATCTCTCGAAATCTGCTTTGCACGTTCCATAATTGCATTTCTTTTCACTGCTCTAACATCATCAATTGATAATAATTTAAATTGTGAACCACATGGTCCTACTTTATCAATTTGTTCTACTGCAGCCGCAATTAATGATACTGTTGATATGTCTGTACTCATTGGAATTGTAACTGATCCACTAGCTTTGCCATTTTGTGACTCTGTTATGATCTCAATTCTTCCTACTTTCCAGTTCTTTTGAAGCTCATTTAGATTCATTTCTGGTCCAAATAGGCCTTCTGTTTGGCCGAATATTGCACCAATAATGTCTGCTTTATCTACTGCGCCGTCAATCTCAAAACTCAGTTTCGCTAAATACTTTACTATAGTTTCGGGCAATTAATTTAACACCATTTAAATAATAATTTTCGTATATCATTACTAACACACTTTACTAGAATCTACCTTGATATAAAGATTACAACTGTGTAAGTAATATTTCCGCCATATCCCTTACTCGAACTTCTAACCCAAACCTTTCTTCTTGTTTTTTCATCGTTCTATAAGTACTCCAAACTGCACCTGAATTCTTAATGAATGTATATGGACCTAAATTATTATTCATTTTTAATTTTATAACTTTGTATACATCTGAATATACCTTAAAATATTCTTTTACTTCTTCTACATATCTTGGAATATTATCAATATTTTTTTGTAATATCTCTGCACATTGAAGACTAGGAATTATTCCTTCTCCAATCAATGGGAAAACAGTACCTATTGCCTCTCCAACTCCTACTACATTACCTTGTGTAAAAGGTTGACAGACTTCTGGCGCTGACAATCTTATTGGCCTACCTATTTTCTTAATTATCTTTCCACCATGTTTGTTGTTAAAATAATCTAATTCTTCCATATGTTTTCGATAGTAGTCTCCCGCACCTACATACGCAGTATTCTTTTCCAATGGAAAATACCAAAAATATCCACTAGCGGTACTAAAAGGTTTTACATAGAAATCATCATATGGCAACTTTTCGTATTCTACCATATATTCTACACATGGTACAAGTAATTGATCACTAATTTTTGGTAACATTACCCTTTGTAAACTAGTTGCGTCTATAACTAAATCATATTGATCTGATGGAAATGTACTTGGAATAATTCTCTTTCCATATTTTGCATTCAAACCTTTTGTTAAATCTAATTCTAATTGATGTTTATTGTATGTAACAAGCCCTTTACATGCGATTTTTCTTACTTTTCCTTTTAATTCTAAATTAATATTTTCACCATTAAAATACACATAATCATTAAAATCAATGTTAATACGTTCAAAAATTCTTTGCATTTCACTTTTAGCTGCACCCCACGCACAAACTGCATTAAATTCTCCTGCTTTTTGCATTTCGAATCCTTCTACATCGTGTTCTTTACTTAATGTGTGCAATAAAAATGAACCTGCTACTCCTAATCCAATTATTGCTATTTTCAATATAGTTTGAGAATACTCATCTCTGTTTATATGTATAATGTTAAATTATCATTTCTCGAGGTAACTTCCTAAAGAGATAAAAAGACATAAACATTAAGTTTAATTGAATTGTCTAAACGAGATACACACGAATTAGAAAAAGCAGCTCAAAAACCTGGCGAAGATGCTCTTAAATTACATCCCTTCTATAAAGGTAAAATTGAAACAATGTTGAAATGTTCTGTAAAATCTCTTGACGATTTTGCAGTTTGGTATTCTCCTGGTGTAGCAGCTCCTTGTAAAGATATTAGTAATAATAAAGAAAAAGTTTTTGAACATACTAATCGTGGAAATTCGGTTGCTATTGTTAGTGATGGCTCAAGAGTTTTAGGATTAGGAGACATCGGTCCTGAAGCAGGTCTTCCTGTTATGGAAGGCAAAGCTCTTCTTTTCAAATATCTCGGTGGTGTAGATGCAGTTCCTATAATGCTTGACACTAAAGATAAAGATGAAATTATTCGATTTTGTAAAGTTATTGCACCTACTTTTGGTGGAATTAATCTCGAAGACATAGAAAGTCCAAAATGTTTTGATATTCTTTCTGAACTACAGCAAACTTTACCCATTCCTATTTGGCATGATGATCAACAAGGTACTGCCCTTGTTGTCATTGCAGGATTAATTAACTCTGCAAAATTTGTAAATAAAAAATTTGAATCACTTAAAATCAGTTTAATTGGAAGTGGTGCAGCTAATGTTGCATTAGTCCGACTTTTAGGTAAAGCAGGTGTTAATCTTGAAAATATATCTGTAGTAGATAGTCGTGGAATAATTAATCTTGATCGTAATGATCTTCAGAATCATCCTGCAAAATGGAATATTGCTAAAACAACAAATAAAGAACAAATTACTGGTGGCATAAAAGAATCTTTACAAAATGCCGACGCCTGTATTGCATTATCTAAGCCTGGTCCAGATGTTATTGAAGCCTCTTGGATTAAAGATATGTCTGATAGTCCTATTGTATTTGCATGTGCTAATCCTGTGCCTGAAATCTGGCCTTGGGATGCAACAAAAGCGGGTGCTGCAATAGTTGCTACTGGACGATCTGATTTCCCAAATCAAGTTAACAATTCATTAGGATTTCCTGGATTATTTAGAGGCGCACTTGATGTACGTGCACTAAAACTTACTGATGGTATGTGTTTGGCAGCTGCATCTGAAATTGCTTCTTATGCAGAAAAAACAGGTCTTTCTGAAAATCATATTGTTCCTACAATGGAAGCACTTGAATTATTTGCTCATGAAGCTGCGGCAGTAGCAATGCAAGCTATTGACGAAGGCGTTGCTCAAATCAAATTAGATCGATCTGAAGTTTATGAAAATGCCTTAGAAGTAATTACTCGTTCTCGTAACATTACAAAAAATCAAATGGATTCTGGATTTATTAAACCTGCACCGTGATTATTTCTTTAATTCCGCAGAAAATAATTTAATAAATTTATTTAATTTATCATCTGGAATACGAGCTCCACAAGCTTTATTGTGACCTCCTCCCATTCCTCCTAATTTAGGTGTTATTTCTGCTACTATTTTTCCTAGTTCTGCTTTTGAATCATATCTTGCACGAAATGACATCTCATAATGTCCATTTGGATTATGTCTATAAGCAAATGCTACCGGTACATTTAATTCACCTATAATCATATTTGCAACTAATCCAATTGTTGGATTACTCGATTCCATACATGCAAAACTTTTGTAACTTTTTGCTTCAGTATTAATTGTCTTCATTATATTTTTCATTCTCTCAGCTTGTTGATTAGCTAACGTAGAAACATCTTTAATCTCGTGCGGAAATTTCAAATCTTGAAAAGCATCTACAATTTTATTACCAAATTGTGGTTTTGCACCATCATAGGCCAATGCATATGCTAACATTGTTGATTCTAGTAAAAGTAATTGCCTATCGTAATTGCTAATTAAACTCTTTGCAATCTTTTGATTATCTAAATAATCTGTTATTGCTGCATAACACGCTAGTATTGATGCTCCTTTTGGAACTTGTTTTTTAAAATGTTGATACGTCAGTACTCCTGCACATTCTTTTCTTGAATGTACTAATTTCACTTTTGCTTTAAGTAATTTTCTTTTAGTATTTAATTTTAAAATATGATGATCTATATATGTAAATTTCCCATTTTTTGTTATTCTATTACACTCTTCAATAAATCTCTCTGCAATTGAATCATTCATACCTAGATCACAAACATATACTTCTGAATTATCTGGAATCTTTTCTAATGTTTCAATTATCTTATCATAATTTACAAGAAATGTTTTTGCACCATTTGCCATTTTTACAATTGACGCAGATGCTATTCCATCAACATCTTTTCCATGAGAAATACAATATGTCTTTCTATTTTCTTTCATTCTTTCCAAAATCCTCTTGTAGTAACATAAACTTTTTCTGCAAGATATATCTTTCTGAACATGTCTTCTTCATCTATTTTATTTCTTAATACTCGTGCTGCAGTATCTGGACCTATTCCATAAGCAGATAGTGTTAGTACTGCATCCTTTCCATGATTCTGTATTAATGAAGATACTTTCCATAATTTTCTATAATATATGTTCTCATCACGAGTTAATTTCTTCTTTTTTTGTTTCTTTTTAATTATTTTTCCAATTTCCATGTCTGTTATATATGTTCTTGTAACGATTCTTGATTTACATCTTGGACACTGAATCTCTATATCCATTATATCTTTTGGTTTAACAACTGTTTCCCAAACTCCACAACTTAAACACAATAACTTATTGTTTGTTTCTTCAAGTCTCTTTTTTACTAATTCAATAATACTTTTTTCAACTGTTAATGGTAATGCCGCGAACGTATTTGCATAATCCAATATTGGTTTCGCCAACGAAGAAAATTCTGATACTTTTACATACTTGATTGCAATTTTATTCTCTTTAATTTCATTCATTATCTCTAAAGTATTTTTTAAATCATATTTCTCAAGAATCAATTCTCTCATTATTTCTTTGTCTAATGGTGTATTTTTGAACCTTTCTTTTATAAGCCGTGCTGCTCTTTTATCATATTTTGAATCTTTACTAACCACTCCAAATCGTTTTGCAACATGCCAAGTCTTCCAATTAAGTGGATGTGTTCCAATTACTGCAACTTCTAATATGCTCTTGAAATCTATGTCTTGTTTTAATGTTTCTTCTATGTATGTTTGTGATAACTGACCTTGTGATGATAATGATATTCTATATGCATCTGATTTTGAATCTACTAGATATCCATTTTTTGAAGAAATTATAGTTGACAGCAGAGTAGATAACGTCTGATTCACTCTTGAACCCAAGCATGAATGTATTACTATTGATTTGTTTGTTATTGATTGTTCAATCACCAATGTCCTATCATCAGGAATTATTCCCAAAGTATTTTCTGTATCTTCAATCATTTGTTTTTGTTCATCACTAATTCTTTTCTCTTTATTATTGGCGATATCCTTTCTTAATTTTCCAACTCTTTGTGCAGTCTTAAATTCAACGGGTATTAGTTCTCCAACCCAATGTGGTACTCTTGATACATCTGAAAACATCGGTTCTACATGTACGGACATCTTGTCATCATCAATAGATACTATCCTCCAAGAATTTCCTTTTAATATGAAAGGTTCACCTGGTTCTGCATACTCCCCAACAAATAATTGATCTAATCTTCCTACAATTCTTTTCTTTGAAATATCTATTACTTCAAATTGTACTGAATCAGGTATTGTTGACAGATTATGAAAGTAATATTCAAAAATCTTGAATCCTCTTCTAATGATTTTACCATCAAATCTAACTATTCCTTGATTATTCAACAAATTCACTGTGTCGATAATCTCTTCTCTCGTAGTATTTCTAAAAGGATAAGATCTATTTGCTATTTTTACTACTTTATTTATATCCATCTTTCCATTTTCCATCAACATACCCGTAATTTGATGGCATAATACATCTAAGGAATTCTCATGAATATTTATCTCCTCTAAATCCTTTTGTTCAACTCTATCAATCAAAGCTAATGATTCTAACTCATCATCAATACGATTAGATAATATTATTCCTGTTGATATTTCACCTGTTCTATGTTTACTTCTTCCCATTCGTTGAATTAATTTAATTGCCTGTCTCGGAGATCCAAATTGCATGACATTATCTATACTACCTATATCTAATCCTAACTCCAACGACGAAGTACATACTACTAATATTGGTTGTCCACTTCTCAATCTTGTTTCTGCATCTTCTCTTGCCTCTCTTGATAAAGAACCATGATGAATTTCAATTGGAAACTCTGGTTCCTTTGCTTTCAAAATCGAACCAATAGCTTCTGCTTCTACTCTAGTATTAGTAAATAATAATGTCGCTTTATTTGTCTCTTTAATTTTTTTTAATATTATTTTTGCTATTTCAAACAAATCTCCTTTAATATACATGTTTGAAATGTCATATTCTTTCTTTGTATGATCTAATACTGCAGTAGATTTATAGGATTCACCTGATAATAGATGCAATCCTGTATTTACATTTCCTAGTGTTGCAGATAAACCAATTCTAACAATTTTTTTTACTGTTAATTCTTGTAATCTTTCTAGTGATAATGATAGGTGCGTACCTCTTTCATTTCCAATTAATTCATGAAATTCATCAATAATTACATATTTTGTATCTGTCAGTATCTCTCTTGTGGATTTATTACCAATCATTATTCCTAATGTTTCTGGTGTCGTTATTAGCACATCAGGTGGTTCTTTAGTTATTTTTTGTTTTTCTTTACGTGTTGTATCTCCGTGTCTAATGTTTACTTTTAATCCTTCAGCCTCAGCATAATGTATAACTCGTCTAAATATATCTCTGTTTAATGCTTTTAATGGCGTAATATATACTGCAGATATTTTATTTTTCTTTTTACTTTTTATACTTCCCATTATTACTGGTATTATTGCCGCTTCTGTCTTACCTGAACCTGTTGGCGCAATTAATAAAACATTTTCATCCTTTACTATTTTTACATAAGAATTTTTCTGTATGTCGGTTAACTTATTAAATCCAATTTTGTTATATTTTTCTTCTACAGATTTCTCAAATTCTTGACTTGACATAATAGAATTAAATAAACCCTAACATTGCATAAATCAATATCCGTCAGTATTTCTTGTTGGTTCTAGTCTTATTATTTAACAAAATTATTGTTTACTTGGAATCTTTGATTTATTGACTTGATATTCATATACAAAAATCATCATTATTGTTAATATGAAAAGTAGAACTAATAGAGAAGATTGCCAGTTGAAATATTCGGTAATAGACATGTAGAATATTAACTAATTATACTCATTTAACTTTTACGAGTATTTAATAATGCAGAATTATTATTAGAAAGAAATTACTACCTCTTTTTAGTGTAGATAATGCAAGAATATTTCGATTCCGATCAAATCCAAGCCATTTATGATAAAATGAATGCCAATATTGAGAAATTTCGTTCTATAAGTTCTTCTCCATTAACTCTGTCTGAAAAAATTATTTATGGCCATATGAATCCTGATTCAATCCAATCGTATACTTCTGGTAAAGATTATATCTTTCTTAATCCTGATCGTGTAGCTTTACAAGATGTTACTGGACAAATGGTTATCTTACAATTTATGCAATCTGGACTTAACGAAGTATCTATTCCTACTACTGTTCACTGTGACCATCTTATTCAAGCTCGTACCTCTGCATCTGAAGATACAAAGATCTCAATTTACGAAAATAATGAAATTTACAAATTCCTTGAATCATCTTGTCGTAAATATGGAATTGGTTTCTGGAAACCTGGTGCGGGTATAATTCATCAAGTCTTACTTGAAAATTATGCATTTCCTGGTGGCCTTATGATTGGAACTGATTCACATACTCCTAATGCAGGAGGTTTAGGAATGCTTGCAATTGGGGTAGGTGGAATAGATGCATCTGAAGTTATGGCCGGTTTTGATTGGGAAGTTCTATTACCAAAACGTATTGGCGTACATCTTAAAGGCGCACTCAATGGTTGGTGTTCAGCAAAAGATGTAATTTTATATTTGACTTCAATTCTTACTGTTTCTGGTGGAACAAATTCTATAATTGAATATTTTGGATCTGGAACCAAATCAATTAGTTGTACTGGTAAAGCTACTATAACAAATATGGGAGCTGAGCTTGGTGCTACTTCTTCCTTGTTTCCATTTGATGATTCTATGGCAAAATACATGAAAATTACTAATCGTCAAAATATTGCCAATATTGCAGAACAATACTCAGAATTACTTTGTGCAGACCGAGATATTGAAAAAAATCCTGAAAAATATTTTGATCAAGTTATTGAAATTAATTTATCTGATCTGGAACCATATGTTGTGGGACCACATACTCCTGACCTTGCTAGACCAATATCTCAATTATCAAAAGATGTGATTGATAATGATTATCTTGATAATATTGCAGTTGCTCTAATTGGCAGTTGTACTAATTCATCATATGAAGATATGTCTAGAGTTTCTGATATCGCAAAACAAGCACAGAAAAAAGGCGTAACCTCAAAAATCCCCCTTTTAGTTACACCTGGTTCTGAACAAATTCGAGCCACAATTCAACGTGATGGTCAACTTAATAATCTTGAATCTATTGGAGCTACTGTTCTTGCAAATGCTTGTGGACCTTGTATTGGTCAATGGAATAGACCTGAAGCACAAGATATCAGAAATACTATTGTAACTTCTTTTAATAGAAATTTTCCAGGTAGGAATGATGGAAGCCGAGAAACCATGAATTTTATTGCTAGTCCTGAAATTGTCGTTGCATTATCTCTAAGTGGCAGTCTTTCATTTAATCCATTGAAAGATTTCTTGTTAGACAATCAAGGAAATAAATTCATGTTAACTCCTCCAAAAGCAATTGACATCCCACCAAATGGTTTTCTCTCACCCAAAAATATCTTCATACCTCCTAATTCTAATCCTGAAATCAATATTACAATATCACCAGATAGTAAACGACTACAATTGTTAGAACCATTTTCTACTTGTAACTTAAATAATTATTCTAATATCGCTATTCTTGCTAAAGTAACTGGAAAATGCACCACTGATCATATATCTCCTGCAGGTTATTGGCTTCGTTACCGCGGTCACATTGATAATATTAGTAATAATCTTCTTCTAGGTGCATCTAATTCCTTTACTGAAGAAATTGGAACTGGTATTAACAATCTCACTAATGATATTACTAAGCTTGCTGAAATTGCTCGTTCATATAAATCTAATAATATTCCTTGGTTAATTATTGGAGATCATAATTACGGCGAAGGCAGTAGCAGAGAACATGCTGCTATGTCACCTCGACATCTTGGATGTGTAGTTGTTATTGCTAAAAGTTTTGCTCGTATTCATGAAACGAACCTAAAAAAACAAGGAATTCTTGCACTAACTTTTAATGACGAAAACGATTATAATAAGATTAAACAATCTGACCGAATAAATATTAACGACCTAGATAACTTCTCAGAAAATCAAACATTAACTGCAACAATTACTCATGATGATACTTCTTCTGAAGACATCCTTCTATCACACTCATATAATAATTCTCAAATAGAATGGTTTAAACAAGGTTCTGCATTGAATGTTTTACGTTCACGTATGTCATAATTCAGTTTCTATTAAAGTAAAAAATTCCTTCATTTTCTTTATCATAAAATCTCTGTGTTCTTTATTTGATAAATCTAATCTATATTCATTCATTACCTTCATTTGCATATCATTTTCCCACTCCAAAAAACATTCATTACATACCGATTCCTGAATTTCCACGCCTAAATCTCCTTTAAAATTCAATACTTCGATAGATTCTTTCGTCATATTACATTTTATACATTCTATCATGATGTTATCAAAATCCATTATCTCTTATTCTATATAATTATATATTGTCAAAATGAGAGAAGTATTTGTGCCTATTTCTACAAATAAATTTAAAAAGACTCTTGGATCATTTGCTACCGGAGTCACAGTTGTAACAACTTGTCTTGATAGTAAACTTCATGGTCTAACCGTAAATGCATTTTCTTCTCTTTCATTGAATCCTCCATTAGTTCTTATTTGTATTGATAAAAAATCTGAATCGAATAAAATTTTAAAACAAAGTAAAATCTTTGCTGTTAACATACTAAGTAAAGATCAAAAAAATCTTAGTAAGATATTTTCAGATTCAAAAAACAAAAATCGATTTCATAAAGTCAAAACAACTACAAAAATTACGGGTTCCCCGATAATTGTAAACTCCTTAGGATACATTGATTGTAGTGTGGAAAAAATTATTCCTGCAGGAGATCATAATATCTTCGTCGGTAAAATTAAATCACTAAATACCAAAAATTTAGATCCATTAATTTATTATCGTGGAAACTATCTTGTTTAACTCGTCAAAACGAATTGCTGTATGCGGTAGTAATATTATTACATCAGAATCAATAATTAATATTGCTGAAAATATTGGTTCAGGAATAGCAAAAAATGGAGGAATTCTTTTATGTGGAGGTATGGGTGGAGTAATGGAAGCTGCTTCTCGCGGTGTAAAAAATTATAATGGTATCACTGTTGGTATTCTACCAACTAATGATATATCTGATGCTAATCCATATACTGATATAATTATTAATACATCTCTTGGAAAAATAAGAAATTTTTTTGTTGTAAGTCTTGCTGACGTTGTGATTGGAATAGCTGGAAGTTGGGGCACTCTATCTGAATTATCTATGGCAATGAATCTTGATAAAAAAGTTATTCTTCTTGCTAATACCGGTGGTGTAGTTGACCTCTTAATAAATAATAAACCTCAAATCTCATCTAGTACTTTTTTTGTTGCAAAAGACGCTAACACTGCAATTAGTGAGGCATTTTCTTCTAATTGATTAAAAAATTAGTTTTTCATAGCTTGAAATTTAGTGAAAATATATATTTGAATAATTAATAATATTTGTATGC
>CEVQ01046546.1_pt1 | contig 11035 bp, 4 predicted proteins | sample 356551 | NCBI WGS metagenome assembly CEVQ01 (sample SAMEA2623756, study PRJEB7988) | marine metagenome | biome: marine biome (ENVO:00000447); feature: mesopelagic zone (ENVO:00000213); material: "saline water (ENVO:00002010), including plankton (ENVO:xxxxxxxx)" | depth 250 m | reverse complement strand
CCGTGGATTTAGGCCTAGTAAGTCAGACGGATTCAGAGATTCAAATATGAAGCCTGGCGACTGGAATTGTCCGAAGTGTAAAAATCATAATTTTGCTAAGAGAGAAGTGTGTAATCGCTGTGACACTCGAAAGCCGGTTGAAGGAAAGGGGTCGAGGAAAACTAAGGGGAGGCAACGTAGGCCTAACCCTAGAGACGGTTGGAAGCCGCGTAGACGAGGATAAGGGCAAGGAAGGGGTCGTTGAGCAACCCGAGCATTCATGCATCTAGAGCCGTAGCATCCGATATGGCCGATACTGCCGAGATGGTCTGGCTCGACGCCTTGGAAGCCGAAGATAGTGGTGACAGGGCGGGAGCTCTCGAGGCTGCAAAAAGTGTGGTCGAAATGGACCCTAAACACACAGATGGATGGATGGGGGTAGCTCGTTGGTCCCTTCCACCTGAAAGCAAGGGGCGCCAGCAGATGCCGGACCTGAGTCAGGCTGCCAAATCAATGGCTGCACTACGCAATGTCGTCGAGCTTGACCCAGAGCCATTTGACCCTTGGAAGTTGGGCGGAGTTCTGCTTATCGACCATCTGGGAATGCTTGAGCAGGGATTGGTGTGGTGGCAGCAGAGGCGGGAGTTCGCACCCTACGAAGTAGCACCCATTATCGAACAGATTGGTATCCTAGTCAGAATGGGTCTGTACGATGAGTGCGCCACTCTTCTCGAGCAGTTATACAGCGAGGGCATGGAGGCTACCAGTAGCGAGCAACTGGCTCAGATGGAAGCTGTCAACAGGATGGTTTCAAGGGCTGCCAAGATGGAAGAGGATGAGATCTTCAGGCCTCAGAACCCAAAGCATCCGCGCTGGAATATTATTGGGAATATGAAGAAGCGCAAACCGATTTCTCCGACCTTCTTCCTGATTACTTTCGTTGCTCCAATCGTATTCCTTCTAGGTACTGTCGTGATGACAATGGTTGGAGGTACGACCTGGGGCTTTCTGCTTGTGTTCGTATTCATTCTAGCCTGTTTCATGACCATCACCAAACTGGCATCTGGTCTGCTACACAAACTGAATAGACATGCCTTGGATTTAGATCGCGCAATTGACTACGAGACAACTTCGGGGAAGGTTTGCATTCCCGAGGAAATCAGATACAGCAAGTTGTACAATGCGATGATTGCGAACCGGATGCCAGCATTGGCTGAGCGATTAGAGTTGATTGTGGAGGGCGGAGATAAACTGCAAATCAGGTGGAAGCCTGAGCTCCCTGAAATCACAGCACTGGAGAGTTCCTCTGAGGAATCTGAAGAGTGGTGGTCCGACTCAGAGTTGGAGCCTCTAGATGATTAAGTTCCAGCACTGAAGTCAGTAAGATAAGCCATCTGATCAGGAGTCAGCTGATCGATTGAGAATCCAGCAGTTCGAAGTTTGAGGGCAGCCAGTTCAGCATCCTGCTCAGGGCTGATATCATAGACCGTGTTCTCGTAATCTCTTCCTTCCGCAGCTAGTCTGCATAGAGCTAGGAATTGATTTGCGAATGACATATCCATCACCTCACTGGGATGGCCTTCTGCTGCTGCTAGATTGACCAGCCTGCCTCTGGCAAGAAGGTAAATCGTGCGCCCGTCTTTCAACTCAAAGGCCTCATTGTTCTCTCTAATCTCAGCGGAAGCTGTGGATGCATTCTCCAAGTCGGAGATATTGATTTCGCAGTCATAGTGACCAGTATTACAGACAATGGCTCCATCCTTCATTGAGTCGAAGTGTCTGCTTACAATGACGTCCTTCATTCCTGTGGCGGTGCAGAAGATGTCTCCGATTGTCGCGGCTTCATCCATTCGCATCACCCTGAAACCGTCCATTACTGCCCTCAATGCTGCGATTGGGTCAATCTCAGTGACAATCACATTGGCACCCATTCCACGGGCTCTAACTGCTAGGCCTCTGCCGCAGTGTCCGTAGCCTGCGATGACGAAGTCCTTGCCCGCTAGAAGTACGCTGGTCGCCCTGATGATTCCGTCTATAGTCGACTGACCTGTGCCGTGGACATTGTCGAAGTCCCACTTCGTTTCAGCATCGTTGACTGCAATTACTGGATACAGCAACTCTCCAGCATCTGCCATCGCTCTCAGTCGGTGAACTCCAGTAGTGGTCTCTTCAGTCCCTCCAATAATTCCCTCTGCAAGTTCTGGGAAGGAGCTGTGTACGCGGTAGATTAGGTCGGCTCCATCATCGAGAGTAAGTGTCGGTTTGAAGTCCAGTGTTCGGTCAATGCACCTGTAGAAGTCCTCAGTGGACTGGCCGTGCCAAGCGTGTACACCGAAACCTTCGCTAGCCAGCCATGCGGCTACCTCATCCTGAGTCGAAAGGGGGTTGCATCCAGACCAACTAATCTCAGCGCCTGCGGCTGAAATCGTCTCGATCAGTACTGCCGTCTCCTTGGTGACATGCAGGCATCCGGCAACTCTCTGTCCATTCAGTGGTAGGTCGCGCTCAGCCGCCTCGCGAAGAGCGGCTAGAGCAGGCATCCTACTGCGAGCCCATGCTACCTTCTTTTCACCAGGGCCTGAGAGAGACGGGTCGGCCACGGTGCTGTGTCCGGATACGTCCATGGCTACCGCCCGATATTCAAGCACTTCAAGTTGCGTCTATGGGCCTAAATGGGGTCAGCCGCCGCCCTTGCGTTGCTGTTCGTAGTACGATGCATAGTACTGCTCGGCATAGGTCCTCGCAGTCTGCTCGTCGTATCCTGAAGCAACCATCTGCTGGACATAGGCCTCTACTGGATCCATCTCCTCGACGCCGCCGAACTGCTCGACGGTGTCGGTGGTGGAGTCGTCCTTGCCTCGACCACGCATGGTCATGGTGACAACCACTACGAGAACCAGTACTAGTATGCCGGCACCCGCGAATATTAGCATGTTCGAACTGTCTCCTTCCTCATCAGGACCATCATCAGGAATGACAGGCACCAGTGTGATTCCTATCTCCTGAGAGATGTCGTATCTACTGCCATCGCCCTCGATAATCCTGACATAAATCGTGGCTGCGACACCGACCTCCTGATAGAGATCAGAAATATCCAACGTCATTGTGAACTGCTGGCCGTCGGCCAGAGGTTCGGTGGCGTTGAACTTGCCAATCGACTTCTGTGTCGCCTTCTGTGTCGGAGTGTAATCCAGAACGGCTTCTGTTAGAGCAACTTCGATTACTACATCGCTGTTCTCAGCGCCCGAAACCAGAGTACCTGAAATCGTCACCAACGAGTCCTTCTGGTTGTCATTCGGGCCCGGATTACTGAATTGCACGATAGGTTCGTCATCACCGAAGTCCTCACCAACGACGATGAAGTACATCCTGTGCTTCTCACTCTGCTTGCCTGCCTTGTCGTAAACGATTAGCTCGACTCTAATCTCGTTCTCGAGATTGCCGTCAGTGCTCGCAGTAAGGTTTCGGAATACATACGTCCAATCCTCACCTCCAGCAGCTGCTGGAATCTGGAACACGTGTCCTTCGAGAGTTGGGTCCGAACTATCCCAAGGATAGTCGAAGAAGACCTTCCACTCGTAGAGTTCGATTCCCGTCGACCCTTCTGGGGCATCCGGATCGTAGCTCGCGCTTGCGTCGAACGAGATGCTCAGATCCCCAGTGTCAGAGAGTCTGGCCCTGTAGATTGGCCAGTCAACTCCTGCGACAGTCTTCGTGCCGTCTAGAGTGACATATTCGCTACTTGTGGCATCATCTACCATGATGGCGTCCGCCAGCGGTCTGAACTCGTCAGCGAGAGTGTCATCTGTGACTAATCGAATGTATGTCATTCGAGTGTGTCCGTCGTCGTCGTGCAGGTATAGCGTCAGTAGCCACTCGGCTCCGATTCTGCAGTTGGTATCTGAGGTTGAGTCTCCTACACAGAAACTACCGAGAGTAGGGATTGATGGGTCGAGTTGCTGAGTGTGACTATACTCGCCAGCATCGATTACCATGCCGTCCCATCCTGTGACGGAGTCATTGTTACCTGACTCTAGAGTCCAGTCTGCGACGATACCCCCGACCGTGGTAACGAAATTGAAGTCAAGATCGGAGTTGCTCTTGATGTACTTCGTCGTGTACGCTCCGGTTATAGGGTCAATAGATTGAGTCTCTCCATTGATGGTCAGCTCAAAGCTCTCTCCAGCTATTCCAAAGTCTACCGGGTAAGGCGTGTGATGGTATGCGAGCATGTTGGATAGTATGGGTATAGTAGACCCTCCGAACTCCTCTGATACGCTAGGATTCTCTACGTCGATGGTGGTCACAATCAACCCGCCCGCACCTCTGTTACACAACGATAGCAGAGATTGAGATTCGTATTCTGAATCTCGAATCAGAGTGTGGAAGGTTCCGGTCGGGTCACTGATGCGGCCTCCGCAGACCTGTGGAATCTGTGTCAACTGCACTTGAGCCGTGTCCAGACCTGCCAGCGCTACGTGAGATCCGCCGTTGATTCCGCTGAATGCGATTGGATCGACATTACTCAGAATTGGATGGAACTGATCGACGATGGTGATGTTGGTGTGCAGGATTCTGTTATCCATGGTGAAGTTAACTTGGTTCCTCATCGCTATGTCCATTCCGAACGGCAGCCTGTTTGGCTGGTACTCGTTGCGGTACGGACCTAGGTGCATCTGAACGGTGCCTCCACCGGTCATGTAGTCCTCGAGAGTCTCAGTGAGGCTGAGTCCGTCACTCTCTCTGGTCTGATCAAGCATCTGATAGTAGTCGCCGTAGTAGACGTTGTAGTCAGTCTGCCAAGGCAGGAGGACCTTGTTGTAATGCTCAACCCAGTCAGGGGTGCCGTAAGTGTCCCAGTTCTGCATGCGCAACTGGGTGTATGTCATACCCATTGCCTCGAGGTCTTTCTTGACGCTCTGCAGACGGTTCTGGTCAGTCGGATTCGACAGGATAGCGACGTCTATGTTGTCATAGAACAATATCTCGAAGAAGCGGTCGTTACCCGATGGCTCTAGGGAGCCGTTCTCTTGAGCAATCTGAGCGCTGAAACTGATGTTGTAGGTATGGCCATCATACCACGAACTGTATGGGGCTGTCCAGTTTGCCTGCCCTCTCTGATGAGGTGCTAGATCGAACGGACCGTTCTCACTGGGTTCCTCGTATACTGTCTGTCCTGTATCCAAGTCTACAATCTTCATCGTCAATGTGTACTCTCCAGCAATGACTCCGTTCAGTAGAGGAACGGCGAAGTCATGAGCGGAAGCTCCTCCTGGGTTAGTCGAGTATACGCACTCGAAGGTGATGTCGGACACACACTCTAGAACATCGGGCTGTAGCAGAGTGATGTCTGCACTAGCGATGCTGAAGATAATCGAAGAGTGGTTGTTTGCAGTATTGACCTCAGATTCGTTGTACCATGCGGTCAGTGGATTGGAGTTGTCGAAGATAGTAGTCACGTCGATCTTGTAGATTCCACTCTGGAAGTCGTGAGTACCTAGTGTTACAATCTCCTTCTCGGATGCGTCCAAGCCATTCACATCGACGGTGTATGAGCCGTCGTCCTCAAAAGTGAACTGTTCTACTCTGATATTGTCTATTGCGAAGCCAGCTAGGCCAGCGTTGCCGTTGACGCCATCATCATTGGACTGGAATCTCCAAGTTAGAGTGACTTCAGAGCCGGTCATAGTAGTGCACTCATCCCTCCACTCGGAGGTATCGGCGCTGGTGCGATTGAGAATAACTATGTGAGTCATGTCGACTGTGACAGACTTCAGTATATTCTCTGAGTCAAACCACACAACCGAGTTGATATTGTCAGAGTGATCACCGAAGTACTCGACCTCATCATATCCATTCAGGTCGAAATCCTCACAGCGATGGAAATTGGGGTCATCTGGGTTGGTATTCTGAATACCATTCTCATTAAGATCGGTCCAGGTTCCGTAAACTACTCCCTCGAAATACTCGCCGTCCTTAGTCCAAGTAATCTCTAGATTGGCTGCGTCTCGGATAGCGAGAATGTTTCCACCGCTGTCCTTGAGGTAATCTCCCTCAGCATAGTAATCGAATGTTAGGTAGGTGAAATCGGCTCCAGAAGCTGCTACTGGAATCGGATCGAGGGTCATGGTCTCGTTCCAGTTGTCGCCGTAGCCGTCACTGGGGTGGCCCAGCCAGTAGGCGTGGCTGTTGAATACGCCAACGTTCTGAGGCAGCATGTCATTGGAGCCAGTCGAATCATCAAGTCGGCTGCCGTTGAGATTTTCGTCATCTGTCCAAATTGGATCTACTCCGGAGAAATCCTCAATTGCGACCAAATCCGGTTCGGCATTTTGGATGAAAGCCTCCAATTGGAAGTCCGTCACAGTGTTTCCACAGTTCTCCGCCTTGACTCTGATTTCACGGTCTCCTGATGCATATCGCACACCGTTCTCGAGATCCATCCAGTGCTCCTCGGACAAGCATGGGTCGAACAGGTTATTCACAGTCAACTGGAACTTGATCTCGTCATTCAGATCATCCATGTTGGTAAAGCCGGTCGGGTTGGTCAACTCGGTCTTGATGTAGTATGTAGTATTGTCAATGAAGTCAGCGGTCAGGCTGACTTCCTCGGAAGCTCCGGCAGCGAAGTTGTTGAAGTTCAGTGTCTGGGTGACGGACTCAGGGGTTCCGAAGGTTACGTCTCTCTTCCTAATGGTGATATTGTCGAAGGCGAAGCCATCGAGTCCTGTGTCCTGAGAAGAGCCCGCAGGACCTACCGATCCCATCAGACCGCTTCGGAAGCGGAACCTGATGTCGATTACCTGTCCAGCGTAGGGAGTTAGATCGATTGACTCCAACTCGTTCAGATCATCAGAGGTCCCACCGCCCTCGGTATAGTTAATCCAGCCAGTTGCGGTGTTGGAGTAGAAGTTTCCATTGTAGGTATTGTACTCGGGGTCGACACCTTGTGCTAGGATTCGGAAGAAGCGCTCATTGTCCCAGCCTCCGTTGAAGAATACGGACTCCCATCCGTTGCCGTCGCTCCATACTTCGATTCCACAGGAGTCTTCGTATAGCCACCTCTCTACTACTGAATACTGCTCTGCTAGGTATAGTTCGAAGAATGCGGAAGTGCACATTACGGATATGTCCATGTACGCCGCATCGGCGCCGGTCAGGTCGACATTCTCTAGGATCAGTGCCTCGTCCATGTTGTTGTAGTATCCCGAGTCACTCTCGTTGTTACCGTTGTAGTCGATGCCGGCCCAGTAGTAGTTCGTCGGGTTGTTGTCGGCCTCGTACCAAGAGACGTTCTGAGTATCAGCTGTGGAGTTTGTTTCGATATGCCATGAGGATGCACCATCACCATACATACCTGTGTATGAGTGCTTGGAGAATGCGCAGTTGGCGCAATTACTAGTATCCTCGTTGCCCTCAAAGTCGTTCGAGTAAACAACTGTGTCAGTCCCTCCAAGAACCTCCTTGACCTCTAAGTCGACGTCTATTGAGCCACTCAGGGGATTCAAACCTGTATTCTTCACAGTCACGTTGACCCATCTAGTTCCCTCACCAATTTCGGCTTGGCCAGTAGAAGGATTGTATGCAGCAGGGGCGATTGTAACTCCTGTAATGCCGACGTCCTCATTATCGAGAGTCAGTACTGAAAGGAAGTCTCCAGCGCCAGCCCAACCTTGAGTGTCGAGCCACATCGCATTGTTAGCGAATCTGTAGGAGTAGTCCTTCTGTCCGATGATTATCTCGTATGCGCTGTTTTCTCCGCCTGCCAGTTGCCCTGGGATAGCCATGGTTGGTCTGCGTCCTACATCAAACGATAGTGAGGACAGGTAGCCGGGCCCGTTCGGGTTGGCTAGGACGATTTCAACCGAGTTGATTTCCCTCAAGTTGTCCAGCAATAGATAGGTCTGGTTCTGCGCGGATGAGTCCTGGACCCTTGTCAGAGTCAACTCAGTCGGCACAAAGAAGTCTACCTCGCCGTCTTGATTCACATCGACGATTGTTATGTCGGCGCCCAGATAGTCTCCCAAGAAAACGTAATTCTGGGTGTTCCAACTGGTTCCCGATCTTGTAGCGTACGAGATATTGCCGGTGATTCCGTCGACAGCTGCAATCATGTCGATTTCGCCGTCGTCATCGGTGTCGGCGATATCCATCCCGTATAGCGGGTAGTTGTGCTCAGCGTCGAGCTTGAATTCGTGGATTCCCTGGGCTGTTGCGTCAAGTGGGTTGGGGTAGGTCTTGGTCAAACAGTCGAACTCCAAGACGGTCATGTTGTCATAGTGTCCGACTGAGGTTCCGACCCCGGTGTTGTAAGGCGGGGTTCTGAGGAGCCAGAGATCCAAGTCCTCACAGTCACCAAGGCTGCCACCAGGCAAACCGCTACCCTGTACGGTCTCGCCCCAGTGACCAAGTCGGATTTCCATATACATCCCATTAGTTAGAGGGACTGGTATGGATTGCTGATTGGTTAGCAGTGATGGGTCAGTGCCTCTGTAGACCTGGATGTACTGATTAGTTGCAGTGGCATCCATGGTAATCAGAATGATGTCGTCATTGTCGTCTTCGTCGATGTCTCCAACCTCCATACCTATGTGATATGGGTTGGATACAGTAATCTCGGTGTTATCCCACTGATTCACCCGCTCAGAGCAGTCTCCCCACATCGTAGTGAGGTTGCCCGGTCGCACGAAGCTCTCACCGACGAATCTGATGTTTTCCTGATAATACACCAAATCGTTCACGTCGTCTCCGTCGATGTCCGCGACCTCAACGTCGACAGAGTTTGCAGTATCAACGAAGCCAGCCCGCTGAGAGGCATTGTTTGAGATGAATACATCCTGTCTATCCGCGAAGTTGCCTGAGCCATCGTTGTATAGGACAGTGATGAAGTGACCCATCTCGCTAACCGCGACAATGTCATTGTGACCATCGCAGTTCAGATCACCTACAGATAGGTGTGATGGATCTCTCTGTACAGCGTACTGGGTGATGTGTGAAGCGCTCACTGCTGGCACTAGTGATACCATCAGGGAGGTCAACATCAGCATGACCAGCATCAGGGCTCTGCGGGCCTCTTTGTTTCGGTTTAGGGCAGACTCAGACGTATGCAACATGCTCCCTCCGAGTTTCGGCCATCTCTTATGCCTTCGCCCCCGATGAGTTTAGCAACCCCTTTGGGGTTGAGTAGTCAATCATGTTGATTCTGTTTAGTCTCAAGTGGACTGCATCCAACTGGGATTAGGTGAGTATTCTGTCTCTGCCCCGCCATAAATTCTCTCCAGCCTTCCCATCATCCATAGTCTGTCTAGGAATATCTCCAGTTCTGCTGCTTCGCGGTTGAGTCTTTCTCCAAGAGCCATCTCGATTGAGCTGAGGGGAAGGGAGGTGTGGCCGTGCTCTCTGACTACCAAAGTGAGCAATAACTGAATCCATGCCTCTGTAAGTGGATCTCCCGATAGCGTGTCATTCAGAGGTTCGACTTCCTCCTCTAACTCGTCTAAAATCTCGCAGATTGCTTCCATGTCCGGCTCACTGCTTTTTCTCCCACCGAGTTCAGCCATACTAGTTTCGAGATTGAACTCACCGATTCTTCTCACTACAGAGGGGATTCTGGAAGGGTCCGGAGTAGGGCCCGGCAGCACTGCCTCATCCTCAGATGCTGGCGGAGTATCGGTCTCAAAATCGCCGACCGCTGACTCGGGCTCTTTCTGATCTGGATCGACGAGTCTGGCTGCCAGAGGCTGTAGAACTCCGACATCACCTGATAGTCCGATTTCTTGCCTCATATTCTCGACCCATCGGGCCTCGCCCTCAAGAAGTACATCGACGTCATACTCGGTCGAACGGAATCTGAATCTGACAGTGCCGCGCATTTCCATTTCAGCACCCTTGTATCCTTGCGCAAGACTAGCGGCTTTCATGCTTCGGCCAGATTCCTCAGCACCGCTGGTAGAATCCCACCATTACGGTAGTACTCGACTTCGACAGGAGTGTCCAGCCTGACCACGGTATCGAAATGGACTTGTTTGCCGTCAGCCCTTGTAGCAGTGACTGTAATCGAGGACATAGGCTCTAGTTCTGCACTCGCAGGAATATCGAACGACTCGGTGCCATCCAGCCCCAAGCTATCTGCACTCTCACCTTCTGCGAAAGTCAGTGGAAGAACACCCATTCCAACTAGGTTTGATCTGTGGATTCTCTCGAAGGAACTGGAGATTACTGCTTTGACCCCGAGTAGCAGTGTCCCCTTCGCAGCCCAGTCCCTGCTGCTGCCTGTTCCATATTGCGAGCCGGCTAGGACAATCAGAGGAGTATGGTCTGCTTGATATCGGGTGCTGGCCTCGTAGATTGAAGTGACTTCTCCGGTAGGAAAGTGAGTAGTGAAGCCGCCCTCAGTTCCGGGTGCAATCTGGTTTCTCATGCGGATGTTAGCGAAGGTTCCTCTGACCATCACCTCGTGATTTCCTCGGCGACTGCCGAACGAGTTGAAGTCCCTCGGCTCTACTCCTCTTGAGATGAGATACTGGCCGGCCGGCCCGTGGTGAGGGAAGGCGCCGGCCGGGCTGATGTGATCCGTGGTCACAGAGTCACCAACCTTGACCAGTACTCTAGCGCCCTCGATTGGTTCGATTGGTTCTGGCTCACGCTTGATTCCCTCTAGGAATGAAGGTAGTCGGACATAGGTAGATTCCTCCTCCCACTCAAACAGCGAGCCTGTCTTACTAGGGATGGCATCCCAACGAGGCTCGCTAAGCACATCGGAATATCGATCGATGAACATCTCTGGGCCGATGGCGCTCTTTACAGTCGAGTGGATTTCGTCATCGCTTGGCCAGACATCGGAAAGCATCACCGGGCTTCCGTCAGGAGTGTGTCCAAGTGGATCAGAGGAGAAATCGATATCGAGATTGCCGGCCAGAGCATAAGCCACAACTAGAGGTGGGCTAGCCAAATAGTTGGCCTTGATTTTCTGATGAATCCTGCCCTCAAAATTCCGGTTCCCAGATAGAACACTGCCCACCACTAAGTCAGCCTCTTCTATTGCTGACTCAATCTC
>CEVQ01140432.1_pt1 | contig 11039 bp, 10 predicted proteins | sample 356551 | NCBI WGS metagenome assembly CEVQ01 (sample SAMEA2623756, study PRJEB7988) | marine metagenome | biome: marine biome (ENVO:00000447); feature: mesopelagic zone (ENVO:00000213); material: "saline water (ENVO:00002010), including plankton (ENVO:xxxxxxxx)" | depth 250 m | reverse complement strand
AGTTTCATGATAAATTTTTACCCAAGAATCACCCCCATCAACAGATTTATATATAAAATCTCCTAGAGTTCCTATATATATTGTTTTATCGTTAGCAAAATTTGGTGAAGAAGTTATTTCCAATATCCTACTTTGAAAATAATTTTCACTAATATTCTCCCAAGTTTCACCAGCATTAATTGATTTAAATGCTCCATCTGTTGTAGCTATAAACAAAGTTTCATCTTCTTTGAAATTCTCTGAAATATCTACCGCTTGAATAACACCTTTAAAAGAATCTCTGGACAAAGGTGCCCAATTATTACCTCCATCAACAGATTTATATAATCCAGCTTTTCCAGTAGCAAAAACCGTTTGATCGTTAACAAAATCTGGTGAAATATGAATCATCCAAATTTTCAAATTGTCTAGACCAGAATTAGCCTGCATCCAAGTTTCACCAGCATTCACTGACTTAAAAATGCCTGTGTTATTGGTGCCAGCAAACACAATGCCATCATTCGCAAAATCTGGAGAAATAGATAAAGTTCTAATTGTTGAAATTGTTAGACCTTCAGTAACTTTTTCCCACTTAACACCTGAATCATCTGAATAAAAAAGTCCAGCAGATGTTCCAGAAAAAATTATCCCATCATTAGTAAAATTTGGTGATAAAGCAAGAGACCTAATTTGCTTATCTTGTATATTCCTTCCATATATAGCTTCTCTTTTCGCTTCGTTAACCCTTGTCCAAGAAACACCAGCATTCACTGACTTAAAAATCATTCCGAATGAAGCTCCAACATAAAGTGTTTGATCCTCTGAATAATTATTAGACAAATCTATAGTTCTTACATAGTTGTTATCTAAACTATCTCCAGTTCTTACCCATGATTTACCCTGGTTTCTAGATATAAACAATCCTTCACCAGGCATTGCCAAAAAAACTGTTTGATCATTTGAATAATTAGAAGAAACAACAATTCTTTGAATAAATTTATCAGGTAATCCTTCGCCTGTGAATTTCCATGTTTCACCTCTATCATATGAAACAAATATACCTTTATCGATTGTACCAGCAAAGAGAGTTCCGTCACTAGAAAAATTTGGTGAAATTCCTAAGGCAAGAGTATACTTACTATCTAATCCTTTCTTAAACTGTTCCCATGAAAGTCCTCTATCCGTTGAACGATAAACATACCCGCCAAATACTCCTACAAAAACGGTACTATCATTAGAAAAATTTGGTGAAATAGAAATTGCTTCCAAGCTAGAAGAAGTCATAGAACTATTCGATCGGAGTTCTGGGCCTTTGAAAACCATCTTCCAGTTTTCTCCTGCATCCTGTGTAACAAATAATTCCCCTCTAGCAGTCCCTACAAATAGAGTTTGATCGTCTTGAAAATTAGGAGAAATTTCAATAGTTGGGACTAGCTTTCTACCAATTCCTTTTGTAGATTGACGCCAAGATCTTCCTTTATCAATAGATTTATAAATACCCTTGTTAGTTCCGATAAAAATATTTCCATCCTGTTCGAATGAAGGAGAAAAAGCTATAGACCAAGGTGTTCCTCCTAAAGGTCCTAAAGATTTCCATCCAGCAGCACCCAAATCTGCAAAACTAAAAAACATTAACCCAAAAGAGAATATTACAAATAAAGAAATTTTGGATTTTTTAATAGATCGTAAGGGAAAAAACATAAAACAATCACACATTGGTTACATCAATTTCATAATTTGAAATCAATGAGTCAAAGTTTTTTGAAAAATCAATATCTGGTTCATACAAAGGTAATCTTGTAGATCCAACATGAAACCCAGATTTATTTAAAGCATATTTAATAGGTATAGGATTAGTCACCCAAAATAACCCTTTAAAAATGGGCAACAGTTTCCTGTGTAAGATAGCAGCATCTGAAAATTGACCACTTAAAAGCAAAGTGATCATATTTTTTATTTGCAAGCCAATTATATTTGAAGCAACACTAACAATTCCATAACCTCCAACTGACATGATTTGAAAAGTTTCGTCATCATTACCGCTCCAAACTAAAAAACCATCAGGTGCTTGGTCAATAATTTGAGTAATCTGAAATTGATCACTAGATGCTTCTTTAATACCAATAATGTTCTCGATTTCTGATAATCTCAAAGTGGTACTAACATCCATATTTAAAGAAGTTCTAGAAGGAACATTATAAAGAATGCCAGGCAAATCTGTTGCTTCTGATATTTTTTTAAAATGCCTGAACAAACCCTCTTGAGTAGGTTTATTATATGCCGGTACAGTCAACAATAAAGCATCAACTCCTACCTTCTCTGCTTCAATGGATAATTCAAGAGATTTTTGATGATTATTATCAGTAGTCCCTGCTATAACAGATGCCCTCTCAGCTACCTCGGATTTGACTTCAGCAAATAATCTGATTTTCTCCTCATCCGTCATAGATGGGGATTCTCCGGTAGTACCTCCTATTACAAGACCATCACTCCCAGAACGTACCAAAGCTGAAGCTAATTTTCGAGCTTGAGGATAATCAATGTTACCTGAAGGATCAAAAGGGGTAACCATTGCAGTAAGTAGTCTACCTATTTTCAATGTAAAAATCCTTTGCAAATGAATATATACTTGTTAATTATACAACCAATTTCATTTCAATCATAGAATCTGATATTTGTAATGCATTCAAAGCTGCACCTTTTCTTAAATTATCGGTTACAACCCATAAAACTAGTATATTAGACCTATAGTTATCTGCCCTAACACGGCCAACAAATACATCATCCTTTCCTGCAGAATCAAGTGGAGTAGGATAAATATTATTATTTAAGTCATCTAAAATCTTAATCCCAGGAAAATTATCAAGTTTCTCTATTGCATCATCAACTTTGACTTCATTTTCAAATTCTATGTGAACCGACTGGCTATGACTTACAATTACGGGAACACGAACACAAGTTGCAGAAATTTCAAGATCGGGTCTATGTAAAATTTTTTTTGTTTCTAAAACCATTTTCATTTCTTCTTTGGTGTATCCATTTGATTGTAAATCATCAATGTGAGGGAAAAGATTAAAAGCAATTTGATGAGGATAAACATCTTTCAAGACTTCTTTTCCTCCAGCAACAGATTTTGATTGATTTAACAACTCAGAAACAGCTGCAGAACCAGTCCCAGAAACAGATTGATATGTATCTGTGATCACTCTTAATGGACGACTTAACTGAGTCAAACATGCTAACACCATAGCTAAAGGTGTAGTCGAACAATTAGGTATTGAAACAATACCTTTATGAGCAGTCAAATCTTTCGAATTAATTTCTGGGATTACAAGAGGTACTTCTTCAGATAATCTAAATGCAGAACTATCATCAATCACAATAGCCCCGCTTTTAACCGCCAATTCTGCAATCGATTCACTAATGCTAGTAGTTGCTGAAATAAAAACAAAATCTGAATCAAAAAATGAATCATCTTGTATTTCCTCAACAAATAAATGATCATCTAAATAATCAATTTTTTTACCCAAAGATCTTTTAGATGCAAATATTCTTAATAACTCAGAAGGATATTTTCTATCCTCCAGCATTTTCAAAAAAACAGTTCCTACTGCTCCTGTTGCCCCTACTATCGCTATTTTATGTTTATACATATCAAATCCCAAACAAAATAACTAAATTCTTACTTAATTATATGATACAAATGACAAAATCACTTAATGATTAATTTGAAATTCAAACAAAATTTCAATAAAAAATTAAGAATTACTCTGAACAAATTCATTGATTTTATCCAATGCCTTCTCAATATTTTCAACAGAATTTGCAAAAGAAAATCTAAGATGTCCTTTTCCAAACTCACCAAAAGATTCACCTGCTAAAGATGCTACGCCAAAATCTTGTAATAACTTGTCAGCAAAAAATCTACTCTCCATACCTGTATCTTTTATACTAGGAAACACATAAAATGCTCCCTCAGGCATTGGACAGTTAATTCCTTTAATAGAATTCAAACCATTCACAATGATATGTCTTCGCCTATCGAATTCTTCAACAATTTCCAAAGCTCTTTCTTGAGGACCAGTAATTGCTTCAGATGCAGCTATTTGAGTAAATGAAGCAGTACAAGAAACAGAATTTGTAGATAATTTAGAAATAGAATCAACAAGATCTATGGGCATGACTCCATATCCAATTCTCCAACCAGTCATTGCATAAGTTTTTGACAGACCATCTAAAATAATCGTCCGGTCAATCATTCCATTAAAACTGGAAATACTTTGAAAGTCTCCACCATATAAAAAACGACGATAAATTTCATCTGACAAAACAATAATATCATTTTGGCAGGCTAAATCAGCTAACTTGATTAAAGAAGATTTACTGACAATACTTCCACAAGGATTATTGGGAGAATTAACTATGATCATTTTAGTTTTAGGAGTGATGCTTTCAATTACTTTATCTAAGTCAATATCAAAATTTAAATCCATAGACAATTCCATAGGTACAGGAACACCACCAACAAAATTTATCATTGATTCATAAATTGGAAATCCTGGATTAGGATATAGAACTTCATCCCCTTCATCAATTAAAGCCATAATCACAAAAAACATAATTGGTTTTGCTCCGGGAGTTATCACAACATTCTCTGCAGTAACATCTATTCCCCGAGTCTCTCTAACCTCTTGAGCTATTGTATCTCTAACTTCCATTAAACCAGGAGAAGGGCCATAATGGGTAAATCCATTTGACAAAGCAACTCGACCAGCTTCTACAATATTATTTGGAGTATCAAAATCTGGTTCACCTATTTCTAAATGAATTATTTCTTTTCCCTCCGCTTCAAGTTTCTTAGCCTTAGCTAAAACCTCAAAAGCTGTCTCTGTTCCTAGTCTATCCATCCTCGAAGCCAACTTCATTTTCACACACTCCTTAATAGTTATTTAAATATATGCAACAATCAAAGAAGAAAAATTTGTTGCAAGTACATAACAAAACTAGACTAGCATATCAAAAAACAAAAATATACACCATGAGGCTGATTAAAAAGCTAGTAAAATATACCCATTTTTTTCTTATATACCTTATAATTTAAAGGAAGTTAAATGGTTTTTGTATTGTTTAATACATAAGATTATATGAGGAGAAAAAATTACAATGATAGTATTCCTTGGATCTCCTAGAGGATTTTGCGCAGGAGTTGTAAGAGCAATAGACAGCGTAGAAATTGCTATTGAAAAATATGGACCTCCCATTTACGTTAAACATCAAATTGTTCACAACTCATACGTTGTCAATCAACTTGAACAAAAAGGCGCAATTACTGTAGAAAAAGTTTCCGAAATTCCTGAAGGAGAAAAAGTTGTTTTCTCAGCTCATGGTTCTGCTCCATCAGATTTTGAGGAAGCAAAATCTAGAAATTTACAAGTTCTAGATGCAACTTGTCCATTAGTAACCAAAGTTCATAATGAGGCAAAAAAATACTCAAAGGATGGCCGGAAACTTATTTTAGTTGGACATGAAGGACACCAAGAAGTTAAAGGAACTATGGGACAAGAGCAAATGCATTTAATAGATGACCGAGAAAAAACAAACCCCAATCTCCCTAAATGGGAAAAAAATACACCCCTCACAATTTTAACTCAAACTACACTATCTGAAGATGATACTGAAAGGTCAATTTCCACAATTCAAAACAATTTCAATAACGTAGTTGTTAGAAACGACATTTGCTATGCGACAACAAACAGACAACACGTTGTAAAAAAATTATGTAAAATGGTGGAAATAATATTGGTCATTGGATCAGAAAATAGCTCTAACTGTAATCGTTTAAGGGAAGTTGCTGAATCATATGGTGTTCAAGCCAAACTGATCAACTCTCCAAAACAGATCCAAAAAGAATGGCTAAAAAATATCAAAAAAGTAGGTATTACTTCTGGAGCTTCTACTCCTGAAGAACAAGTTAATGTTGTAATAGATTTCTTGAAACCAGAAAAAGTAATACCTGTCGTAGGAGCTAATGAAGACATTTCATTTAAAATGCCTGAAATTTAATCTTTACTGGTGAGTTAATTAAGATAGAATGCAAATTACTTTAGACAGCTTAAAACATGGAGCTAAAAAGGCTACGGGGACTGTCATTATCATCGATGTTTTTCGTGCATTCACAACAGCTGCTGTAGCATTTTCCAAAGGTGCAAATTCGATATTTCTAACTGAAACAATTGAAGAAGCTATTGAACTTAAAAAAAACCAGATAGCTAACATTACTATGGGAGAAGTGGATGGAATCAAACCTTTGAACTTTGATCACGGAAATTCTCCATACGAAATCTCAATTGCCAACAAAATTTCAGGATTAAAAATTGCCCAATCAACTAGGTCCGGTACTTTAGGTGTGTCTTTAGCTGCTAAAACAAATAATAGTACACATATTTTTGCAACTGGCTTAATGACTGCTAAAAGTACTACCGACATCATCAAAAGTCGTAATCTAGATAATATATATATTGTAGCTATGGGATATCAGGGAATTGAAAAAACTGAGGAAGATGAAATTTGTGCTTTATATTTAAAAAGTTTACTAGAAAACAAACCCATGGATAAAAAACATGTTATCGATTTAATTATGAAATCTGAAAGTGCAAAACAATTTAATGATATTACACAGCCACAATTTCATCCAAAAGATTTGGAGTACGCTTTAAAAATTGATAGCGAAAATTTTGCTATGGAAATCACATCAAAAAACAAATTACTTATCCTCAAAAAAATATATAATTGATTGAAACAAAATGATTTTCAGGAAAATTGAATGAAAATGCAAGATGATTTGTCTATAGTAATCCCAGGAGATTATCCTTTACAAATTAAAGGATCTACTCACTTAGAAATATTAAAAAAATATGGACAAATCACTCTATTCGACTCTTTACCAAAAAACATTGAAGACCAAATCCAACGAGTTAAAAATGCTGATATCATATTAAATACTAGAGCCTCTATTAAATGGGATTCTCATTCAATCAAAAAATTACCAAAATTAAAAATGATTGCTACTTGTGGGGTAGGTTTAGACAATATAGACTTAGTAGCCGCAAAAAAATCTAATATTTTAGTTAGTAATCTTCCAGGTGTAAATTCAAAATATGTCGCCGAACACGTTATAGGGTTAATGTTTTCTTTAGCGAAACGAACTGCTTATCAAACAACACAAATCAAATCTGGCAACTGGAATACAAAACCTAATTACTTTATAAATGGAAAAACTATAGGATTAATTGGAACGGGAAATATTGGATCTAAAATAGCTAATTTAGCTAATAACCTAGGATTAAATGTTATAGCATGGACATTCAATCCTTCACTAGAAAAAGAACAATCACTCAATCTTAAATATGTCTCATTACAACATCTAATTCAAAAATCAGATATCATTTCAATTCAAGTTAAATTAACGCAAGATTCTGAAAAAATGTTAGGTGAAAAAGAATTCAAAATGATGAAAAAAAATACACTTTTTATCAATGCAGCTAGAGGTGGTCTGATAGATAATAATGCACTAGTAAAATATCTTCAAAATGGACATATCGGAGGTGCAGCTTTAGATGTATTCGAAGTCGAACCTATTCCAAAATCACATCCAATACTCAAATGTGAACAAGTGATTCTTACTCCCCATAACGCTGACCTAATTCCAGAATGTATGGATGCATTAAATGAAGGCGCCGTACAAAGTATAATTTCATTCATCAAAGGCAATCCTGTAAATATAGCAAACCTTTAAAAATACAAATTTTATTCCATGAAAAACAAAAGAATTAATTTCGAAAATATTTATCCTGCAGGTAAAATATATACCCGTGGCGTAAGATCTGGAAATACATTATTTATATCTGGTACAACTGCAAAAAATTCATCCGCTCAAGGAGAATCGCCACTCAAACAACTCGATGTAATTTTAGATAGAATCACATCAATGGTGAAGTCTGAAAACGGAAAGCCCAGCGATATAGTCAAATTAACAACTTTTGTAACAAACAAGTCTGACTGGTGGCCAATTAATTCGGACCATGAAAAAATATTTCAAAAATATTTCAAAAATGAATTTCCTACAAACTCTGTAGTAGAAGTAAGTGCTCTAGTCGAAGATGGTCTAGACATAGAAATTGAAGCAATAGCTATCATCACTTAACCTCAAAATCATTTCATTAAAATTATCAACTCCTAAATCACTCAATTAAAAAGAAGCTCACGGCTCCTAAATTAGAAAGTTCAACCAACCCCTTTAAAGCCAACAATTACATTTTCCCCTTCAACTACCACAGGTGTTATCCTTTCACCACCTGTTAAATCTTCTACCTCCGACCAAGCATCGTTGTTTAATTTTAAATCAACTTCTTTATAATCAATTCCATCTCTGTCTAATTCTTCTTTCAATGCAGCTGAATAATCACAGTCCGGATGAGTGTATACAATCATAACTTTACCCTATTAAATGGTTTATCTAATTCTAAACAATTTTGTTAAAATTTCAAATATTTTTTAATTGATTCCTAGAAGATTGGATATATTACCACCTGTAATCAAATTGGATTCTTGAGTCTTCAAAAAATCGCATGAAATTTGTATTTGTTTAACACATTGTTTATAAGTAAAATACCTCATCACCATAGGCATGTCTGTCCCCCATATAAGTCTTTCTGCACCTAGCAATTTTACCAAATTTTCAACTGTTGATTTTACTTCTATCATTGGATAATCCCAAATATCACCAAGAAAAATAGGAAATAAAAGTTGCAAAGAAAAATTAGGGTTATTCCTAGGTAAAGATTGAAATACCTCTTCAGGGATATTTAACCTGTCGCCATCAACGAACATTCTCCACGGTAATCCATGAGTGAAAACTACTTTAACATTTGGGTATTTTTTCATCCAAATGTCAATTAAACTAAACTGGTCATTTAAAGAGTCCAAAAAATTTATATCCCCTTTTGCTGTTAATAGAGAATAATTCGGTGTGATAAATAAAGGTTTATTAAATTCGTTAAATTTATCCCAAAATTTTTTATATTCTATATCTGTCCAATCTAATTTTTTGTTATATAAAGTAATACTATCAGGTATAAATTGAAGACCACTAAGATCCATTTCACCAAAAGCTGATTCGAGTTTTTGAATTGACAAATCTGATTGTGTTGTAATTAACCATTCCTCTATATGTGCTAATCCTTTCAATCTTGAAGGAAATTTTTTTACGCAATTACTGATAAATTGGTTTGAAATACCCAAATAAGGATGCCTATGAATCAAAGCCATATCTACTGAAGCATAATCCATTTCTGCAATCAAATGTTCAGCTGAATAAGCCATATTCTCAACTGACGGAGGAAGATATTGTTTTACAAAACTCTCACCGTTATCAACCCATTCAAATCTACCAAATTCGGTTGGCTTAAAATCACATTCTTTTAATCCATCAAAACTCCAGGGATTAGATAAATTAATTAAAGCAGCATCATCACCAATTGTTCGATTCTTTTTACTCCAGGCAGGTTGAAAATGACTAGCTATACCTAATTGAAGGTGTTTACGAAACGTTTTTTTATCAGAATAGCCACCATCACTTTTTAAATCTGGAAATGTATACACATGTGAATCAAAAATCATTTTCTTAAACCATTGATAAAGTTAAAAATTAATATTTTCGCTATTAATATATAATATCTTAAATAGAGATTAAAAAATATGTCAGGTAACCAAAATGAAAAAAAAGAAACAATCGATTTCAACAAATGAAGCAAAAATTTTACACGAAGAATCTCTTGTAATTGATAGCCAGCAACCCCCAGCTACTACTGGATTTATATTTACCGAAGCTATGAAAATTGAACTGGTAACTATGGAAAAATTAGGATTTTCAAGAAATCAAGCTATACAAAAACTTTCCAAAATTGCTGAGGATGAAATTGTAAATTCAGAATCAGCTAGAAATCAATACATATCGCTTTGGAAAAAATCAGGAGTCAATATAGCTAGTGGAACTTACAGTGTTGGGAGTCCAATCGAAAATGCATTTGAAAGTTCAGTAGAAAAAATTTCTCAAGCAAAACAATATATAAAAGCTCTAAACGGAGATTTGAATCTCATACTAAATGCACAAGATATAGAAGATACTTTCAAATCTAACAAAAGAGGTTTAATACTTGATTTCCAAGATACTATTCCTTTTGGAACCAATTTAAATAATATAAATTATTTTCATCAACTTGGACTCAGAGTAGTCCAACTAACATATAATTTAAGAAATCTTGTAGGTGACGGGTGCACTGAGAGATACCAAACAGGTCTTAGTTATTTTGGTAAAACAGTTGTAGAACGATTAAACAATCTCAATATGGCAATAGATGTAAGCCATTCCAGTCAACAAGTAGGTTGGGATGCATTAGAAGTATCTACATCTCCAATAATTATCACACATTCATCAAGCAACCAAATTTGTTATCATGACAGAGGAAAAGATGATGATCTAGCTAAAGCTGTTGCAGATAAAGGCGGATTCTTTGGAGTTGTTATTGTCCCAGGTTTTATTCAAAATAATGGCACAATAGCAACTTTAGATGATTTTGCAAGGCATGTTGTACATTTAGTCAACGTAATGGGAATTGACCACGTGGGAATCGGTAGTGATATTTGCGCAAATGGACCAGAAACTGGTGTAATTTTTGATTCAGAATTTCCAGAAACTATGCCTGGCCAGATACAATATTACAAACAAAATCCTAAAGAGTTTAATTGGGGTGGATTCAGAGAAAACCATAGATTAACTCCTGAATATAGAATTAATGGATATGAAAATTTTGGAGATTGGCCAAATCTGACTGTCAAGCTTGCAGAATGGGGATTTAATGAAATAGAACTAAAGAAAATCCTAGGGTTAAATTACCTCAGATATTTTAAAGAAGTGGTCGGCTAAATAAAAAATAATACAATTATTTAACTACAGTGGAGTAAATTTTGGAATTAATTCTATCTTGGATCATAATTTTTTT
>CEVQ01013269.1_pt1 | contig 11100 bp, 9 predicted proteins | sample 356551 | NCBI WGS metagenome assembly CEVQ01 (sample SAMEA2623756, study PRJEB7988) | marine metagenome | biome: marine biome (ENVO:00000447); feature: mesopelagic zone (ENVO:00000213); material: "saline water (ENVO:00002010), including plankton (ENVO:xxxxxxxx)" | depth 250 m | reverse complement strand
CGCTGAAAGGATATCGGAATGATTTTATTGGCTCACATCTGAAGCAAAATAAAATGTTAATCACCAAATAGCCATCTCTATGATAGAAATGAAAAAAAGTCTAAATGTTTCAGCGGCTAATGTTGTTTTCTTTTTGGAGCAAGGCAATAGAGGAACCTTATGATTAATGAATATAAAATAAAAAATCCATAAAAAATCATTATTCGAATTTTCCTTTCTTGAGGTCTCAGGAATATAATATAATCAGAGAGAAAAATTTTATTTAGCTCTCGATAAGAATAAAAAAAATATTGAAATAATGTACTAAGGCGTTAATATGAATTAAGCCAATATTATTTACTAAAACACGAAACCAATATAGATGGTATTGAAAAATCCTGTAAACTCATACTCGATTTGTTTGCTGTATTCTTGTCCTTCCTTATTATACTTGATTGTTTCATCATTGCCATATTTCTCCCATGTTAGGATATATCCTATTGACAGATTTTTTTGAAACACTTTGGATACTATGGTACTCAGCTCATAATTCTCTTTCTCGATATATCCTAATAAGGATATATCCAAGGGGATATCAGACAACGGTCCATAGTTAAGGTTGATGGTCCCTAGAAAATCAGGTACCATAGAATCAAGTTCATAGAAAACAGCAAAAGTGATCGGACCGGTATCTACACCTATGAAAACCTCTTCCTGATCATTGATTATACTAACTTCATTACCTATGTCCGAATACTTAGTGTATCCCATTCCAAGCTTAGCACGATTCTTGTATTTCTTAACGTACCCTATTGTGGTGTTCATTTCTATATTTGTATCTTCGTCAAAATCTATTTGGCTGAACCAAATATTTCCATAGAGACCAAAATTTGTTTCTGTTTCAATAAAACCATCCAATTCAAATTGGTTATCTCCAGTATTCATGAAAATACCTGCACTATTACCAAATCGACCACTCGAGAATAGTCCAGTTCGTATATCTGGAGACTGGGCATACGATATATCTAACAGTAACTGAAACAGTAACAGTAATATGATCATCCCTCTGAACATTCTTATCACCTATATAGAGTCAGAAATAAGTGACCCTTAGAAAAAGGTCATTGGGATAAGGATAGACGATATAATTATCTCCTTAACGTAGTTTATCAAGCCACAAGATACCAATAATGGTTTTTACATCAGTGATCTTCCGTTCCCAGACCATACTAACCGCATTTGCAACGGTTGCGGGTATCAGTTCCACAAATTCATCATGATCTGTATTACCCTCCGTCTTCTCCAGTTCTTCAGCCAGGTACAACCACATTTTTTCGTTGGCAAATCCTATAGCTGGATGGATATGGGTCAAGTATGTCAACTTACCGGTTTTGTATCCAATCTCTTCTTCCAGTTCTCTTTTAGCACACTCTTCCGGAGATTCACCAGGATCCAACTTACCAGCAGGTAATTCGATCATTTCTTGTAAAACAGGATAACGATACTGACGAATCAAGGCTATCTGACCATCAGGAAGAATAGGAACAATACAGGCAGCACCAGGATGGTTGATCCATTCCCGAGTGGTTGTCTTACCATTAGGTAGACGGACATCATCCCTGCGTACATCCAGAAAACGCCCCTGATGGATGATCTTGGATGATAGTTTATATTCTTTCAGATCAGACATTAAAGGGTACTAACAAACTGGGTTTAAGATCAACAGAGATAGATCATTGCCAGTCTGCTAATAATCCGCGCGCTTTCTTGATCCATTCCCAGTCCGATGCATACTCATTCTCTGATGGTTCTGTTTGGGATACTTTTTCCAATAATCTTGTCGCTTCTGTGCGATTCTTTTGTTTATAAAGTGCCTGAGCTAAATAAACATTCTGGTTCATTGTGGACTTTCCTGTCTCAGTGGCCTTTCTAAGCCATTTTACCGCTTCATCATTATCTGGCCAAGATAATAAAAAAGGAATATAAGGTGATTTATAGTGGACAGCTCCGAGCATGAAATAGCCACCACCATCTTTGTATTCAGAATCTATCTTAATGATCTTTTCTGAATGAGAGCGCATCTGGTCAGCAACTCCTTCTCTTGCAGCTGCTAATATGCCATAGACCTCCGCCCAGCTTCCCAGATTCACTAGATACCAGTAACGATACTCTACAGAATCGGGGAATCGATCTAATAATTCCTGTCCCAAAGCCTTTCCATTTTTCAAAAGTTCTTTTTTTATCTCTTTATCACTCTCAGAAAATTTTGCCTTGAAATAATATGACTTCAGCAAATATAAGGCAGCTTCATTCTCTGTTTCTGGATTCTCAAGCGCCATTTTAAAATATCTAATGGCTTCACTAATGGGCCCTGGCTGGGCACGGTCTTCTATACAACCATCGTGCCGCCGCTCGTAAGCTGTGATTCCTTTGGATAGATCCGATTGGCCAAATATCCCACCTAATAAAAACAAACAAATCACAATCTTTTTCATTTTTTTCCTCTTATCCTAAAAATATTCAATATAAATGATCTTTATCTCCCTCTTGAAATAATCTACTTTATCCTTATCAAATAGAAGATTGTTTAGGTTTACTTCAAGATGCAAATGCTCGACAAATGTCCAGCGAAGTGCAGCGTTCAAGTATCCTCCACGGCTGATGGCTAGCGTTTCTGTGGTCATATTATTCTCGTTAAGGGCGGCATTGTATTCCAATAAAACAGAAAACTCTGGATTGACCTCTATATCGATACCAAAGAATATATTAGGATCATCGTCTCCATCATTGGTCTCCGTAAAATTGTAACCCACCCCACTATGCAGTCCCAAGTTCCCAAACGGTGTTTTCCAGTTCTTACTACCAGCTAAATAAGCACCATATGCTTTCATATCGTACCGGTTCAAGGAATCACCATCATGAAAATTCCCATATCCCTGTGTGTTCAGTCCCATAGATAGACCAGGAAGAGTAATAGTTTCATCTACGAGCAAATATTTCAAATTAGCTTCTGGTCGTGGGTACCATCGTAAGCTGTCATCACCGATCAGATTGGGAGATCCATAGGATAATCCAAACTGAAAACGATCTGTGATACCGGCTCGCAGACCTATTATCATACCACCCGCATCCTGGATCCGCATTCCCAAAGAAAAACTTCCGCGCATCAATGTTGCTGCAGTAGGAGCGGTAATAAGATCCGTAGGCGGTGGATAGTTTTGACCTACAGGATAGGTTTGCCCCAATAGCGAGCTGATCAATAAAAAAGAAGATAAGTGACCAAATTTCATTGAGATGTCTTTGTGCGTATCGGTTCAGGGTAAATTACATCACCCATTCGGGAGATTAAAGACCGGACCCTGCTGATGGGAATAGTTAGCAATTCTTTTTCACCCTCCATCCTAAATTGTATACCATTCTGGTTCGTTGAAATATAATCCACAAAAAGTCTATCCCCAGAAACTAGGATCATTTCGTCTAGAATAGTTCGAGGGATCATGCCATCATTTGAGACCAGAACTCGTCCCTGACGTATCTCTCGCTGAAGAATATCAGCTTCATCCAGTACATTTCCAGTGCGGGGCGGGGGTGTTTTATATAGCTCATCCGCTGGGGCCATATCTATGGCCACACTGGAGATGAGTTTCCCTTGTAATCCAAACTCCCAGATCTGAGTCATATCTGCCATAATATCTACCTTATACACAAAACGGCGTATAACACGACCAGAAGGCAAATCCCGCCAGCGTTCTTCAGATAAATAATTCAAATAATTGTAGTCTAATTCGATCTGGCCATATTCGACCCCGTCCACGGTCTCAAATACGATTCTGGTCACCAGCTCTCCCCTAGGTATTGTAAAGGTACTCCGCTGGTCAGTGAATGTCATAGGCTGGTTCTCCGGGAAGCGCCATTTTCGGTACTCCTTGCTCCAGGGTTCATGTCCTCCAAACACTGTCATTTCAATATACTCTCCTTTTGGATTCACCTTTCCTTTACGGACCAAACTTTTTTCATCATCATATTCCATCGCTTCTTTTTTGGATAGAACACCATTGGCTGTATAATGCTCGACCTTGACCGGAAGATTCCTTGTATCATAATAAACAGCTAAATGATCATAGCCCCTTCGCTGGGTAGCTTGCATGGGAACATTTGCAATGAATTCTTTTTCAGTTGGAAAATATTTTATATAGGAAATTTCAGGAGACTGTCCCCGCAAGAAAGAAACAATTATTAATGCAAAAATAACAGAATATCTGTTCAAATCAATTCTCCGGCTGAAGATCATCATCCAACACGTTGGAAAGTGAGAATCGAACAATGCTACTTCTCTCAGGGTCGCATACATAAATGATTCCGCGGTTATCCACTGCTACAGCTGCAGGCGAAGCTAATAAACCCTTAGCTTCAACGGCAACAAAGGTATCTATAGAAACACTGTCATATACCAGCACCTGAAATGTTGTATCTATCTGAGATGAGTCGGGAAGGATCAGGGTCGTATCAACTGATGATGTATCAATGACGGACCAGATGTTTACTGTAGTATCAATTATAAACTCTTCGATTCCAGCTTTCTTGAAAAACCTACCATTACTCCCAAACACCAGTACATCCTGGTCCCTTGAATTTGCTACATATATATTTCGATTTGCATCTACAGCCACATCCTGTGGAGAAGCATACCAGTCTGCTGTCATAATATCGTGAAGACCCGGTTGAAAACCAGACGTGTATACGGCAAAATCGCCGGACAGATTTGGAGATATCATATGGACAGGGAAATAGTTGCCCGCTTGGGCATAATACAGATTACCCTGATAATCCACGTCCAAGCTCAGCGGTTGGTTAACTGATCCGGCACCAGTACCATAGCCCTTGACCGTGGCACCAAATATCCCAGTGAAGCACCAAACATTTTCTCCGGTCGCAAGCTCAAGTAAAAGCGACCGCTGAAAATTAATCTGTAACACCCGATATTGATTCTGCTCACCACCATGGTCATCTGTGACAAAAATCATATTTTCTTGATCAGCGGGAGCACTAAGTCCTGTGAAACGACTGGAATCAGAATCATAAAACGGGTCCAGGTAATGGTTTTTTTCATATCTTCCATCATAGAATATATGGGGGGCCACTATAGAATCGATCATGAGCTGATCATCTGACATTATGACGTTTGACAATTGCCATTGGACATTGTTCAATAGATCTATCCAAGTATCTGTGCCTGAAATAGCATCCTGAACCACACCAGTCTGTAGGTGAGTAAATGTTCCACTGACAGATATTTTACTCACCCCAACTGAGTTCCAATATTGGTTCCATATATATACCCGCTGGTCACCAACAATAAAAAAAATGTTCATCTTATTATCTATATCCACATCAATTGGGACCAGTGGTTCCAGATTCTCATCGGTCAGACCCAGTAGACCATCAAAGCCATTGGGCCGTTCACCATTCTGATCAAAGACTATAATAGAATGTAGCCCCGAATCAGCCACAAAGATCCGACCATCCTGAGAAACTGATATCTCAATAGGCGATTGTAAACCATATGATTCATTCCACACAGGACCAAGTAAAAGGTATGTAGTATCCCCTGCACCGAAATCTGATCCTGGACCAGTTTTCAGATCATTTGGTATAATAAAGCGTTCAATACAAGCTTGAAACAGTACAACATAAAATAGAAAGGGTATAGTGCGAGACGCTCTCATCTAAAGGTCACTCCTATACTGAATCGTTTGGGGTCAGATAATTGTTGAAAATCAGCGTAACCATAATCCGCCCGAACAATGATATTCCTCACAGGCACATTCAATCCGACTCCGAATGTCAGACCTTCACCTCTCTTATTGATCTTTAGTCCGGATCTGAAGTATAATAGCTTCAAATACGAATATTCAAATCCAGTTACAATATATTCAGCATTATCCACTGGATGATTTAGCTGCATCGCAATCACAACATGATGGTTATTTGTTATGACAGGGTCAATGGCAAGACCCACACGGAACATGGTTGGGGGTGAAAATATATTATATTCTGTGGATTCAGTGATCTCTTCGCCAGACCCCTGATCAAGTATTTTTTTATCATAGTATCCATTCGGTCCTGTCTGACCACCAAAATGTGTCAGGGCTGCACAAAAACGCAGAGTCTTGAAACCGGTCCAGTAAAATGTTCCAATATCCATCAGTATGGTGCTCATACCGTAATCTGCCAGATCTTCTGATACATGTTTTAGTGTGATACCAAAACTGAATCGATCTGTCATTTTAGCACCGTAGGTGAGAGCAATGAATCTATCCTGAAACGTAAAATAATTCCCGGTACCATCGGGCAAATATTCTGTTGTTTCCATCATTGGCGCCATATGCAATATGCCACCACTCATTCCTATGTAATGTCTTCCCTTTAAATGACCAGACACACTGAAATAGTCATAATTGATGTCGGCCGGCCATTGAATTTGCGTAGCTGTTAGCTCTATTCTATCGAACTGGGCAATAGTAGCGGGGTTGTAATACACGGAAGCAGCATCCTGATCTAAAGCTACAACAGCTTCTCCCATCCCAACTGCGCGGGCACTGACACCAATATTCAAGAAACTGAAGACCGATGTTCCAACTCGTTGACCACCTAAAATTGGAAAGATATTTTGACTCGAACCTGTACTGATAAAGATAGTTAAAAAAGCAATAATGGATATTTTTCTTTGCATTAGAAGATAACCTGGAACCCTATTTCAATTGAACGTGGTTTTCGGAACCGGGATGGGTCAAGGTTGGGATCCGGGCTATTTGCCAAATGGTATCCAATGATCTCACCAGGATCATAGCCTCTTCCGGTGTAAGGATTTATCCTACGAGGTGTCCGTTCATCCAACAGATTTTCTGCTTCAAAATAAAGCTTTATTCCAAAACGTTTCAGTTCGAAGGTCTTATAAAACTTCAGATCAATATTCTTGGTAGCAATATCGCTTAAATAATAATAGGGTTTATCATCCTCTCGAGGGCCTTCATAGTACTGCTGATCGTTGACAGTTATTAATGTATCAATAATGGACCGCGTATATCGCCGGCCGGACTCGTATTCCAATCTCATTGAAAGCCCCCAATTTTTCGGGTTTGTGTAGGAGAGGTTAGTAAAATAATGAAAAGGACGATCCCAGCTCATATAACTTTCACCTAGTGGTTTTTCCGATAACTGTCCGGCCTGGACCAAAAGATTATCCAAAGGAGAAGACGATTTACCAGTAACAATGCTATAATTGAAATTCAGGTCGGCATACCAGTTTGAAAATAATCGACTCTTTAATATGATCTCTATCCCACGGGCCCGCGCATAATCCGCATTGAAATACATATTGAATGTAAGGTGTGAATATTTTGGATTAGAGGGACGGATCGTTTGTGATGTTTCATAATCAAACATATCTTTCCAATACGCTTTCATTTCCAGCACTTGATCCTCACTGAAGCGGTGCTTGACCCCAAGCTCATACTGGACTGTGGTCTTGGGGTTCAGGTTTGGATTGCCAAATACCTGGTACGTGGACTGGGCCTTGGAATTGATCTTGGCATAGACATACTGAAATGTAGGTAACTGTGAAAAGTGACCGTAATAAAAATACAATACATCGTTTTCTGTTACCGGGTGAGAGATACCGAACCGCGGGCTTAGTCTCGCTTTCATTCTATAATTATCACTAAACCCAGGAAAAGAAAATGTCTCCGCGATAAACTTATCCCGTGCTTTATCAGTTATTATCACACTATTTGAGTCCGCTATGGCATCTTCTACATATTTACCAGGGATCCAGTAATCTGTCCTGACACCTAGATTTAAGGTCATACCTTCGAAGATGATACGATCCTGAATAAAGAATGCACCAAAATACGTTCGGGCACTATAGCTGTCATAATTAGCACCAAAGCCGGATGTACCGCTCCAGGGCTCATCAATATCCAGTACCTGAATATCCGTGGTCGTATGTTCAAAACCTGTCTTGATCTTATGATGGGATCTTGTATGATATGTCCAGTCCAAATCAATTCTCGAGTTATCACTCGCAAGGTCATACCACTCTGGAGAGAAACCTGTATCATAAAATTCATCTCCGTAGGTTATCTGAATATTCCCATCTCGATCGGTATTATCCAGATTATAGTTGATTGGTTCCAGATCAAGACGTTCCTGATATTGGTCCCACGAAAGATCTTGAACAGCACTGTGTTCCATGGTTATGAACCTACCCATGGTCAATTCATAGAACGACCGGGTCGAAAGGGTATGTGTCCAGTTCAGATTCAATAAACGTGTATCTCGGGAAATGGTATTGTAATTATCAAGTATATGCATATACCTGTATGGGAAATAGGTAGAAGAAAAAGCTCTGGGCATAAAATAACCCTGGTTGATATTCATAGAAATATCATACGAGACAGAGAGTTTCTTCTTCGCATTCCAGTCCCAGGTCAGTTTATATAACAAATGCCAATCATTATTCTCCCGTTTGCTCAGGGATGACATCAGTTTATCTGCCTGTTGAACAGATATAAGACCTGGGTCCCAAAACCTGTGTGGATATAAGGAGTTTGCTACGGGAAGATTGCCATCATACGTATTACTATACCCGCTTAAGAAAAAAGAGAATCTACCAGGCATTGTTAGACCAAGAGCACCAGGAATGGTCTGTAAAAATAGGTCTGGTCCCCCAAAATTGAATTCTAACCTATCTGAACCAAAATTATTTGAAATAAAACGATCACTGGAAAATTTGAATGAGCCTTCATACTGATCTCTTCCTTCCTTAAGCTTAATATTGACAACACCAGACATAGCCTGTCCATATTCAGCATTGTAGCCTCCCGTTACTATCTCTAATTCTTCGATCGCATCCGCATTAATAAATAGGTTGCCAGAATATCCCGAGAGAGGGTCCTTAACAGAAAAACCATCTACGATAAACAGGCTTTCATCTATTCTGCCACCCCGAATATGGATCTCATTATCCTGTGTAGTGACTCCGATCTGATCAGATAATATATCTTCCACACTGGATACAACCATGTTATCTATATCTTCTGACCTTACACGAGCCATGGATGATGTTTCATCCACATCAAAAAGTGGCGTTTTCCCTATTACAACCACATCTTCACCAAAACTCAGAACGGTTTCATCCATTTCAAAATCAATATCGATCATCGCTCCGGACTCAACAATGATCCCAGTTTTTAGTATGACCTTATATCCGATCATCGAGACCTCCATGTCATAATTTCCTGGTTTGATATCTGTGATCTTATAATTTCCTTCTGCATCAGCAGAGGCACCATAATATGTTCCCTTTACTAATACATTGACTCCGGGTAGTGGTTCGTTCGAGCTGCCATCTGTTACCGTTCCAGAAATAGAGCCCGGGTCTGACCCAATTAAGAACACCGGCAATAGAAACAATAGAAAGAATTGTTTCATTCAATGAACTCTTCATCAAATAAATAATGAAACAGCTTGATCGAAGAACCATTCCCATCCAGTTTTGGCTGATATCCATCATGCATGGGTAAGGTCATGATCACTATCTTTCCCGAATAAGTTGTCGGAGAAATCTGAAACTGACCAAGGCTACATACGGTTGGGTTCCCTTCCCACTCATCCCACTGATCGACTGGATCGGCCATATGATAGATCTCTTTATTTACAGCGAACTGAAGGGAATCAGGCACAAATCCTTTTACCCGTACAGAAATAAGATGAGATACTTTTAGATCCAATGTTGAGTCTATAGGAGATATTATATCCTTATCGCTCCAGAGCAATCCGGATCTATTTATTGTCATCATCGTATCCATGGGAAACCAGGTAAAGGTTGTGTCCTCATAATCTATTGGATTGATAAAAAGATTTCCACCACCCATAACAAAATTCACCAAGCTTGCTTCTGCTCCATTGTAAGTATCATTGGCAGCAGCCGTATTGTTATACGCACAGAACCAGACCACATGCTTGAAATATTTCAGATTGGCTGTGACATCTGTTGATGAATAGGGTAATTCATCTCCGATCTCCCAAACGGAATATCCATTTATCCCCACTATAGTATCAAAGATCGTTGTATACCAGTCCAAAGCATTATTTTGAGCATCCAACGGAAAATCATCTACGATGAGCACATCACCTTCAGCAGGTAAGACCTTCCAGACCTGTGCTTCTGATGGACGTGAAGGATCCGGGAACTGTATCATTTGACTTCCAGCACCTGCAATATCACGGCACTTCAAATAGAACGTATGATCTCCTTCACCCAGATCCGTTAAGGTGATACCAGATAGATCACCTTCCATCCTGGTCCAGCAGGACCCACACGTATCATCCAAGGCATAGAAGATATCCGTGATGGTCTCATTCCCATCCTGATCATATAGGTCCCAGATGAACGTACGAGTGGGAAAGGTAAAGCTTGTATCCCCATTAATATCAGCGATCAGCGGGTTTGAAAGATGACGGAAATTGATCGTTGGTGCTGAATTGGTGATTGGCAGAACGATCCTTACAGGTGATAGGTCTATGAGCTGGTCATTATCCACTGCTTTCACCTCAAATTCGAATATATCCAAATCTGAACGTATCGGTACAAAAAAGGTTCCGCTCTCTAAGCTTGTATAGGTCCAGGTCGAATCTGTATTCCATTTGTAATAGTAACCTATTACTGTACCATCCACATCCTCACCCCACCAGTTCAGGTTCTGTTTACTGGTTGTGATGGTAGTAAATGCATGTGACAGTGTGTCCCATATAATTCCAGGGCCTGGGTCATTTTCAATAGCATAAACAGGGTTCCCCAACGAATCTAACCCAGCGTATATCGTATCTGCGGCCATAAGAGACAAATATGTTTCTGGAGGCTGAAGGTCCACAGGATCCGATGGGTCCTGATACTCCCAGCGACTACAGGATAGGCCAACCAGTAACAGACAGAATAGGTATGTATGTTTTAGATACAATACAGGATGAGGTGGATGATAGCTGTCATCCACCTCATATATTTGGTTATTATTTAACAAAGAGCATTTTTTTATCCGCCATATAGTCTCCCGCTTTTAG
>CEVQ01065248.1_pt1 | contig 11128 bp, 6 predicted proteins | sample 356551 | NCBI WGS metagenome assembly CEVQ01 (sample SAMEA2623756, study PRJEB7988) | marine metagenome | biome: marine biome (ENVO:00000447); feature: mesopelagic zone (ENVO:00000213); material: "saline water (ENVO:00002010), including plankton (ENVO:xxxxxxxx)" | depth 250 m | reverse complement strand
GAATCTGGATAGGGCTCGCAAACTTCAATGTGACTCATTCGCTACTCACTGATTCAGTCAACAGCGACTGGTAGAACCCTAGTCGTGCGGTAACCCTGCAGTACCTTCATGTAGCGCATATCAGCGAAATCAGCATCCAGTTCTGGGTCTCCAGTTTCTATCCTGAGGCGACGTACTGACAGAAGCTTGGCTGGAGTGACTACTCCTAGGATGTTTCCAATTCCAATGAGTCTGAGAACTTGAGGAGAGAGTTGCAGGTTGCCTCTTCCAATCAGAAATCCCTGACCCCCCATGGGCGAGAGAAGTAGGGTAGTGGGACCATCGTGTTCGGATAACAGTTCTAGCAAGTCAGATTCACTCAGATCAGTGCCCACCTGCTCGTTCCCTATCGTGGCGTCTATCCCGAGATTGGTTGGCTCAAAGTCATTCATTTCTGCAATCTTGCGCAGGGTTCCTCCAGAACCCCAAATTAGCATGCGATTATCACTAACCAGCAGCTCGCGAATGTGGTCGGCTAGGCCTTCTGTGGTGTCCTCCTCTCCGCTTGCCTCAATCCTCTGCTTAGACCCCTGCATCCATCTCGGACTCGATGGTGTCATCGCTTCAGCGTAGAGCCTGACTACCCACTTGCCTTGCCTGTACAGGTCCTCGTCAAGGTCCAACACCTCAGTGCTTGCAAGTAGTAAATCCCCTATTAGCCAGGAGGAGAGTGCTTCTGCAGCTGCCTTGGGAGATGCTGCAAAGCAACCCGAATGCATCTTGACTCCTGTCGGCACACCGATTACAGGAGTTTCAGGAGATTCTGCTGATTCCAATGCAGACACCACATCGCGTGTAGTTCCGTCTCCTCCGGCGTAGACCAGTAGGTCGATTTCTGACTCAAGCAGTGAATTCACCGCATCCTGAGTATCGACAGCAGAAGTCCCTCCACTGCTAGAATGGACTGTGCTAATCGAGCCTATCTCTGCTTCCGGAAGCCATTCAGTTCCCATCCGGCCCTCGCTAGTGACCCAAGAGATGTCCTCAAAGCCGGCCCTGTGAATCGATGAGAAGTGTTCCAGCATGGCCCTCATACGAGGCCCTGAGCGATCTTCTGCACCCATCGAGCGAGCGAGTTCGGCCTGGCCATCAGAGCCTTTCAGACCAAGACGGCCCCCTAGGCCCGCGTCGGGGTTGACTAGCAGCCCAAGTCGCACCATGAGTCCTCCAACGGGCCTGTGTTCTTATCGCTTGATGCTCCCGCGAAAGCAGCATGAGGGTCGTGGTTGCTCTAGGCGGCAACGCCCTACTGAGAAGAGGAGAGGCGCTCACAGCGGAGAACCAACGCGCAAATGTGGCTGTAGCAGCCGAGGCCTTAGCACCCCTAGCCACAGAGTACCAACTCGTCATCTCACATGGTAACGGGCCTCAGGTCGGTCTTCTGTCTCTGCAGTCGGCTGCCTACGAAGAAGTCGAGGAATATCCCCTCGACATCCTAGGCGCCCAGACAGAAGGTATGATTGGCTACATGATAGAGCAGGAGCTCGGTAATCTGCTTCCCATGGAAGAGCCATTGGCTGCGATTCTCACGATGGTAGAGGTTGACCCGGAGGACCCAGCTTTCGATAACCCGACCAAGCCGATTGGGCCGGTGTACAGTGAAAATGAGGCCAAGCGTCTCGCCGAAGAAAGAGGTTGGAGCATCGCGCCGGATGGCGAGCATTGGCGCAGGGTAGTTGCCTCGCCCGAGCCGCAGAGAATCTTTGAGATGCGACCAATACATTGGCTGCTCAAGCAAGGTTGCACCGTGATTTGCGCTGGCGGAGGGGGAATTCCAACTGTCTACCGTGAGGACGGTAAATTGGAAGGAGTAGAGGTAGTAATCGACAAGGACAGGGCGAGTGCTCTGTTAGCGTTCGAGCTCGATGCGTCTCTGCTAATTCTCGCTACCGATACAGATGGAGTGTACCTCGATTGGGGAACTGAAAATGCTCGCAGGATAGATAGGATAACTCCTGAGGAGGCGAATGAGTATGATTTCGAAGAGGGTTCGATGGGTCCGAAGGTCGAGGCTGCTTGTGACTTCGTATCTAGATCGGGGGGTCGAGCTGTAATCGGTGCTTTGTCCGATTTACAGGGCATGGTTGATGGTACCGCTGGAACCCAGTTCGTACTCGAGTGATTCAGGCCTACGGCCTGTTTTTTCGATTGGCTTCATATCCCATGCGCCTCGCCAACGCGCTGAGGAGAGGGCGAATGAGTATGATTTCAGTCGATGTGGGTACTGATGCGGCACACGAGTATGCCTCGGGCATAACAGCCGGCGAAGTCATTCTGAATGTCCATGGCAAGAAGTCAGGTGCTGTGGCAGCCCTAGTCGATGGGGTCGACCGAGACTTCTCGCATGTTCTCGACTCAGACTGTTCCGTCCAGCCAATTGCAGGTAACTCAGAAGAGGGATTGTACATTCTGCGTCACTCCTGCGCCCATCTGCTTGCTCAAGCAGTCACTGAACTGTTTCCTAACGCCAAGCCAACCATCGGGCCACCGATTGACAATGGATTCTACTACGATTTCCACATGGACCCGATTGGAGATGAGGGGCTGAAGGCCATTGAGAAGAAGATGAATGAGCATGTGCGAGCCAACCATGCCATGGTTCGCGAGGAGCATGGCAACGAATCTCTACGCGAGATGTTTGCTTCAAATCAGTTCAAGCTCGAGATAATGGATGACAACATCGGTCACGATGTTGGCTCCTCAGCTTACCGCCAAGGTGATTTCGTGGACCTGTGTCGTGGACCTCACGTCCCTAGCACATCCCACTTACGTTGGTTCAGACTGACTAGCACCAGTCAGGCCTACTGGAGGGCCGACAGTAAGCGCGAGTCGTTGGTCAGAATCTACGGTATGTGCTATGCCAATAAGGAAGCGCTGAAGGATAGAATACGCCAGATTGAGGAGGCTGGCAAGCGCGATCACAAGAAGATCGGTAAGGAGATGGAGCTCTACATGATTGACGAGCTCATCGGCAAGGGCCTACCGGTTTGGCTGCCCAACGGTGAGATCCTCAAGTCTGAGATTGAGCGTTTCGCGATTGAAACTGAGGAGGATTACGGATACGAGCGCGTCACCACGCCGGTTCTCGGCAAGGAGCAGTTGTTTGAGGCCAGTGGCCACCTGCCTCACTATGCCGACTCGATGTATCCGCCGATGGAAATGGATGACGGTACCTATTATCTGAAGGCGATGAATTGCCCTATGCATCATCTGGTCTATAGCAACAAGAAGCGTTCCTATCGCGATCTGCCTCTGCGAATTGCCGAGTACGGCACCGTCTACCGAAATGAGCTCTCAGGAACTCTTTCGGGACTGTTGCGCGTCAGGATGCTATCGATGAATGATGCACATATCTACTGCACGCTGGATCAAGTCGCTCAGGAGTTCGCAGACAATATCCGCATGGTGCAGGACTACTACTCGACCTTCGGATTCGGGGACTATCACTTCCGGCTCTCTCTATGGGATCCTGAGAAGACGGAGAAATACATCGACCAGCCTGAGAACTGGGCTGCCACTGAAAACCATCTCAGGCAGATTATGGATAGTCTGGGAGTGCATTATGTCGAGGTTGTCGACGAGGCCGCCTTCTACGGCCCCAAGGTCGACATTCAGTTCACCACCCTACTAGGTCGAGAGGAGTCGATGTCGACAATCCAGCTTGATTTCGCAGCTAAGGAGCGGTTCGGCCTGACCTACAAGGATGAGACTGGGGCCGAGAACGGCGAGGTTTTCGTGATTCACAGGGCCCCACTATCGACTCATGAGAGATTTGTCGCCTTCCTAACTGAACACTGGGCTGGAAACTTCCCGACATGGCTCTCGCCAATCCAAGTGCAGGTCATCACCATCTCTGAGAAGCATAAGGAGCATGCTGCTAGAGTTGAAGAAGCACTGAAACTAGCTGGCGTCAGGGTGAGAGTTGATGATTCTGACAGCACCATCGGCAGGAAGATTCGCCTACACCGAAAGCAACGTCCAGCATATATGGTAATCATCGGTGATGACGAGGTTTCCTCAGACACCGTATCAGTCAGGGGGCGAAGTGGGGGGCAGAGAAACGGCATTCCTCTAGACGAGTTCGTTGCCGAGATTTTCGCTGAGATTGCCAACCGGAGTACTGAACTCGGGATTGTGCCTCCGGAGTGATGTTCTCATGATTGTCAACATCGCGGGATACCGCTTCGTAGACCTGCCAGATAGAGATGATTTGTGCGAGCCGATGTTCGATGTTTGTATGAAAGCGGGACTCAAGGGCACGGTTCTGCTCAGCCCGAACGGAATCAACTTCTTCCTCGCTGGGAATAAGGAGTCGACCGATTTATTCATTTCACATCTGAACTCTAACGAGCGTTTTTCTGATATTCCCATTAAGGTCAGTCATACCGACTACCAGCCCTTCCGTAGAATGCTAGTGAAGCGCAAGAGAGAGATAATCTCGCTTGGAATGGACGAGATTAGACCCGCGGAGTTCACCGGACCTCACATCTCGCCCAAGGATTTCAAGCAGATGTTGGATGAAGGAGATGAGGTAGTCGTTCTTGATGCTAGGAACGACTACGAGACTAGGGTCGGGATGTTTGATGGCGCGGTCGAACTAGACATAGCCTCCTTCAGGGAGTTCCCTGAAGCGATAGGGAGTCTCCCAGATGAGTACAGATCGAAAACCGTGGTGATGTACTGCACCGGCGGTATTCGCTGTGAGAAGGCTTCTGCAGTGATGTTGAAGGCCGGCTTCGATGATGTCAGGCAGTTAGAAGGAGGGATACTAGGCTACTTCGAAGAGTGCGGGGGAACACACTGGAACGGAGATTGCTTCGTTTTCGATCAAAGAGTCGCTCTGGACCATCAACTTGAGGAGACTGAGATTGTGATGTGCTTCAAGTGTCGCGAGCCGCTTTCTGCCGACGAGCAGGAATCCGAGCAATACGTCATCGGACAGCACTGCCCATACTGCTATGGAGCCTAATCAGGCTAGTCGCCCAAGTGATTCTAGGTACTCTCCTGCTGAGGATAGAGCATTATGACATGCTTCTATGTCTCCTGATGAAAGAGCAGTGACTGCATCAGCGACTGACTTCTCTGCTTCCATCCTAGATGAATCGCTTGGGCCGATTCCAGCTGAATCCAGTTTTGACCTGAGAGACTTCCATTCGTCTTCTACGAATCGCACCAGCTCGGATGCCTCTGAGATGCTGTGTTCAAGTGTCTGCAGATCTGAAGTCAGAGATTGTAGTGATTCTGCAGCACTCACCCAGTCTCCTGACTCTGCCATCTCATCAATCTGCTGTAAACGGCCAGACCAGTCCTGCTTGGAAGCGTCTGGGAATCTAGTCTCAATCTGCTTCTTCTGACGGAGCGCGCGTTGGACCTCCTGCATCGCTTCAGAGGTTGTCCGCACATCCCTAAGCACGCTGTCCGCTAGGCCCTTAGCAAGAGCCGAATCACCCGATTCAATGGCCTTACGAGCCTGTTCAAGCCTGTCCTTAGTCACTATCTGGATATCTCCCTCTGCAGCCGCTACTGCGTGCTCGGCATCACTCAGGGATTTTATCGCCGCCTCATCGGTCGAGCCCATGCTCTCAATATGTGCAGGAATCGAGGAGGCGATATGGAGTGCCTCAACCGGGTCTTCTGCCTCCATTGCCTCCTTTGCTGATCTGAGAATCGATGTCACGCCTTCTGCCTGATGGCCGGAGTGCTCTGCTATGGCTGACTCCGCGGCTGTAATCGAATCGTGGGCTACCTGCCAGTGCTTCTCAATCACCTCAGACTTGGACTTGGCCCTACGATAGAGTAGCTCAGCATCCCTGAATGATCCTAGGTCAGCCTCCCTGTCGCCGAGATCGAATGCCTTTCTAGGGCCGGTGGCCTCGATGGTTACGCTCTCTGCCCTCTCGACTGCTGCCAAAGCGTCTGCACGAATTGCATCTAGGTCACCTGAGAATGCGGTAATTCTCTCAATTTCACTCTCGGCCTGAGAGATTAGTTCCATACCTCTCTCCGGATTGCTCCATCCTTCCTCTCTAGCAATCTTGAGCAGGGATGACACTTGTTCCATGCCTGAGGAGTTTTCTCTCAATGCCAAAACTCGGGATTCGAATTCCTCCAGTAGACTCGCGAACTCTGTCCTTGCCTCATGTTCATCGTCCTTGGCTAACAAGTCCGGAATCATTGTGAAGCAGGATGCACCAATTACAACAGCCCACAGAGCCAAGTCGTCGGTGAGAGAGACTAGAATAGCCAGTGCCACGGCAAGGCCGGCTATGCTGGTCATACCTCTCCATCTCCTAGTGGTGATGCTTCCTCCCAACTGCTGATTAGTGAACCACCAAAGGAAACCTGCGATAATCACCAACATCGCTGCTGCTATTGTTTGATCTTCGGGCCCGTATGTTATGCCCGAGAAGGCTAGGATACTCGGCCAAGAGGCGTTTGTAGCAGCAGTCAGCCTAGATCTTTCCTTGGGGCCGAAGTAAACTAGGTCACTCAACAGTAGAGCTGAAGCGAATAAAATCACCATGGGCCCGTAAGTTGACACTGCGTCAGTCTCGATGGTTGCTGTGCGTGTAAGCCACCAACCCCCGGCTCCAATGAGCAATAGGCTGCATGCCAGCGCCAGTCTCTCTACCCTCAAACCATGTGCTTGAATCGTCTTCTGCGGGTAGTCGGGCAGTAGGACCATGGAGTTTCACCGAGAGTCATCGGTCAAGAGTTGTGCGGAATGCTGTGCTATGGCCTCAAGGACTCGGGACCCCAGGTGCGATGGGCGAGCCAAGCCAAGAGCATCAGCAACACAATTACAGCCAGCAGTACTTGCAATGGCATCTGCCAGGCCGGTTCGATAATGAAATCATGATCGATTACTAGGCTGCCGTTGCTCTCTGCTTGATCACTGGACCAGTCGAACCTCAAGTCGAAATTGTTACTGCTGATAAGGTCTAGATGGAGTTCTGCCACGAAAATTCCGGATCCTCCTGAGTTAGCCGCGACAACCAAAACCTCCTCTGAGCATGTGCTAGCAGAACAAAGCACACCTGAGCCGACATCCCCGCCCGTGTTTTCCATCGTGATGACGATATTGATGGTCTCGCTCTCGACTAAGTCTCCAATAATCACGATATCTAGAACCGAAATATTGACTCCCAATCTGGGAGATACTGCTAGACCCCATGTAATCTGCTCCATGTTATTCGACGAGTCTGTTGCAATAACATGCAGAATATACGTTCCCGCATCTGTAATCGGCAAGGTGGTCTTCTCTACATCTCTCCAAATAGCCTGTTCTGCTAGGACCTGTTCATTCATCCTAATCTCCCAAAAGACGTCGTCAATAGCATCTAGATCATCGAAGGATTGAGTCAGAGAGAGCACTATGGAATCACCCGCTCTAGCGGGTGAGCCAGGAGAAATTGGAATATCATTGGCGAAAATCTCTGGGATGATAGTTGGCCCAAAGGAGTCAGTCACAATGATAGTCCACTCATTGGTTACTGTGTTCGAAGCGTCGTCGGTCACCGAAAGTGAGACGCTGTACTCACTGGGCAGCTTGGCTTCGTGACGCTCAGTCAAATTCAGATGCATGCCATTAATCTGGTCGCCTTGGAAGAATCGGTCCATGAATTCAAGTTGGTCAAAAGACGAATGTCTCCAGTTCTCCGATTTGTCCGAAGTTACCTCTATCTCGACGGGTAGAGATCCAGAATCATGGGCGTTGAAGCGGAAGTAAAACTCACTGCCTGATGGAACCTCAATGATTGCCTTATCGCTATCCAGTTCGATTGTCTCGCCATCAATCTGAATCTCAAATGATGCTTCCCAAGTAGGAGATTCGCCGTCGATGAGGATATTCTCATTCCAATTACTGGAAGATGAGAAGGAGTCCATACAATGCATGACCACACTGGCCACCTGTCCATGAGTGAAATTCAGTTCGGAGGCAGTGAATTCTAGGTTGTCTCCGTCAACACTCAACATCATGGTGCCATTGTTGTGAACTGTCCACCATTGAGTCGTCTGATCAAGAGCACTATCTATGCACTCTCCAGTGTAATGAGTGGTTATATCGAGAGGGATGAATGTATTTCCAGTCTGTCTCGATGCTACAGTACTGGGAGGAGAGTTCTCACCTAGGGTGATTCTAATGTCAGAGGAGACGGGTGCCTGATGGCGGAATACCGTGAAGTCGTTCGGAGATCCTTCAATCACACTCTGCATGGCACTGTACCTGAACTCCCAAGGGCTTGGCAGCAATACTCTGAGAGGAATCTCCTCAATGACGCCCCCGACTCTCGGGATATCGAGAATTCTAGTGGATCGTGAATCAGTGGTTCCGGTAAGCTCGGCGAACTCTGTCCAGCCCCAACTACCGTTGTTGGGATTCACGGGCCCTTCTGCTGGAGGGTACACCATGATATCCAGTCCGCGGACAGGAGTCAATGCAGAATAGTCGATTACACAGCAACCGATGGTTTCGGAATCAGACAGGTTTCTAGCACTCCTAATCATATCGACGAATACCGAGATTTCTGATAGCGATAAGTTGCCATCTCCATTCCCGAGATGTTGGTCAATCTGGACTCTGACACCCAACTCTCTGTTTGGCAAAAGATCGATTCCGTAATCCTCTCTCATTGTAATGTTCGCATTCCAATCAGCTGAGATGTTTGAGGATGCATCGAAGGGGCTGGCTAGTATCAGCGTTGAGTCCCCTAGTATCGCATCATCCTGAGGTGGCAAAGGCTCTGGCCACTCCCAATCCTGCTCATCAGAATCCAATGGAGTAGCGTTCGCATAGTCAACCTCCATCATCGCCTGCGAGATAACTGACTCCCGAGTATTCTGCCAGGTTCCACTGGGCCGAGTATTTGTGAACATCACAAAGATAACTGGTTCTCCAGTTTCAGTTACTTCTCTTCTGAAGTTTGTAGAAGAACCCGAAAATGCACCCCAATGTTGCCAAACATCGGTATCTCCACCGAGGATGAAAACGCCGCTCCCATACCATGAACCCCAGGAGTCATATGGATTCTCAATAAAATAATCAAATGGGTCTTCGAAAAGACCGTTCTGAATTGTACCATCGATATGTGAGATGAACTTAGCATAGTCAGATGCGGTGGCTATCCATCCGCCCCCTCCATCTTTCTCTTCTACGACGAATGCCCCGCAGTCTGGATCAGGAGAAACTGGGAAAATTGGGTCGCCATTTTCATCCTGTCCCGAGGGGAAATGGCAGAATCCATTTCCGTCATCGAAGTACGAGACCTCGTCCTCTGCTCTTTGGTCGGGCATTGTCATCCCGATTGACATACTTTCGATACCCATTGGAGTTAGGACATTTTCGATGATATAGTCCTCATATTCCATACCAGTTTGTGCCTCTATTATCTGGCCCAATATCTGATATCCAATGTTAGAATACTCATATCTTGATCCGGGATTGTAATCGAGTGGCCTCCTCAACCACTCAGTTAGTATTCTCTCCATAGGAATTGGTGCTAGATTGCCGCTATCAAAATCCTCGATAAGTGAATTCTTGTCTATGCATTCATCATTCTGCCAAGTACTAACCCAAGTTTTCCAATGCCAATATGTAGGATCAGAATTTGGATCAAACCCTGCACGATGATTCAGAAGAAGAGAGACATTGATGTCATTGATTGAATAACTAGTGGAATGATTCGGATAGTCACATCCCTCAAATTCTGTAGGGATTAGGTCTGGAACCAAATCAACCATCTTGTCATCCAATGAAATGGACCCATCTTCAATCAGAGTCAATATTCCTGCAGCGGTGACGGCCTTGGATAGGCTGGCTATCCTGAACTTAGAGTCAACAGTAACCGGTGAGGACCAGTAAGTGCCATTCTCATCTGTACCATTGGCTGTGATTCCATAGCCCTTGTTGAAAACCAGCGAGCCGTTGTACATCACAGCCACTTGAGCTCCCGGGATTTGCCAATCTGACAACAATCCCGAAATGTCGGAGTCGAAATCAGAGAAGGGGTCGTTGGATAGATTTCCGGGCTGGTCTGCAACTGAAGGGACTGCTACTGTGGATAACAGCATCACAAGGGCGAGAAGAATTGCACGCGGAGGCTTCTTCATTCCCTCACCCATTGTGGATTATCTTCGAGCCGGTCCAATCGACATCGAGTGGGATTAGGCGGTGCGGCTCTCCGAATGATACGAGTTGTTCACGCAAGCCTGAACTTCCGTGAACTAGGAAGAATCCGCCTCCACCAGCGCCTAGGAGTTTGGCTCCGGTGGCACCCATGTCCATGATTCGCTGATGCAGGCCATCTAGTTCATCTCCGGTGATGCTAGCAGAAATTCCTCTCTTAGCATCCCAGGCCTCACCGATTAGGGAGCCTAGTCCTGAGATGTCGCCCTCTGTCATCAGATCGTGAGCTTGGTCAGCATGTGCTCGAATGGTACGTAGACGGGTCAACTTGTCAGATTCGTCTTCTGGAGCCTCGCGAAGTACCTCGGATGCGCTTCTTGACATCCCAGTGAAGACCAGTGTGAATTCCTCAGAGATTCTTCCTATCGCCTCATCTGAAGCATCCATTCTATCTACAGACACTCCTCCCTTGCCGAATCTCATAGAGTTGATTCCACCATATGCAGCAGCGTACTGGTCCTGCCTGCCAATTGGCTGGCCCAAAATATCAATCTCAATCTCGCAAGCCTCGCTTGCAAGTTGTTCAGCGGTAACCTCTCGCCCCGCATACGCGTGCAACGCATTCAGCAGACCTACCGTAACAGCGGATGAAGAGCCCAGACCGGTGCCTCTGGAAGGTATGTCGGCGATGGTAGTAATCTCGACTCCAGAGGTGACTCCAGTCATCCTCATTGCCTCTCTAGCAAGCTCGTGCTCAAGCTGCTCGAAGTCGTCTACCAGCTCCATCTTAGAGTAGGATAGTCTCACTTTCTCATCGAAGCGGCGGTTGACCGTGACATGGATGTGTCTGTCGAGAGCAAGTGACACTACTCGACCCCCCTCGCTCTCTGACATGGAGAATGAGTCTATGTCGGTTCCACCGCCGCAAAACGAGACTCGGACCGGGGTCCGGCTGATTATCAT
>CEVQ01125543.1_pt1 | contig 11129 bp, 4 predicted proteins | sample 356551 | NCBI WGS metagenome assembly CEVQ01 (sample SAMEA2623756, study PRJEB7988) | marine metagenome | biome: marine biome (ENVO:00000447); feature: mesopelagic zone (ENVO:00000213); material: "saline water (ENVO:00002010), including plankton (ENVO:xxxxxxxx)" | depth 250 m | reverse complement strand
TAGATGCTGAAAGATTCATTGTAGAATAATTAGTCACAGTTACCCCTTCTGAAGAGAAAGCATAGATGAAATCACCCATGAAAATCGATCTCCTAACATTGGGACTTCCTGAATAATAATATTCACGCAATCCATTATCACCATTGTAGAAATCTGAATGGTCGATTGTCCCGTACTTGGTTAATGTGTTGTTATCAGCATCAACCTTTACGAGTACTAGTTGAGATACGTATTCGTAACCACTGTAGGAATATTTTCTACCATCAATTACAACTTCATCATAGGTATAACGGCTAGTTGATAGTGGTATGGCAAGTAGTTCAGCAGGAGCCCAGTAAGTGAATGCTTTGTGCTCATATGTAGCCTCGCTGTACGACCATGACCAACTCCACCAATCTTCGCTATTACGATCTACAGGTGCTAATTGTAGGGCTGAAGCCAAAGTTGGATTTGCAAAGTCCGAAACGTCAAACAAAGAAATCTGGGTGTTACCCCAATCCAATCCTAGATTGTTCTCGCCTCCAGCAATTCCTATTGTCAATAGGTGATCATCGCCTAGTGGGTGAATATATGTTGAAACTCCTGGAACCTCCAACTCACCAATCACTTGTGGATTAGTTGGGTCTGACAAATCGATTGTCCAAAGTGGATCGATGTTCCTAAATGTAACAAGATATCCTTTTTCGCCTATAAATCGACTTGACCAGATTGTTTCGCCCGGAGCAATACCCCCTACATGGCCAATCTGCATCAACTCTGGGACTTGGTCGTCACAACCCTCTGGAATCAAACATTCAGCCGGAGCGAGTACATAGACGTCGTTAGTTGGACCTACCCAATCGTCTGTATCTTCAAGCCACCAACGACCCCAAACATCCTGTGTTGTTGCAACTCTGATTGTACCATTATATTCCGAAAGCGCGAATTGATCATTTACAGTTCCAGTTACTCTACCGGAACCAATGTATGTTGTCAAACCACCTTCTGAGATGTCAAAAGCGTGGATGTTCGTAGCCTCTTCAAAGTCATCGTTACGCCAATACCACCACCAATCGTTAGCCGGCTCTGCTAGAAGCAGCATATTTTGGCTAGCATATACCTCAACCCAAGATGATGATACATGATCAAGTTCATACTCAATCATATCACCAAACAATTCTATGGTCATGATAGTTGTAAAACCTCGTCCTACCGAATCGGCTGCTGCAGCGAATTCTTCACAAGTTGTACTTACTGTTGAGAGTTCCACCACTGTTCCATTTGACATTCTTTCATGCATTCGTGGGGCAAAATCTGCTAGAGTAAGAGATTCTATCACATGCATGTTGTATGCAATGGTTTCATCTATACTCTCATTCCAGACATCTTGACGCTTCGAGTCATCGTAATCCATATCCCAATAAGAATCAGGGAGAATTGGGTAGGTGCGGAGGCCCTCAAGTTGAGCATATGAATGAGTAACTGCTCTTAGAGAACCGCCCACAAGTCTTGAAGTCTGGTAAGAGCCGTCTAGGTATAACTCACGATCGATTTGAGGGTCTGAACGATTTGTGATATTCAGTACAGAGAACTTCACCTTGTTGCTATAACGATAGTAGGAGTATGAGCCGTCTCGTTCATCAGCATCAGCCATCATTGCGATACGCACCGGATCATCAACAGGTAAGTCCCAGTATGACACATAAGAGATAATTACAAGCTGATTACCATTTACTAGCATCTGCATAGGCGTCCCTTCTAGAGTCGTGTTCGATTCTAGTGTAATGTTACCAAACTCCGGTACACCTAGAATTACCAATTGGTTATTATTTATCATGTAGATATGATATCCATCGGTCTTTAGGAAGTCTGCTTCATCTACACCTTCTTCCTGATTATTAGTTTCGGAGTACTGCCCTTCACGATCTCCTGCACCGGAACTACTTGGTGGAGAAGAACTATCCATAGCAGATTCAGTTGCACCTACATCTCCATCCATCTCAGCGAAATCAACGGCCTCCACCATTACATCGTCTTCAATCCAAACTCCTCCACCGCGGAATCCCCAAGAGTTCCAATGCCAGTAAGATGCTTGATCAAGCCCGACAATCATCTCTTCTGCTAATGAATTACGCAAATCCTCCTCAAGTTCCGCACAACCGTCGTAGTGGTTCAATACAGGGGATGAGCGCATACGATTCCCCAATAGAAGTTCAGGAGAAATCCAGTCCATAATCTGCTCTTCTTCCTCTTGGGGATTTTCAAGGATACCGAGGCACCCTGCAGTCATCATTGAGGCAATAACCAGCAGTACAGTCACAGTTCTTCTTGCCATGAAAACCGCTGAAATACTAAAGTACATTAAGGAAACCTGTTAATGATTTTTCAATAAATTATCTTAGATTATCCTTTATTTTGAACATCTCACCATAACTCATCCCCATCTTGAGCTCTTTCTTCCCTGAGTTTTAGTCTTGCAGCTTGGAGCATCTTTTCCATCTTTTTCCTTCCATTATGGCGAGTAAGCAACACCAAAGCAAGAGTTCCTCCACCAGTAGCTACGACGCCAAACGGATGGATCTGGGGTTCCGAAATCTCTTCATCCTCTACATCAATAGATTCTTCTGTAGAACTTTCAGGCTCTAGGATTTCTACGTAGGTATCTAGTGTCATGCTATCATTTCGTGCATCTGTAATGATAAGTGTGACATTATACAAACCCCAATCAGCAAATTCGTGTACTACAGAACCATTCGTCGATGAGTTTCCATCACCAAACTGCCATTGGTATGAATAAGGTGCAAGGCCGCCAGATGCTGAAACATCGAAATGAACCCCCCCCACATTATCTAGAATAATTGGTGCTAATAGGCTGGATTGAGAAAGATATCCACCCAGTGACTCATTAACTGCAATTGTTCCCCAAATACAATCTTCGGACCCTTCAGTAATACCGTTAGATGACTCTTTAATATCATCAAAATATGTACAGAATGATACATTTGCAGAACCTCCCTCTGGGATGGTTGTAAATGTATATTCAATCTCTGAGCCATTTACAACTGTTCCACTAATATTCCAAGAGACATTAGCCCCACCAAAATACTTCCAACCATCACTAGCTGTCACATCCGCATTCAAAGTAGCAGGGGTGCCAACCGACATTTCTCGTGGAATGAAGTAAGTGAGATTACAGAGTGGGCAATCTGGAGGGGTTGGCTCTGGTTCAGGTTCTGGCGGGTCGGGAAAAATGCACGAGCCGTCGTCTTCTGTTGCATTGGCATTGAAATTTTCAGCGGTTTCATTCATGCATCCTCTGATAATTACTGGAGGAATAATTGAGTTATTTTCAATCGAATAATCAATGTAATGTTGAATTTCAGATTCAGACCAATTAGTCTCATCTTCAGAATAAGTTTGTATTACAAATCCAAGTGTCCCATTGGTTTCTTCACAATGAGAAGGTTCTCCACAGTCTAGTGAAATATTGAAAGATTCTCCAGTGCTGAATGCTGGAATTGAGTTAGAATTATGAAGCCAGGAGGGAATGTCAAAACCAGCACCTTCTTGTAATGCGCCATCACCCAAATATGCGAAGTCGGACAGGTTGTAAAAAGCAGTCACTGAATTGCTATTGGTTAAATTACATTCTATCTCCCCCAAAATAGTTGTTTTATATGGGATAGTACCGTAGTCTTCTGTATACATATCCCAAATATTATCATCACCTAAATCACAATTTAATGCTAAGTTTTGTAGTGGCTGAGGTTCTGCAACAGGCTCTTGACCAATAGTGAAATTGTATTGAGCAAGATAGATGAACGAATCTCCCTGCCCCTGTTCTTCGGTTCTCAATTTAGCAAAGTATGTATAATTTGTATTATTTTCAATTGCTCCCAACGTCCCAGTCTCTGCAAAATCATTCAAGTTTTTAACAGGATTCATAGGGTATAGAAAGATGTTAGCACTTGATTTCATTCCATCTTCCCCATAAGTTTGGTATTCCTTCATGATATAGAGCTGAACGGTATAATTAGTGCCTTCTTGCAAATTAAGCCAATTTATTCTGAACTCTATCGATTGTTGAAACGTTTCATTCTCAAAAGCATCATAGTATTCCTGTTCGGGAGTAACTGAAATTGAAACTGACGGTGGAAGGGAATCTGCAGATGTGACCCCCAGCGGTAATGATGCCAATAGAAATACAGCTGCTACCATCAATATTGAACGTCTAGTGCGAATAATTAACACCCCCTTAACCAACATCTACGAGATATCGGAGACCTATCAATATGATTCTGTACAGCATCCATAATAATAGTTATGGATATCTATTCCTGTTCTTCGGAATTAATGTGGTCTTCGGTTTTTGTAACCTTCAACATAACAACCAAAACCATTGTTAATACGAAAAATAAGGTCAGAACAAAAATCATTGAAATATCGCTTGAATTTGGTTCAATATTATTGCTGATTTCCTTATTTAGGTGAGTGCAATCCATTTGATCTAACTCTTGTTCAGCATAGAATACATCACATTGAATATGTTCGATTCCTGTGTTTCTGAGAATTATGTCTGCTAACGTTGTATTCTCAATTTCGCTTCTCAACTCATAAATTTCAGAGTTTCCTGATTCAAAATGTAGCCTGTCTCCGTCCCTAAGCCTAGAGAACTGATCTTTGATAATGTAGTGCATGGTCTCTCCAAGAGCTGAATTCTCTACATGATCTTCAGCAAACATCCCAATTATTGCGTCGACACTATCAATGTCTGGATATGTAGAATTGAGCCTTTCCTGAACTTCTATATCTGATGAAATATCACTCCAATTGGTATACCGATCTAATCCATATGACTCACGAACAGTGTTGAAATCTGGAATTCCGTGGTCACGTCCTCTTTGAATATCAACTGCACATAAATCAAGACCACCGGAACCGGGTGGCCCAAACATTTGATTTCGTAAATCATCAGAATAGTATATGTCATTTTCAGGTTCAATATTGTAGGCGAGACCTCTAAGAATTGGGTCTATCCCTCCTTCTTCAGTTATTGGTGTAACATCAAAAAATCCCTCTCTAAGAGTCAAATGTCCTTCTTCAAGTGGTGTTCTATCTTCATTCATCCTAAGCATTGCACTACCAATTTGGCTATGCCCCATGCGAAATGCTACAATTGAAAACTCATTGGAAATTGTTGGATTAATTGATGAATTGTATTCCAAATAAGATTCTAAATTAATTCCTAGTGATGGGAGAAATTCGTAGTAAGTAATCGTTTGAATGAATCCAATATTTATGTGCCTAGCATACTGAAAAATCTCTTCATCTCCCCAATCAGGGTTTCTCTCAGCAATCTCATCAGCCAATCGATTATGTTCCCTCACAAACAAAATGTGCATTGCTAATAGAGCAACGTGTTCGTTAGCCCTACCATCTCCAGCAACAAAAGAATCTGTGAAATTAAAACCTGCAAATGACATTCCTGGAGTAGTAGGGTCATTTGCATAATCTGCTTGTGGTAACAAATCTCCTTCTGGATAATCACTTATCTTCATTTTACCCCCTGTGTATTCTCGCAGCCAGTCTCCGCGGGCATCATCACTCCCATATACAACGGAACCATCTAACCAAGAAGTAATCGTATTGGGGTGTTCTCGTTGAATTGAGGGGTCTGGATCATCTGAACCGTTAACGATTACTGAACGGAAGAATCTCATGTACAAACCACCGGGAAAACCCATCCAAGTGTCATTTTCATGAACTGGGATATGGGCTGTATCAGGCTGTAATTGGTCGTGAGTTCTACCATCCTGGGTAGTTGTGTGATCCATTTCATGAGTAGCAAATTGTCCCCAAAGCCAAACATAATCGGACAAATTACGAGAGTCGGGATGTTCAATTGATTCATGGCAAACTGCATTACTAACTTCTCTAGGATTGGGGACATCTGATCTATCCCAAAAAGTTAGATTGTTTCCATCAGGTGATGGGTACCTAGGAGATTGTCGTGACATTTGTGTATTAGCTGCCCCCCATTCAGGATTCTCAGAATTCAATCCTGAACCATCGATTGAATATTGCGATTCAACATCAATTGGTTGTTCATCAATAGTCACATAAGATGTTGATACACCATCTTTTTCAACAGGTGCGGCTGAAACACCAGCAAAAGATGAAGAAAAGAAAAGCAAAATCACTAGATAAACTAGTGCAGAACTGTTGCTGAAAAACCTAGAACGGCTCTCTGAATTGAAATTGGTCATTTTTTCCTACATCCTAATTTTTTTGACCGGCCTGCTCTCGAATACTAAGAATCACTATTCTTTCGGACTACGATAATAGCCATAACAGTCACTACTAATACTACAATTATAATTCCGAAATCGTAGTTTTTAGGTGAATTATCATCTGAATTTTCTACCTCGATATTTGATAACTCACAATCAAAATTTTCTGCTGAATTTTCTGCCAAGAATACATTGCATTGTATGGATTCTATCTCAGTGTTTCTAAGAATAATATCTGCAAATCTAGTATCGTTCAATTCTGACAGCAGTGGTTCTAAATCAGGATCGTTTGCATACCAATATCGATCTGCATCTCTTAGCATAGTATATTGATTAAGGGCGAGAAGATATTGTGTTTCACCGTAAATTGAGTCTTCGACTCTTGGCTCGGAATTTACACCAATCAATGCATCTAGACTATCTATATCGTCGTATATTTCTGAAATTATTGACCTTAGGTTTTCATCACTTGTCATATTATCCCAACTCAAATGTCGATTTAAGCCCAGATCTGCCCTCAATGAATTATAATCTGTAAGACCACGATCTCTTCCTCTTTGTATGTCCATAGCACAAATATCCATCCAACCTGGCCATGATGATTTGCCTGACAATAAATTTCTCAGATTCTCCACCATTCCCAAATCATTCTCTCTTTGAGTTTCATAAGACGCACCCCTAATTATCGGCTCTATTCCATAATCAAGAATTGGATCCATATTCCAGTAGCCTTGTTCCAATTCTAGTGGGTTTTCTGGAAGTTCTTCTCTTGAGCCATTAAGTAATAACCAATCATCATTTCTTTGATTTGAAAATGAGGTTGTTACCAACAAAAAAGCCTCATTGCTTAATTGGGGATTAATACTAGAATTATACCCCGAATATTCCGGTAATATCAATCCAATAGAGGGCAAATATTCTGAATATGTAATTACCTGAATTTGAGCAATTACCAATTTTCTTGCTCGCTGGAATATCTGCTCGTCAGTCCAATCTGGATTTCTCTCTTGAAGCGCATCAGCTAGCCTATTGTGCTCACGAAGGAACAGTAGGTGCATGGATGATAACCCTATATTCTCTAAATTTCTATTATCTGCAACTCCGAACTGAATATTGATGTGAGAACTGGTACCGTCCCAATCATTTACAAAGCCATTTGAATCAAATGCGGGTATCATGTCGCTACCTTCCCAATCAGTAACAATTACTCGCCCCCCTTCACCAGACCTCATCCAATTATTCGTTTCTTCATTTTGCCCGTAAATCGAGCTAGCATCTATCCAAACACTTGCTTGATTAGGAAATGAACGTGGATTATCCTCATCAACACCTGTACCTTCAATAAATTCAGTTCTAATGTATCTAATTTGGGCACTTTCAGAACCTGAAGGATTCATGACCTCATCGTCAATCGGGATTGAAATGTGTGCCTCCTCCATACCCCCCTCATGTAATGAATCTTGGTGCGGGGTTAGAGAAATTTCATTCCTGAGAAATTCACCCCATAATGAATTCATTGACGACAAACTATTGGAATCATATGCTACTTCAGATTCGTGACACAAAATATTGGAAATCACCCTAGGGTTAGGGAAATCAGTATGAGCTATTGAAGAAAAATTATCAGTGAAATTTAATGATGAAAGATTTGGCATTTCGTCACCTATTGAACCCCATATAGGATTATCCAAATTATTGCCGCTACCATTGAGCGAACGCCAATCCAATGGAACGTTTTCACCCTCAATTTGAAACGTACTGGATTCTTCTTTTGAAACAGGTAGTGCTATTGAAGAACCTGAAAAGGAAAGGGTTGCCAACACAGTACAAAAGTAAAAAATTAGCATTTTGTGAATTATTCGATAAAAGGAGGGGTGTATAGCAATCCTCTGTGAGACTTGACAAGAAGACATCTCTATCCTAAATCTTCGAGTACGCTCTTTCGTTAAATCTTTGTTAGGATATTTGAATCTAGGCAGTAATAATGGTGGATTTCGTTTGGAGGAAATATCATATCCAGCAACACCCACGGTATTTCATGAATAATGGATTTCATGGGACTTTTATCTCAAAAAGAAATCTCACTCTTTATGCAGTCATTATTCTATTGTTTCTTTCATACATCCCTACATCCCTAGGTTCCAATACTGAAAATGAAAATGATGGCGTTTTAGTCACCTTTTCTGAAGTCACTGAAGAAAGTGGCTTCGGACTTGTTGATACAGGACCTGAAACAATTTGGTCAAGTTATGGGCCAGGAATTTCTGTAGATGATTGCGATGGGGATGGAGATATGGATGTACTAGTTACTGCGCGATTCGATCACTTGAAATTTGAAACTGAATCTAAGTTTCCTGAAGGTACAGACCCTGGAACAATTGAGGCTGCGGTAGAAGAAAACTCATCGGGAAATACTCAATTTATGATTAATAACGGAGATGGTACTTTCACAGATTGGACCGATGAATCAGGTCTTGGATTAGTGAATACAACTGTCATAGGAGCTTCCTGGGCGGATTACGACAATGATGGGGATAAAGATGTATACTTGAGTAATTTTGGAGAAACCGATGTTTACGATATTAGTTCTGGGGCAAGAAATTATCTTTACCAAAATAATGGAAATTGTGTTTTCATTGATGTCACTTCTAAGACTGGAGTTGGCCAAGGTGCTACTGGAGAAGTAGTAATTGAAGATGGGGAAATTTCGGGTATCGAAATAGTGAATCCAGGGAGTAATTATGAATCATCGCGAGGAATGTCACCCGCTGTATTTATTGAAGGGGGTAGTGGTTTTGGAGCAAGGGCTGAAGCGACCGTTACTGATGGAAAAATTTCCTCAGTTGTGATTACTAGCCCAGGCGAGGGTTATGACGCTGGAAACCCTCCTGAAGTACTCTTTTACAGTGGTGTAATGAATTACGGGCACAGCACTACTGCAATTTGGGCCGATTATGATCACGATGGGGATTTGGATCTATATTCTATGAACTTGGGAATTGTTGATGAGGAAAAATTCTGGGCGAGGACTGAAACCAATTTCCTTTTTCGTAACGAAGGGGACATCGATGATGATGGAGAAATTGAATTCAGTGATGCTACAAAAGAAGCAGGAGTAAGTGGACAAAAAGAAGTTTCAGATACTCCAAATGATTTTTTCATTTCAATCCTACATAGAATGGACCAAGCTAGCCCCTCGAATCCTTCGACTATGGCACAAATTGACTCCAGTGATTCTCATGGCTCTGGCCTATCATTTGCAGGTGTTTGGTTTGACTATGATGGCGATGGATGGGAGGATCTCTATGTCGCTTCTGATTTTGGTATTTCTCCTATTTATCACAATAATCAAGATGGCACATTCAGTATTGTTACAGATGAATTAGAAATGGATATCCCAGGGACTGGAATGGGGGCACATGCAGGAGATTGGGATGGAGATGGGGACCTAGATTTATGCCACTCAAATTTCGGGCCAAATTATTTATGGGAAAATAATGATGGGAATTCTTTCACAGAAAATGGAGGTAAAATGGGGTTCCGAGAACTTGGTGGGGGGACCTCATTTGTAGCAGTAAACTGGGCATGCCAGTTCTTTGATTATGATTTAGACGGGGATTTAGATATCTTTTTTGGAGTTGGAAGAATTAATCGGTTTTCGGCCTATAACAATAACACCTTCTTCAGAAATGAAGGAGATACAAATGGGGATGGAATTACTGATTTCATAGAAATAAGTGACCAAATTGGACTAGGTGGGGCTGAGAAAACAATGGGTACATCAATATTTGATTATGATGGGGATGGAGATTTAGATATCATTCTTGGTCAGGCTGGAAGATCTCCTCAAATATTTTCAAATAATGCGGTAGAAGAAACTGGAAGGAATTGGCTCAAGGTGAAATTAAATGGAATGTCTAGAGATGTGGAATTTTCCGATTTGGTTGGCGATGCTGAATATTCAAACAAATTTGGCGCTGGTTGTTTAGTTACTGTTACACTTAAAGATGGGACAAAAATGCAACAGCACGTCTATGCTGGTAGTGGATATCTAGGCAGTAATGAGCCAACTGTACATTTTGGATTGGGGGATTATGATTCAGTAAAATCTGTCGAAGTATTATGGACAACTGGAATGACTGACAAAGTAGAAAATGTCGAGTCTAATCAAATACTTGTCATAGATGAGTCTTCTAGTATTTTCTACTCGTTATTTGGATTTGCTATTCCGGAAACTAAAGGATTTATATTTTGTTTAGGTATCCTTTTTGTTTTATTATTGGCAAATAAAACAGATTTCTTGAGAAAGAATGACAGTGGAAATTTAATTTCTCAGCAAGATGAAGAAGAATAATTTTTATCATTTATCGATAGATGTCTTGATTAATGGCGAGATTATACAGAGGCTGGGGAGCGCATGGCCAAGAAGAAGTCGAAGTCGAGTGAGGACGATGGCGGCCCCATGCTAGACGATGACAAAGTTGAGAAGAAATTGCGAGCCTCTGCTAGAATGGTAGTTCGAACATGCATGCAAATGAGATCTTACGAAAATACCTTGATTATTACAGACCCCCATACATCTCAAGTAGGCCAAGCAATATATGAGCAGGCCTCATTAATTTCTGAACGAGTCTTACTACTAATGATGCCACCAACTCATCAGCACGGTGACGAACCACCAGGGGCAGTTGCTGAATTAATGAGAAAGCAACAAATCGTTATTGCCCCAACAAGATATTCTCTAACTCATACTAGAGCAACAAGAATTGCTCGAAATGAGGGGGCAAGAATAGCCACATTACCTGGGATCACACTCGATATTTTCACCGAAGGTGGGATGACTGCAGATTTCTCACGACT
>CEVQ01083828.1_pt1 | contig 11143 bp, 11 predicted proteins | sample 356551 | NCBI WGS metagenome assembly CEVQ01 (sample SAMEA2623756, study PRJEB7988) | marine metagenome | biome: marine biome (ENVO:00000447); feature: mesopelagic zone (ENVO:00000213); material: "saline water (ENVO:00002010), including plankton (ENVO:xxxxxxxx)" | depth 250 m | reverse complement strand
ATCCTACCGGTGAACAAGCCGGTAAATACAAACCCGTACTTCTTGTTGGCCCTCCCGGTGTCAGTAAGAGCGCGCAGGTAGAGCAGTTTGCACACGACAATGGGATGATATACATCCCTGTGTACCTGTCCTACAATACCTTCAACGACATCAAGGGCTTCGGTGTCCCTGATCGTGAGAAGGAACGCATGGTTTGGTACATCGACGAGGTGTTCCCCGAACCCGACTGCGACAAGAAGTATCTCATCTTCTGGGATGAGCTGTTCAACGCCAACGCTTCGGTTATCAAGGTAGCCCAGCAGGCTGTGCTGGAACGCATGATTGGAACCTACAAGTTCCCCCGCAACACCATGATGGTGGCCGCTGCCAATGGGCAGAAGCATCACTGTCAGGCTAGCCGTGCGCCTGCTTCAGTCATGGACAGGTTCAGCATCTATCAGTTGGAACCCTCGATCAAGGGAACCCTCGATTGGTTGATGGATAACGCGCAGACTGAGTATGTCTACGGGTTCCTTCAGGCTCACAACGAGTCCCTCTACTGTGACAACATGGACAAGTGGGATGGGGAGCAGGCTCAGTCTACTTCCCGTTCGTACACCAAGCTGGACCAGTACCTCACCACGTACTCCGATCCTTCCGAGATGGTAGCTACCGACAACACCCGCCTGTTCAAGGCAGATGTTTGTGGGTGTATAGGTGCCAAGGCTGGGCAGGAGTTTGTCACCTTCGTGCAGCTCTATGCTACCTGTGGTGATGTCGGTGAGTTGCTGGCCGATGCCCGTAACTGTGACCTGAGACGGATCGTGGAACGCCCCGACCTCAAGTATATCGTCGCTAGTAAGCTGGTGACCCTTGCTGAGAAGGACAATCTGTCAGATGTACTTCTCCTGAGTCACAGGTTGACCGACCCTAACCTCAATAGTCCAGATGATCTGGAGTCTATGGAGTCTATGGTTGGCAACCGCCTCCGTCGCAAGAGAAAAGACTTGAGTACTGAGCGTGCCTTGATTGAATGGCAACTCAAACACAAAGGTGAGCTTCTCAAGTAGTGATCTGGTAGACCACATCCTTCACAACCATCCCGCTTCCGTTGACCACGAACTACGTGGCGCGGAGTGGGATGGGCTTGTGATGTTCTGGTTCAGGAAGTGGCTGAAAGCCAACGGAGCAGAGCAGCACATAGTAATCATGGCACCACGCATGGAAGTGTATGGGTCACCCCACGTTTACGAACTGTGGGTAAAACACAGAGATGACTTCGAAGCTATAGCATTATTGCATAAAGAACTTATATCTTATGAGTGCAGACAACACAGCTCTAGATGAGCTGCAACGAGCGCGGTTAAAGTCCGCGACTAACACGGTGATGAAGGACCACCCGTTCTTCGCACCAGCAATGGCGGGTATGCCGCTAGTATTGGACCGTACAATCCCCACGGCTTGTACGGATGGTCGTGTTATCAGGTTTAATCCTGATTTCACAGCGACACTGAACGACTATGAACTGGTCGGCCTCCTCATTCATGAGGTGTGTCACCCACTGTTCGGTCACCTAGTCCGGTTCGCTTCGGCGGATCGACGAATGGCCAACAGAGCGTGTGACTATGAGATCAACAACCTGCTGACTGAGTATAGTAACACAGCCAGCAGACCAATCGTCCTACCTAAGGATGGGTGTGTTGATCTTGAGCGGTTCAAGACAAAGGCCGCGGAGGCTATCTATAAGATCCTCCAAGCGGAAGAGTTGCCACCGCCACCGCCACCGCCGCCACCACCTAAGCCTCCTGAGGGAGACGAAGGAGGAGGTGAGAGCGAAGGTGATGGTGATGGTAAAGGTGGTGAGGAAGGTGAAGGCACCAAGCCAGACGACTCCAAGGATGGTGAATCCAAGGATGGTTCCGGCACTAAGCCAGACAAACCGGAAGGTGGATCTGGTGGCCAACCCTTACCCGAGCCTGTGTCGCCCGGTGAGTTTGAGATCCCCAAGGGTACGCCTGAGGAGATTGCCGAGCAGGAGGACAAGTGGCGGGAGATTCTATCTACCTCCATCCATGCCTCCAAGCTGCGCGGTGATGCTCCGGGTGAGTTCTTGGAGAAACTTCAGCAGTTGCAGAAGTCTCCTTTGAACATGAAGGATATTCTGCAGAAGTATGCAGACGAGTTCTGTATGGACGAAGGCTCAACCAAGCCCGACAAGCGGTTCCTTGCCAACCACGATATATGTGTGGCGGGTATGGAGGACGAGCGTCTTGGCTCCTTGGTGTTCGTCAATGACACCAGTGGGTCTATGCCCACCCGTGTCCACGAAGTGACCTGTTCCGTTATTCAGGATTCAGTTCACACCCTCAACGCCGACAGGCTCATTCATATGGATGTAGACTGTCAGGTTGCCAAGGTACGGGAGTATGCCCCATACGAACCAGTTGACCTGACGATACATGGCCGTGGTGGTACGGACTTCCGTCCCGCCTTCGACTGGATCGAGGAAAACCAAGTGGACCCGCGGGTGATCGTGTACGTGACCGATGGTTGGGGAGTTTTCCCCGATTCCCCTCCCAACGTGCCAGTCCTCTGGCTCACTTGGGGTAAGGGGGCTGACGAGTATCCGTTCGGGGACGTCATCGACCTCTACCAGATCGACCAAGCTACCACCTGATGAACATACATTTGGTAGCTTTCCGCCAGCACAAAGGCGGGGACGTTACTGAGGTATGGTTCGCTGATAAAGGTACCGCGCAGACATTTCACGATGATCTGCGCGGTGCCGTCACGAACCTGAAACTTAGTACGATCTCTGTCCCTGTGGACAATCGTGTAGCCTTAGCCACATGGCTTAACAACCGCTACACCTTTTCAATTATTCCAGTTCAACTGGATGACAAAGTATTAGAAGCACATATAAATGCAAAGACGGTTCATTTGTTGTCCGTCAATCCAAACAACACAAACCAAGCTAAGTAAATATGAAAACCGAAGAAGTAATCGAATGGTTCCACCGCGAACCTTTCAAGTGCAATGCACAAACCACGCTGGTCCGCGCCCGTAACGGGGTACTGATGGCCAAGTCAAGCATCACGGGTGCCGACATCTACCGCGATGACGGGGAGGAAGATCGTGACTACGCCGTGACGGGCAAGGAAGCAAAGGAGAGGAGTCTCAGGGATGACGCGACCCACCCTCTGGGGCGGGCCTATCAGAACCCCAACGACTTCCTTGCCGACGACGACATGACGATCAAGGACTGGGTACCACTTGTGGTAGCCCTCCCTGATTCCATAACCAAGAGGGTAGATGATGGGACTGAGGGTAACCAACGATGGTTGTTCGTTGGCTCAGATGAACCGGGTAGCTGGTCGTCCCTGTTCAGGAGCCATACCTTGTTCGCTCGCCGCGATGCCAAGTGGGAATACGACAAGCTGTATAAGTCCTGTATCCTGCAACTCCCAACTGCAGCCATGCACGGTGTGCGTATCCCCGCAAGGGCGCGTACTGTAGATCCTATGGATATACTCCTCAGGGTATTCCATAAAGTCTTTGTGGATGTGTGCGGGGAGGACATGGCAGAACGCAACTGGCAACTGGGCTGGGCGCATTACCTCACCAACAACTGTGCGGTGCGGGTCAACGCTCGCAATTCATTCGGGGCAGCGGCGACCCAGTATCTTAACTCACCAGAGTTGAAGAAACTTGAGACCGCGCTTGAGGCAATCAAGAAAGCGGTGCATACCGAGGAGCCTCTTGAGTATGTGGATAGGTGGATCGCCTTCTCCCAATCCTTGGGTGAGGCGTACAGTTCCGACCGAGTCGACACAGATACAGTTGGGAGCGGGTCTACTCATGTCCTGTCTCACATTGTAGAGGAGGAGTTCCCGTTTATTGTGAACAATTCTTATCACAGCGACCGGGATCTGTATAAGGTAGTGGACAAGAACTGGAAGACCCGTTGCGTCCACGAAGATAATCGGTACCGTACGGATTATGAAGAAGCCTGTAGAATTACACAGCGGTACTGGGATCAGCGGTGTAGCGAGGACACCATATACCAACCCAATGATTGTTACATGGGGCTGGGGATACCGAGCTTTACCAAGCTACGGGCCAACTGGTCTATGTTTGTAGACTTGTTTGAGCGGTTGGGCTTTACCGAGCCTAAGCCCTTCGGGTTCAGCCTGTCCGATGAGAACGAGGAATCCCTTGCGGTTCTTCGGAGCGCGGCGGCTACCGAGATGGCCGACCCTGCTGCGACTATCGAAGCAGAAGCAGAAGCAGAAGCTGAATCAACCATGACTCTCCTTGGATAAACCAAAATAGATACCAAACACATGAAAATATACGAAGTAAGCTGTTCCAATAACCGCGAGTGGTTTGACAAAAAAGCCGCCGCTCAACGAGCATTGAAAGAAGTTAAGCGTGAGTTCCCTGAGGAAGCGCAGTTTGTAACATGGGACATTGAGAATACCCGTGCCAACATTGTGCATCTCCTTAATCAGGTAGCCGCCCGAGGCATCAATCCCGATGCACCCCCACCCCGTACCGTGATTCGTGTAACCGCGAACAAGCCACCGGTATTGGAGCATACAAATGAGTCGGGTGCGTTAATGAACTATATGTTTGATTGCGCGGCATCCATTGAGTCGAAGGAATCCTTCGGGGACATCCCAGTTCCTGAGTTTTGTGGCGCAATGAGAGATCGTATTAGACAGATAGAGGAAAACAATGAGATCGAATCCTTCGGGTTCTGTGATGAATACGAAGTTCCTAAAACATGAGCGGCCAACATAAACCTGTCCCTGACCCAGACGCATGAATATATTTGTCGTAGATAAAGATCCGACCACCGCCGCACAGCAACTGTGCGACAAGCATGTGGTCAAGATGATCCTTGAGTCAGCGCAGATGTTGTGTGCGGCCTACCCCAAGGGTGATGCCCCATACAAGCGCGCCTTCTACAATCACCCATGCACCATCTGGGCTAGGGAATCCAAGGACAACTATGATTGGCTACTCACCCATGCCGATGAGATGTGCCGCGAGTACACCTACCGTTATGGCAAGACGCACAAGTCAACTGATGTCATACACTGGTGTGCAGCTAACTACTCAAAGCTAGGCTTGAGCAAGCAGGGTCTCACCCCATTCGCTCAGGCCATGCCGGAAGAATACAAACGAGTATTCGCAGTGACTGCTTACCGTGCCTACTACAACGGTGAGAAGAGTTACTTCGCCAAGTGGTCGGGGCGTGATACCCCTGACTGGTTCCTGAATCCTGATTCCTGAATCGACACATGAACCTGACAATAGAAAAGACAATACAATGATTACCACACGAAGAATAGTTAAGTTCTCATGGAGTCCGACAGAACCGTGGCGGCATGGGACTTATTCCATCTTTGAAGATGGCAAGTTCTGGCGAACAACCAACGGCTCACGGAGAGCGTGGTCAACTCGGTGGGCTGCACAGGATGCTGAATCCTGATTCCTGAATCGACACATGAACCTGACAATAGAAAAGACAATACAATGAACCAACAACTACAACCAAGATGGGTCACACTCAAAGATGCGGCAAAGTATAGCGGACTTTCGGAACGCTACCTCTGGGATTTCATAAGAGACGGGCTTATCCAGTCGTCTCTTGTGAAAAGACCGAATGCTAAGCGGGGGCGACGTCTCATCGACCTTTGGTCCCTCGACGAGTGTATTCAGCAAGGGCTTAACAAAGTCGATCCCCCCGTCTGCCGAGTTAAGGATGCTGATTCCTGATTCCTGAATCATGAGTCACCCATACATACCCTACGTCACGTTGGATGGAGAGGAGGTCCGTCTGGATAATGTCGAGTTCCTTAACATAGAGGAAGACATTAACGGACGCGATCTCGTTACGTTTAACTACGAAGGGGAAAGACACCAAGCATATGTTATACACAAACCATATTGAAACCATGAATGAATTATTATTCCTGATTCTTGTACCCTTAACCCTGCTTCTTGTCCTGCGACGGAAGCGGACAGACAACCCTGAACTCTTAACCCTGAACCCTGAACCCTGTAACATGGATGAAGATGGCGTGGGGTGTAAGCCAAAGGACAACGACCGTTAATGAATTATGAGTGACCCAATAGACGTAAGTAAATGGATGCCCGCTATCAAGCGTATATCACAGCAGCAGTTACCGCTTGCTGAGTTACGGGAAGAACTCCACAGGGAACGAGAAGCAACCGCCGATCTCCTCCGTGAGATCAGAGACATAAGCACAAGCCTCACCATCAACGCCGTGTCCACTGGACCGTGGTTGGCGGACCTCGCTGCCCGTATGGAGGAGGCATTAACCAAGTACAAAGAACAAACAAATGAGCATAAGTAATCTCCTCAAGGGGAAGACTGCGACGAAGGTACTCGACCTGTCTGACAAGATGGGCCTGAAGACCGCCGTTCGCTACCACGATACGAACATAGTGGAGTTCACACCGGACACCATTACGTTGAACTCCGGTGGCTGGCTAACCGCCACCACCAAAAGACGGATGAACGAAACCGCCAGTGCCTACGGCTTAGACTTCTGGGTGAGTCAGGAAGACTTCAAGTGGTGGGTATCTGTCGGACCTGATCGCAAACCCATCCCCTTCTCGGACGGAATGACCTTCAAGAGACCATGAGTATACCCCCAAGGATAAATATGCAGGTGATTGATATTAACGGAGTACCCGTTAAGATGCAGTCTAAACCTGACAACGAAGCAGTCAATGGGTGGGCGGTGATTGCCTACACCCCCAATATGTCCCTGCGATCAAAGACAACCTACAGTGCGGAAAAGCGAGACAGTTATGCACACGCAATCGCAATCGCCTGTGGCTATGGTCCGTGGGAACTGGACAAACCCATAGCAGAAGAGGACTTGGATAAACTCCAACAGGCGCTCATGCTATTAACCCCAACCGAGATACCGGAACTATGATTGAAATGGTACGCGAGTTCCGCCCCAACGGGTTGCCGATCATGATCGACGGTGTGGTAGCGGGGGACGAAGTGATCCCTGATTCCATACGGATCTACCCGATAGAGAATGATACCCTCGGGTATCCGTTCTTCGGTCACATGGACCCCGATGATCTCGGCAAGAAGATAGCTAGTCGCTTGAACGTGATCCGGCGCAAGTATGCTTCGGGTGACCCTAACGTATTTCCAGACCCGTCTCGGGATCGGTAAACCGATACTGGGGGCCATGCTTGCGAAGGGCTTCCTCAAATTTATTGAACCGCTCCCGTTTCCACGGAGGACTCTCGGGGCCTAGGAATTCTTCCCGATTGTTCTTATCAGGTATAAAGCGTTCGGTAGCGCCATCAAGAATTGCCCCCGCTCGGTCGGAACCAATATTCGTTCGCATTAACATGGTGCGGAGTCTTTCACGGGAGGCGCTTAACGCCCCCAAGTCCATCGCGGTCTTGGTCAAATGGCCAAGACGTTGGTCGATGTCCCGGCGCTGGGCGATAATCAGTTTGGCCAGCTTCTCAATGTCCGCATCTGCTAACCCTGTACTAGGGTCACGAAGCTGTTTGTAGACACTGCTCGTCAATTCCCGACGATCTTCCTGTGCTTCCCGCGCATAGTTGTAAACCGCCATGTCCAGACGAACTATTCTGGGGGAAGCAGGCGAGACGATCTGCGTTAGTGTCTCTTCAAACGTACCCCTATAGGTATCGTCATCAGCCTTCTGTGACTCCTTGTACTTACGTAACCGTCGGGCATTCCCCGGTTCCACGCCACGTTGGGCTATGTACCCCAGTGACTTGAACGCCTTAGTCGATAAGGAGTCGATCTGCTCATCGTACACACGGCCATCTTTGTTATTAAACGCTTCACCCACCAGACCCCCTATTAAACTGGGGCGCACAAACCGCCCTACATATCCTTCGACTATGTTCCGAGCGGCGTCGTCGTAATCCCCACGGAAAACCTCCAGTATGCCCGCCGTTGCCCCATCAAAGACTGGGGACGAGGCGTTGATGTACGTGAGATCCAGTGCGTACAATTCATCGGGGTCGTAAGAAGCTCCCGGCATAAACCCAAATATCTTATTGGCCACATCCCCCGGCATATAAATCCACTGATTCAACTTACCCCAAGCGGGGGCAGCTGCCTTGAGAAGCTCTTCCTCTTCATCAGTGGGGTTGATCCCCAACAAAAGGGCTGACCCCACCGCTGCTGCAGGGGTCGCTGAGTGTACGCCAAGCGCAAGAGTTTGTCTCAGGTATCCCCGATTACGGATAATGGGGTTACCACTTTTTTGTTCTTCGCTTGGGATACCCATGCTCTGGTTCCAGACGATCCTGAACTGATCGAGGAAGAAAGAACCAAAGGGATCTCCCCATATGGGGTTAGCTTTGCGGTACCATTTGGCAAACAACGGGGCTTCCGAGTAAGTGGGGGACATCGCCCGTGTCTTCCGCGCAGCCTCAAATTCCATCTGCTCATCCGTCATGTTGTGATACCCAGTATCCACCTTATTATCTTGGTCAGACTTCTTCGCCTGTCTAAGAACCTTAAGTTCCTTCTTAAACATGGCTATCTTCGCGGCGGCGTCGATGCCCTGCGCGAAGTCCGAAAGTCGCTGGAACACAGGACCTATCACATACTTCTCTCCCCCTTTAGCACCCCGCTTCAGTTTCAATAAGCCTTTTTTAACCATGCCTTCCTCCGTCATGTCCGCGGGGTGCAGGTCCATGATCTCACGAAACCCATCATAAAACAGTTGATAGGGGTCTTGCTTACTCTTCTGAGCCAGTTGTGACAGGAAGTTAACGTCCATGTTTCCTTGGTCTACCCCTATTCGCTGCATGAGGATCTGCTCTCCAGTTTTGATCCGGGGGTCTCTCCCAAAGACTAGGGACTTTACTTTGCTTTCTCCTCGGGCAGCGGCCCTAGACCGCGCAAACGCCCAGAAGAATTCATTCATGACACCCACTGGAGAAACCGCAGCCGCGGCACTATAGGACGTCAGAGCTGTGATCGCGTTGCGGAGGTGGTACGCGGGGACATTAAGAACCGTCTTAGTAAATAACATCAACGCGTTCATCTTAAGGAATATGTGGGCCGCGTAGGAACCCAGCCGCGCGCCCCCCTTCTCTCCCTTACTCAGTTCACTTAACCACGTATGGAGGTTACCCCGTGTAATTCTCTTATACCTCCGCATGGACTGGTAAAGATCTTCGGGGACATACATATCGAAGGTCGGGTCGAATACCCCCGCCACTCCTTCGCCCTCTTCCCCTAAGGACGTCATAGTCAGTCGGTGCCCTGTACGGGCGTTAACATAGGGGCGCGCACCTTCTTTGGTTAACCCAGCTTGTTGGGCCTCTTCCAAGGTGTACACAAAAGCGTTTTCTAAATCTCCGTCTTTTACTCCCCCAACTGTTTTAAGGTCATTCCAGAATGTAATACCTTCGGCCATGCGAGTAAGAGTCGCTAAGGTAGAGTGCAGGTTGGCGAGCCCTTGCTCTTCAAAAGAACCATCCTCAGTTCTCTGGAGTCCAAACTGTCCCAAGAGGTACCGGACCCCCTCATCAATATCAGCCTTGGCTCTCAGGTTATCCACTTCCACCCGCGATAATTGGTACACCCCTTCCCCTAGTTCCTTTTTCATCTTTTCAGGAGACATTGCTCCTTCAGATCGTCCTCGGGCAGTGGCTTCAATATCAGCCAGAAAAGCATTCAAGGCCCCCGCAGCCAGCTCGGGGTTGTCCTTAAGTTTCTGTTCAGCCCTGCGGTTAACTTCCGCCTTATAGTCCTTGCTGGATAGACCCTTGAGTACCTTGGCATGGGCTTCAGCTGCGGGGTCGGTAAAGGCTATGCCCTTGTCTAACTTCAATATTTCTCCCTCAAGCTCTTGCTCGATCAGCTTCTTGTGAACCTTGATCTGTTCCTGTTCAAAGAACGGTAGGGCGGCATCCCTCCGGTCTTGAAACTTACCGTCGGGGTTCATTACTTCCGTCAAGTAAGCTAAGTCATTGAAAATCCGGTAGCCCCGCGTGAGGTACAGCCCTAGCATACTATCAAAAGTGAGCCCAATTTTACCGCCGTTGACGTCGGACAGTTTGAACTGCTTGGAGACGAGCGTACTGAGGCTGTCGATAGTAGCCCTAGTAGCTTTAAGAGAGTCCACAATAGCGGGACCTAGCTCGGTATCCTGCTCCAAGAACTTATACGCCGTCTTCTGCTGGGCCTTTAGCTCTTGGATCTTATGAAACCTTAGGCGTTCAAGGACCTTGGTCACCAAGGTCTCCTTCAGGCTCTTTATAGCCTCTTCACTACTATGTTCCACCGGACGCTTGTTGGCTAATACTTCTGCACGCACCTGTTTAACCACCCGCTTGAAGTTTGCTATCACTCCTTTCTTTGTCTCCACATCCACATCCACTTTATCTGTCGTGCCCACTGCGAGGTTTAATGCAGCCTGAACGTCGGGCGGGGCGGTGGTCGGTCCCTTATAAGCTTTAGTGAGGAGCTTCTCCAATAATGTCAGGTCTGACTTCAACAAGGCATTTGCTGCCTCCGACCACCGTTCGTAGTCCTTGACCATACGCATTACCCGCGGGTCCTGTTTCCCCCGAGTAATAATCGCCGCCCATTGTTTGGGTAAATGGGAGCCCCATTTACCTTCTATATCGTCGTAGTGAAGAAACTTCCCATTCTCAAAAAACTGCCCCACTTCAATCCCCTCCACAAACTTTTTGCGTAGAGCGGCTTCGACCACCCGCTGCTGCTCATCGGGTACACGCCGCTGGTCATACCAGTTCGTCTTTCTTCTTCCCTTGAACCGCTCCTTGAACCGCTTTTGTTTGAAGCGGAAATTGCGCCCGACAAGGGGGATGCCCCCTGCTTCCTCTTCCTTGGTCTTGGCACCTTCAAGGCTGAAGAGTTTGCCTGTTGTGCCTGAGTGCGGAGTTCCGTCAGGATTTAATATCGCGGTTTGAAAGGTACCGTCATCATCAGCCAATGCAGCAACCCCCGCCATTCGTTTTGTGGCGAACTTATGCTGACCTAAGTCCACAGTTGTACCGGAGTCCCCGGTTAGCTTAGCCATACCGTCAGGCAGAGTGTTGTCATACGCAAGACGCATACCCTTCTCGGTCTGGATGATTGTGC
>CEVQ01140827.1_pt1 | contig 11146 bp, 13 predicted proteins | sample 356551 | NCBI WGS metagenome assembly CEVQ01 (sample SAMEA2623756, study PRJEB7988) | marine metagenome | biome: marine biome (ENVO:00000447); feature: mesopelagic zone (ENVO:00000213); material: "saline water (ENVO:00002010), including plankton (ENVO:xxxxxxxx)" | depth 250 m | reverse complement strand
TTCGAAATGGAAAACACGTTACCATGGTCACTGTTGAGACAGATGTTTTGGTTGGCCCTGAGTTAAATAAGCTAGCTTCTGAAAATGATGTTGTATATAGCTTGGCTTATGGAGATCAACCTGCGTTAATTGAAGAAATGTATGATTGGGCAAAAAGTTTAGGGTTTGACGTGATTGCTGCAGGCAAGGGTACAAAATACCTTGATAGTTATAGATTTGAAACTCCTGATAATGCTTATCAAAGATATGGTTACACTCAAGAAGGATTTGAAAAAGCAGACCTTAATCCCAAGATGTATAATTCGTTTTTAGATGGTACAAAATCAGCAATTGAGATGTGTGCTGTTTCAAATATGACAGGTCTTATTCCAGATGTTCCTGGGATGCATTTTCCTCCAGCAACTATTACAGATTTACCTAATTTATTAATTCCTGAATATGATGGTGGTTTATTAAAACATGATGGTGGAGTTGTTGAAGTTATTAGTTGTCTGAATTCAGATGGCTCAGAAATTAAAAATTCTTTAAGATGGGGTGTTTTTGTAGTTATCAGTATAGATAATTTATATATTTTGGAATGTATGGATGATTATGGTGTGATAATGAATCCATCAAAAAAATATGCTGCAATTTATCGTCCATACCATTTTGTTGGAATGGAGACCCCTATAACGATTTCAAAATCTGTTTTATTTCATGAAGCTACAGGTTTTTCTGAAACTCGTGTTGCAGATGTAGCTGCTGTTGCTAAGAAAAACTTAAGTCATGGAAGTGTACTTGATGGGGAAGGAGGTTATACAACTTATGGTTCCCTGTATAAAGCAGAAGATTTTGATAAAAATCGGTTAGTTCCAATAGGCTTAGTTGATAAAATAAAACTTACTAGAGATATTAATAAAAATATGCCAATTACTTTGGATGATATTGAATTGACAGAACCTAACATACTATTTAATCTGCGTAAAAATAAGTTTGGAGAATGATGTGTTTCATTTTAAAAATTTTTTCTTTTTAATAATCATAATATTAACAATTACTTTGTTTGTTATAGCATGCTCAAATGCGGATCAAAAACAGTCTCAATTTGGCGTGTTAGAGGAAACATCACTAATACAAAATATAACTAGAAACACAAAGCAATATAATAAATCATTTGACAGAACCATTCCATTACCTTTGAAGATTTGGCCATCATATACTCAGAAAATGTTAGCTGTGGCTTCAAGTCGAAAAAGAGATACATGTGTATTGGAAGGGGAACCAACTAATCTACCATCTATGACAGAAGTTGAAATACTAGAAGAAGCTACTTGCCTTTATACATTTTTACAAGAAGAAGGGAAAGTTCCGGCACAATATTTTGTAGGTTTAACAAAAATTAAAATTCTCGAAACTGGACAAATAGGTTGGACTTGGTCTAAAGCTGTTGTAGAAAAATAGATATGATTAAACTTGGTATCATTGGCTGTGGCAATATGTCCGATAGTTTTTTGGATAGATTTCATGATGTTGACCATGAGATTAAGGTTGTTGCAGCAGTTGATGTAGACATTAATAAGACTAAAAAAGTGTCGGAAAAATTTCAAGGAATTATATCTACAACTAAATACTTTGAAATATTTGATTATATTGATGCTGCCTTAGTAGTTCTTCCTCACCATTTACATTATAAAGTCGCTCTTGATTGTATTAATGCTGGTAAACATGTTTTGCTAGAGAAACCTATGGCCATCACGGAACTTCAGTGTATTGAATTAATTAAAGCTTCAGAAAGTCAACAAAAGGTTCTTATGATTGGATATGTGATGAGATACAACCAATTGACTTTGGCTTTCAAGGATGCTTTGGATAAATCAACTATTGGAAATGTTTTCCAATTATCTATATGGACAGAACAGTACACAAAATATCCAGAAGGTCATTGGACAAATTTTGCTAAAACTCTTGGTGGAGGACAGCTTTTCAGTCATGGATGCCATTATATTGATTTACTAATGTGGTTCTTGGGTAAACCTGTTAGTGGGACTCATTTAGGGACAAATTTTGGTACACCTTGGATGGAGAAAGAGGGAACAAGTAATGTTTCTATAAAATTTGAGAATGGTTCAATAGGTTATCATTTTGGTACTTGGGGGGCACGTGGTACTCGTTTAGGATATTCTTTTCATGCTCATGGAGAAAAAGGCATGCTGGAAGCTAGCTTTGGTGAAAATAAATTAATTTTGCATCAGTCAGATTCCAGTCAAAAAATACTTTATAGTGGTTCTAAATCTATAAAACAAACTGATAATGAATTATTACATTTTTCTAATTGTATTAAAACAGGTAGCCTGCCAAACACAGATGCACGAAGTAGCTTACAGAGTTTACGTGTGATTTGGAAATTATACGAATCCGAACAAAAAAACTCAGTTGCTGATTTACGAGGTTTAGGTTTAAATGAAGTAGAAAAAACATTAAAATTAAGAATTAAATCAATATTTTTTGGTATTGATGTACAGTAAATTACTATTTGAGTACAGGAATAATTTATTTGAGTACAGAATGGTTTTTCAATGAAAAAGCATATTTTTTACAAGTATAAAACAAGTATAAAGTTTTACTAATGTACAGAAAGAATATCTTAAAGTACAAATAAAACGATATGAAGGTACAAAAAAACTTATATACTTTGTGAAAAAATCTTTGATTTTAGATCAGATATGTTTTAAGCTTCCTGTGTTATACTTTCGAAATGAAAACACTTCAAATTAAGGTTGGTTTTTCATGAGATATTTACATTTTTTTTTCATTGTTGCCTTGGTATTTATTTTTGCATGTTCTCAGGGTAATCAGGAATCTGAAACAAAAACAGGTACTCTTAAATCGCCTGTAGTTACAATGAATCCTAATTCAGGGTCAAAATTTGGAGGCACCTCAGCAAATAAAACTTTAGAGGTTACTTTAAACTTGCCACTTGTTTTATTTCCTTCTTTTGAATATAGGATGATTACTAGAGGAGGAGGTTTTGCAGCTCCTGGCCGGGATGAATTTTGTGTCTTACAGGAATCTGAGTCATCAGAGTTAAATCTAGGGGCAAGAGTTGAAGTTTTGGAAGAAGCTAGATGTCTTTATGTGCGTTTAAATTCTAATGATGGAATTCCAAGACCATATACGACTACAATAGTGAGAATTCGTTTGCTTGAAACAGGCCAAGAAGGTTGGACTTGGTACAAAGCTATAGAATTTGATTAATTTGGTGAATTAAATGTCGGAGTATTATTTAAATTTTTTGGTGATTGGATTATTAGTTTTTTTACCTGTTGTAATAGTAAGGTTTATTAGGGAAAATACAGGACTGTTAAATAATAGGATTCATCGTGTTTTTGCGACAATTGTTTTAATTGTTGTCTTATATTTAGTGTTATATACTTTTTTAACTTTCATTTAATTTTCACCAAATTTAAGTATCAGGAGTAATTAATGAGTTGCAGTAATCCCAATTGCAAGTGTGATCCATGCAAGTGTGATCCATGTGAATGTAAGTAATAATTTTTTTGTTACAAAGGATGATATTACCCAAGGTTTAGTTAACCTAGGTCTTAAGACTGGCGATTTGTTAATGGTTCACAGTTCTTTGAGTTCTATTGGGTTTGTTGAAGGAGGTGCTAAAACAATTGTAGATTGTTTACTTGATGTACTTGGAAATGAAGGGACTTTGGTAGTACCTACTTTTACTTATCCTTCAGCTTTTACTGATTCTGCAGATGAAATGTGGGTGTTTGATCCATCGAGCACTAATTCAGGTGTTGGGTCTATAACGAATGAGGTTATTAGAAGATCAAGTTCCAGGCGTTCGATTCATTTATGGCATAGTGTTTCATCAATTGGTCCTCTTTCAGAATTGATTGTATCTGCAGGTAGGAGTTCTGCATGGGATTTTGATAGCCCTATGTCTTGGATATTAAGTAATGGAGGATCAATACTTTTACTTGGTGTTCCATATCAAAATTTGACAGCTATTCATGTATGGGAAGTTGAATTTCAAGTGGATTATAGGCGAGATTATTATATTGAACGACGATTAAGGAAGCCAGATGGAAAATTAGAACCATTGTTCAGTCGAGTTCATAGTCCCAAAGAAGGTTATCTAGGACAAGATTTTAATAGATTTGGAGAACGACTTGAAGGTAATAATAAAGTAAATAAAGGATCTGTCGGCAACGCTATTGCAAGGTTGTTTTCTGCTGAAGATGCATATACTTTAGCAAAAAAAATGTATCAAGAAGATAAAAATTGTTTTCTTAAGCAGTCTAAATTGGCGACTAAATTGACATTTGGGCATACTATTAATAATAGTAAAGGCGAGCAGTGTGTTGTAAACCCTGACAACATTTTTTTAGAAAGTCGATAGATAGTTCACTTATCAAGATGAGGATTAATCATGGAGAAATTTAGTAGAGTAATTTTATTGTTTGTTATTGTTTTGTGTTTGGGATGTTCTAATACTATTACTGATGCTGGAACCAAGCCAGCTACATTGGTTGCCCCAAAACTTGTGGTTAAAGTTTTCACCGATCCCGACAATAATCCTGAGGTTTCTTTGCCTTTAATGATTTGGGATTCATTTGAATATAGGAAAATTAATTTAAAACCAGGATGGAGCCAAGGGGGAGGTAAGGAAACTTTTTGTGTAATTAATGAATCTGAAGGTACAAATATTGAATTAGGTACTTCTATAGAATTTATTGAGGATGCTACATGTTTTTATACATATTTTACTTCGTCTGATGGTTTGCCACATAAATATACTATTGGATTAGTTAAGATAAAAATTATTGATACTGGTGAAGAAGTTTGGACATGGAGCAAGGCTGTCTCAATAGAATAGTAATTTTGTTAGAAAATAATTTTTTCTCAATTTCATTTATAAAAGTTTGTAATTAAAGGATTAATATGTTTGAATTGTCAATTTTTAATTTTGCACAGATAAGTAATGAGATATTAGCTTTAATCGGCACCTTCTTTTTAACAAGTGTAAAGGCTAAAAGAAGAATGTATGGATTTACGATATTTTTAGTTTGTAATATTCCAACTATCTATTTGTTAGTAGTTTCAGAACTTTGGTGGATTTTAGCCACTTTGCCTATTTGGTTCTTTTTGAGTCTTAGGGGATTAATCAATAATTATAAAGAATCTATTTTGGCTCGAGCTTAATTAATATATTTTTTACCTCTGGCAATAACATTTTTAACTGAAGTTTCATCAAATGATTCTAGCTTGAATCCTTCAGGTTGGAATGGTTTTTTAGGTAAGTTTTTCAATCTAATTACCTTTGGGTCTGAATAATATTGCGAATATATGAAATGAATTATTGATTTGAATAGACTCCGTTGATTATCTTCTAGGATCTTTAATATAGTTATTTTGTTTTTCATGGTTAAATTCATGAAATTTGAATCAAACATTTTGATACTTAATTTTTCTGTTTCTTCTAATAATTTTATTGAGTTAGTTTTATTGTCCGTAGATAATTCAAATTCACAATCCCTTAGATTAAAAATATCAATTTCTCCAGCTCCAGGGAATTGAGAAGTTGGTGGTATGATGCAATTAGCTATTTCAAAAAAACATTTTGATTCATTTTCAGATAAAAAGTTTTGATGATTTTGATTTGAAGAGTTCATGGATATTTTGATTATTCTTCTAATAATTTTTTTGAGTTAGTTTTGATATTTTCAGCAATAAAAAGAGAGATTGCTTGAATAGTTGATGTTGGATTTACTGCACCAGAAGTGACAAATACGCTTCCATCAATCACATATAAATTTTTGACATCATGTGATCGTCCATATTTATTTACAACAGAATTAATTTTTGACTCTCCCATTTTAGTAGTTCCCATCAAGTGCCATCCCGAGCCTCTTACTAGTTGATTAGAAATTGTTTTGTAAGCTCCAGCTGCGCCTAAAACTTCTTCGCAACGTTTGACACTAAAATCCAGGATTTTTTTACTGTTTTCACTGGTTGTATAATTTACTTTTGGTGAAGGAATACCGTTTGAATCTGTGAGAGTTTCATCAATGATAACTTCATTATGCAATTCTGGTAAATCCTCAATAATTGCAGTGATAGGAATTAATTTTTCGTTTCTTTCTTCAAAATTTTGATGATGATTTTCACCCCACAAAATAGGTTTTTCTATTAAGCCACCTAAGGCAGTGTTTATAGGTCCTAGCTGTCGATTACATTGCATTTGAAAGCCACGTACAAAATCTCTTTCAGGATCTGTTTCATAATGCTCATAACTTGTGATAGAGCATGCTACAGGTCCTTGAAAAGCATCTGTTTTTTCTTCGAATATACCTACTGTGCAAGATACAGGATGGAACATTAAGTTTTTACCAACTAATCCACTACTATTTGCAAGGCCATTAGGAAATGAAGGTGATTTTGAATTTAACAATAGTCTTGGTGTGCCAATACCATTGCAAGCAATTACAACTATATTTGCTTCTTGCTTGAAACTGTTTCCTTCTTGATCATAATATATTACTCCATCAGATAGTCCATTTTGATTTAAAGTGATTTCTGAAACTCTTACTCCAGTTTTGAGTATTACACCATTATTAATTGCTTTAGGCCAATAAGTTACATCTGCACTAGATCTTGATTTATTAAAACAACCTGTAACACATAATCCTCCATATGTGCATGCTGGTCGATCATCGTATTGTTGTGAATTTATAGCACTTTCAGCTGGCCACCAATGCCATCCTAATTTTTCAAATCCCGAAATTAATTGATTTCCATGTTTTCCAATTGATAAAGGAGGGGTTTGTCTTTTTGGCATTGGGGGATAGGCAGGATTGCCAGATAATCCGGAGACTCCTGTCATTTTGTCGTTCAGATCAAAAAATGGTTCTAATTCATAATAATTTAGGGGCCAATCATCTGCTACACCGTCAAGAGTTCTAACTTTGAAATCTGAAGGTTTCATTCTAGGGAAATGTGCTCCCCAATGAATGCTACTTCCTCCGACAGCATTAAACATCAGAGGGTCAATTTCAGAATCAGAGTTATTAATTGGGTAATCTTGAGGGAGGGTTCGAACATTAGGATTGAAACTATAGTCAGAAAATAAATGCTTCTCCCAATCTAAATGAGTACTAGTATATTTATTCGGATCCATCCAGTTGCCTTGTTCAAGGCACATTACTTGAATTCCAGTTTGACTTAAACTCCAACAGAAAGCTGCGCTAGACATCCCAGCTCCAATTACTAGCACATCGATTTTGTTGTTTTTTGTCATAATTTTCTACTTAATTTGTGAAAATTATATAAGTTTTTTAATCATGTATAAACATTACTTAGAGTATTTATAACTTTTCTGGAATTTTTTAATAATTTTGTGAACTTTTTGTTGTTTTTTGTTTTGAAGGTTTGGAAATTACAGATATGATTTTGTAATATTATAGGGTAATTTCTTTTTGGAGATAAATGTGAAATATTTAAAAACAATTGGGATGATTAATAATTTAGCTATAGAAAGAGGTTTTCTAGGACCAGGTTCAACTGCACTTAGTTCAGATGGCAGGATTTTTGTGCTAGATTGTTATCATTATACTGGCGGTGTTTTTAGAATAACTGTTCAGGATTTTGACGAAAATTTTTTATTTGAATTTGCATCTTCTCAAGGTGATAAAACAGGAGATAAAATCTTTAAGAATCCTAGCGATTTAGAGTTTGATTCTGAGGATAAATTATATGTAACTGATGAAATATTAAATGCAGTTTTAATGTATGATTCTCAAGGTAATTTTCATGGCCAGTGGGGTGATTCTGGAAGTAAAGAAGGTGAACTATCTGGTCCATCAGGTATAGCAATTGATTCTAAAGATGATTTATTTATTGTCGACCAATATAATCATAGGATTCAAAAATTTACTAAAGAAGGGAAATTTTTGTATGCTTGGGGTAATTTTGGAAGTAAAGAAGGTGAGTTTAATCTTCCTTGGGGTATTTGTGTAGATAAAAATGATGATATATATGTTGCTGACTGGAGAAATGATCGCATTCAAAAATTTAGTAACGAAGGGAAATTTTTAGATTCATTTGTTAGTGGAGGTGGAATATTTATTAGACCCTCAGATGTTGTTGTGGATTCTATTGGTACAATATATGTTTCTGATTGGGGTAATGAAAGAGTAGTTGCTTTGAATTCATCTGGAGAATTTATTTTTTCTGAGAGAGGAAATTCAGATTCAATTACTGAATGGACAAAAGAATTTTTTGAATCAAATACCGATGAAAGAGATACTAGAGCAATTGCTAATTTAGTTCCTGATCTACCTGAAGAATTACAAACTCCATATCATATTTCATCTCAAAGCGAGCCTTTGTTTTGGGGTGTCACAGATTTAACTATAGACTCTCAAGACAGATTATTTGTCACCGAGCATAGGCGTCACAGGCTTCAAATTTTTGTTTGATGAAAAATTATATAAATATTTAGGAGGTTAATTTATGTATGGCACGATTTTTAAAATGAAGGTAAAACCAGGTCATGAAGATCAATTGTTAACGATTTTGGATTCTACTGAAACGCCACCTGATGGAGGTGTAGCATGGTTTTTGATGAACCCTGATTCCGAAAACGAATGGATTGGAGTCGCAGTTTTTGATAGTAAAGAATCCCATTTGGCAAATGCGAATAATCCTCAACAGCATGAAATGTTTTTAAAAATGATGGAACATCTTGAATCTGAACCAACTTGGACTGATGGTGAATATCTTATTGGACAGATAATAAATGGTTAATTTTAAAGTTGCTTCAGAAAATGATATGAAAAAATTTAAATCAGTCTCTGATCCTAGGATTTCTACTGATGGTGAAAGTATTGTTTTTGTTATGTCTGCTGCTGATGGTAAAAATATTTGGATAGCTTCAACAAGAAACGGGGAAACTAAACAATTAACTTCTGGCATTGGTTCAGATGAAGTGCCTAGGTTGTCTCCTGACGGTAAAACGCTTGGATTTGTTTCCAATAGAAATTCAAAAAATAATGCTTACGTAGATGATTGGCAAATTAAGACACGTTCGCCTTCTAAAGAAAATCAAATATATCTTTTGCCAATGGATAGCGGTGAATCTACAAAGTTGACTAGTGTTCCGAATGGAATTGTTAAACCAAGGAATTTAGATGCATTTGTTTGGTCTGATGATGGAAGAAGAATAGCATTTTTAAGTACTGATCCATTTACTCAAGATGAAGAGAAACGTTTTGAAGATAAAGATGATGTATTTGAATTTGAAAAAAATCCAAAATATACAAGGATATATGTGATTGATTTAGAAACTGGAGAGACCACTTGTGTTTCTCCCGAAGGATTACATGTTTGGGAATTTTCTTGGTCTCCAGACAATACAAAATTTGCAGTGATTTCTTCAGATTTACCATATGAAGGCTCTTGGTTTACAAGTTGTAGATTGGTAACGTTTTCAGAAAATCTTGAAAATAAACCAGTAATACTTCATCAATCGAAACGCCAAGTTGCTATGCCTAAATGGTCTCCTGATGGAAATCAAATTGCATTTCTTTCTTCAAATTATAGTGATAGAGGAAGCGTTGACGGAGATCTTTTTACAATTTCTTCTACGGGAAATAATTTTAAACATGTAACTTTAGGTAGTAGATTTAGTGTAAGAAATTTTATCTGGAATGATGATTGTTCTAGTGTTTTTGCTACATGTACTGATCAAGGAGGAATGAGTTTAATTGAAATTGATTTGATAACAAATGGTCAAAAATATTATTGGAATGAATTGGCTGTTATTTCAGATGATTATATTTTTGATAATTCAAAAACACGTTTTGCTGTTGTTCGTGAGGACATTGCAAATCCGAAAGATATTTGGATTATTGATAAAAACTCTGATGAATTAAATTGGAAGCAATTGACAAAAATTAACCCAGGATCTGAGGTGTTTTCAATTCCTAAAATGGAGACTGTGAGATGGAAGAGTATTGATGGGAAAGAAATTCAAGGATTGTTACTTTATCCGTTAAATTCTGAAGAATCTAATGAATCATTCCCATTATATTTAGCTGCACATGGAGGTCCGACTAGTTCTATAATCCCTAATTACGCATTAGGTAGGTGGTATAATTTATTAGCTAATGGAATAGCAGTTTTTATTCCAAGTTTTAGGGGTAGTACAGGGTTTGGATTAGATTTTGCAGAGGCTAATATTGGAGATCTTGGGGGAATGGATTGGCATGACATAAATTCTGGTATTGATTCTCTTATCGCTAAAGGTGTCGCAGATCCTGATCGTTTAGCTATCGGAGGTGGTAGCTATGGAGGGTTTATGACTGCTTGGGCAGTAACTCAGACTACTAGATTTAAAGCTGCTGTTGCCCGTGCTGGGATATATGATTGGCGCGCTTTTCATGGAAAGTCATATATAAATGGTTGGGAAGTTGTTCATTTTGGTGGATCTGATTTTTCTGATGTTATTGATCTATGGGAAAAATTTTCTCCTATAAACTACGTGAATAATGTTACAACTCCAACTTTAATATTACATGGTGAATTAGATTTAACTTGTCCTGTTGAAGGAGCATATGCTTTTTACAGATCTTTGAAAGATTTGAATGTGGAGACAGAATTAGTGGTTTATCCAAGAGAAGGTCATGGAACTGAAGAGAAAATTCATAAAAAAGATGAGAGGCAACGACATGACAATTGGATTATTAATCGTCTTATATAATTCAAGAAAGTAATTGTGTTTCTAAATTTTAGGAGAATTTCATGCCAATAACTTTGTCTATTGCTACTATTTTGTTTATTTTATTTTTAATCTCATTTCGTAGCAGATCAAATTTAATGAAATTGAAAAATAGGGGATATTCATTAACATTGACAATTTGCATTATTATTATAGGTTTCATTATGATTTATACTGTTTCTGAATATTTGAGTAATTACTTTTTTTCTACATAAGGAAGAAAACAGAATTTTTGTAAGTTTAATTTTTTTAATAGGGGTTTGAAATGACTTTAGTTGTAAATGAATTGGGTAAGACAGGGATAAATGTTACACGTTTAGGTTTTGGGGCTATGGAGTTTCGTAAAGGGACTAAGTATTTTGATTATGTTCCTGA
>CEVQ01026383.1_pt1 | contig 11148 bp, 9 predicted proteins | sample 356551 | NCBI WGS metagenome assembly CEVQ01 (sample SAMEA2623756, study PRJEB7988) | marine metagenome | biome: marine biome (ENVO:00000447); feature: mesopelagic zone (ENVO:00000213); material: "saline water (ENVO:00002010), including plankton (ENVO:xxxxxxxx)" | depth 250 m | reverse complement strand
TGGTTAGAGATGGTAAAATCAAGATTATACGATGGAGATATGGCTGCATCATGGACTTTGCATAGAATAGTCAGAGACCTACTAGATGCATTTGCACCGATTTGCCCATTCTTCAGTCATTATCTATCATCCACCCTATACAAGAGGTCGGCAGTTGATGCTGAAACATTCCCCCTAATTTCTCTTGATTTCGACGCGAATAATTGGACAAGTCTAACAGAATCCGTGATGCAATTCAATTCCGAGGTTTGGAAATTGAAGAAGGACGAAGGGCTTTCTTTGAACAGTGAGATTTCAGGAGTTTCAATTCCTAATGATTTGACTGCGCTAGAAACTTCACTGACTCGTATGCATAAATTGTCGAATTAAATTAGGTACGGAATCAGGGCCTTTCTGTCCTTTGGATAATCTGAAAACTCATCCCTATACCAGCGATGATGGGCAATTGCTCTCGGTGCTAAATTACAAAATGTCCAGATTGCAAATGTAAAGCCTGCTAGAGACCATGTAGCGATTGCAAATCCAGTCCATTCGACAATTTCTCCTAAATAATTAGGAGAGGAGACCCTTTCGAATAACCCCCCTCTTGGAATTTTATATCCAGTACTTCCATCATCCCTTAAAGAGAATAGAATGTCGTCTGACTTGATGTTAATTATCATGCCAAGGAAAAATATTGATGTTCCAAGTATGAACCTAGGATCAGTAAACCATGAATTTCCATATCCATTACTCAGATCAAATAACCAAATCCCATTCAACCAACAATTTACCGTGTTAAAGATCATTGCTAGAATGACTACACTTAGTGGAATTAGTTTTTGATTTAATTTCGCCCTATTGGGCCATGCCCAAGCTCTATTGACATAATGTGCAGTCCAAATTGCCCAAAAGAAGATTATGATTGGCTCTCTATTATCGCCTAATATCAGAATCAAGGTTAGTAGAACCGCGGGGATAGATTCCATAAGTATCCATCCGGCCTTAGCTGCAATCTCAATTCCCCAGCCTGACGTTCTATGTCTACCATAAGGCGCCTTTACGAATAACAGCGTGCAGAATACTATAATTGCTAATCCTAACCATGCATAGCACACGGTTTTGTATTCTTCGTAGGATAAAAACATCATCTAAACACGTACCGTATTTTCTTGTGTAAACCATGAAATTGTGTCCATGATTGTTTCCTCTATAGGTCTTGTAGTGTGTTCAATGTGTTCTTGAGCTAATTTTCCGGGGATGTCTCTACATTGAACGGCTAATGCGTGTAAACTACCCTTGCTAAAACTGGGTCTATTTCCAGTCAATTTAGAACTAATTGAAGCGAATGGTAAAGCAAGGTATCCCATCCAAAACGGAATGGTTGCAAAATGAGTCCTCTTTCCTGTGAATTCATGAATAATTCGAGATAATTCTGGCATCGAAGCCCAATGGCCAGGAAGGATGTAATTTTGCCCGTCAACACCTTTTTCGTGACAATTTACCGCACTTTTGGCGACGTCTCTAACATCTACCCAATTGAAACCATTATTCAGCGCAAATGGCATATTTCCATTGGCAATATCCTGCAATACCTTCCCCATTCTACTGGGTTTGAAATCGTGAGGACCGATAATACCAGTCGGATGTACAATATTGACTTCTAACCCCTGAATGCGAGCTTCCAAAACCACCTTCTGAGCCTCAGCCTTTGTTCTATCATAAGGGATCGCCTTAGGATCGTTAACCAGAGGTCTTGATTCTTCCAATGCTTCCATTGTCGGTTGTTGTTGAAATGCATGTATACTAGAAAAATAAACGAGTTTTTTGACCCCTGCACCTAATGCCGCAGTGGAAATTGACCTACTACCTTCCACGTTTATTTTCCTCATCAATGACTCTTCAACTTTCTCGACTGCAACGAAAGCAGCCGAATGAAAAACTACATCTGAATCAATCATCAAAGGTTGCATTTCAGAGACGTTAAGCATATCTCCTTTGACCAAATTTACATCTAGCCCATCTAGAGCTCTAGTATCAGAGCGTACTAGACAATCTACTTCGTAACCACGAGAAAGTAATTCGCGAACTAAATTGCCACCAACGTGTCCACTGCCACCGGTGACAAAAGCCCTCATGCTATAGACAAATTAATTTCGACGAAGAACCTACCGGCTCAGTTTAGTAAGATTGTGCCCTATTTTCTTAGAGCGTTTCCCAGAGACCACAGGCCGAGGGCAGCGGCAGCGAACCAGACTACCTCCAGTATGAAGAAGGCCCACTCGTCTATGAGGTACGCCCGGACGGCAAGCAGTCCGGAACCGAGGGCCATGAGTATCAGGTAGGTGTGTTCCTTGCTGTGCAAGATGTTCCGAGTCTCAAGTAAAAAGGCACTGAGTATCAGGATCATCCCGAAGTAGGCCACCAATTCGCTGTGCGCTAGCTCGATTACGGAATCAAGCATCTGACGACTTCCCATCTAAGTGTTCTAGTAATAATGCGACCATTTCGTCGCCAATTCTGGCTTGTGCTTCAAGGGTCGCTGCACCTATATGTGGAGTTCCATGAAAGTTTGGATGTTGAAGCAGTGGATTGCCGATTGCAGGTTCTATCTCGAATACATCGAGTGCTGAACTGGTAAGTCCCCCACTTTCCAAAGCCGCCAGTACAGCTTCCTCATCTACAATACCGCCTCGTGCACAATTTATGATATGATTGCCACAATTTATCCCATTAGGGGAAGTGGTCGGCATCATAGAAATCCTCTCTTGGTTTACGAGATGATAGGTTTCATCTGTTAAGTTGCAGTGAATGGAAATGTGTGTACACAATCTAAACAATGCATCAACATCACCGTGCATTGTGCAATCAAATCTCTTTGCAAAATTTGTCGGTAGGTATGGGTCATATGCATGACACTCCATTCCTAATGTCGCGGCGATAGTCGCTACACCTTGGGCAATTCTGCCAAACCCTACTAAACCCAATCTTTTACCCGAAAGTTCAGATCCTTTCAACTTCTTTTTCTCCCAGAGACCCTCCCTTAGTCCGCGGTCTCCTCTTGGGATATGTCGACAAGATGCTAACAAATGACCTATTGTTAACTCAACTACACTGTTGGTTGAAGATCCTGGTGTGTTACAAACAACAATTCCTAATTCTTTAGCGGCTTCTATGTCGATATTGTCAACACCTACTCCTGCTCTGCCGATGAAAGATAAGCCACCTGAATTTGAGATTACTTCGGATGTGATTTTGGTTGCACTTCTCACTACTACTGCATCGAATGAGGATAGGGCACCCGCAACTAATTCCTCTTTCGAATAATGCTCCTCTACAACTTCATGCCCCTCATTTATCAGTTTGCTGACTGAACCAGAGTCCATCCCATCGGTGACTGCAACCCTACCCACATTGTGATGGGTGCAAACCAAAGAGATGAACATTTGTTTTCTCTATTGACACTAGGATATGGCATAATGTATTTCGGATATGTTTCGAGGTTTTCACAAATATACAACCGTTTGCTTCTTGATGTAATTTCACTTCGATTATGTCATGGCGGCTTCAGTGGAATCTCTCCTTACCGCTATTCTCATACTATTATCGCCCGTATTTCTAGCAATTCCATTGTCATTAGGCTGGAAATGGTGGGTTGGTACAGAACCCGAACATATCCATTATCGGGAGAAAGTAAGACTGGTATTAGATGCTGGTTTACCACTTAGCAGATTTAGAAAAGAATTAGACGCAGAAGCAAGGATTGTTAATATCGATCCCGAAAGGCAATCCCGAATTGAATCAGACTTACTATTCCCCATGCGTGTGAAACATTTTCTCTTGATGCCGGGCCTTATTGTCTGGCCTTTGTTTGGATTGTTCGCAGCATTGTTAGCAATTCCACTAATGCCAATTTTACGATTTTTCGAATGGTTGCTAATTGAAAAACGTGTATTATTGTGGATTGGTAAAACAGTACAGAAACTTACTAGGTGGGAAATAATTGGTATTCCTAGGGTCGAAGACGGATTGAAAAACCCTGACCCAGTTTTATCATCAATAAATCGAATGCCAATCACTGTATTTTTGGGTTTATTCGCATTTTTAATAGTGACATATCTCCCATTAGATACACAATCGGTGTTGATATTGTCTGGAGCTGTATACGTCATTCTAGTCGCATTTATTTCCGTAATTCGAGCAGCAACATTGAGCACTATGGTTTTTGCAGATACTGGTAATAGAAGACTATTGCCAATGGGAACATTTGTAGAAGATATGCTCGGTCCTTGGGTGGGTGTTGGACTACTTTTCTTAATTTCAAGGCAGATATTTTATGGTACCGAATTGAGATCCGGAGAAATGTTCGGCGACCCTGTTATTTTCTCATTGGCAATTTTGTTGGTTCTTTACACAGCAACGATGATTGGAGTGGCAGTTGAGATCTCTTTCTTCAGGTCCAGAGCAGAATCTGTCCGCATCAAATTCCAGAACCAAATGATCAATCAATATGATCCTCAATTGTATCTTTTTACGAGGAATTTGGGGATGCTGAAGATTTCAAGGCTAATGACCTTGAGACAATGGGTTGAGCAAGGCGAAAAAATCAACCTCAATGATTTGGATAAACTCAAACGTGGTGGAAATTAAATTCACCTTCGGATGTAATTAGGGCAAATTCAGAATCCGTTTCTAAGTCTCTTGGATGGACAATTAGGTTAATCCAAGAGTCTCCTAACGGTTCAGAGCTAATCACCTCTAGTGGGATATCTTGTTTGGCTGTTTGTTTACCTAAGGGGATTAAAGTGCTTGACCTGAACGCTGAGATTGATTTGTTTATTGCGCCTCTACTCTCAATTCTAGCGTGAATCTCTTGACCTGGATAACAGCCTTTTTTGAGATCAACAAGTTCAGTCAATCCAATATTGAATGGAATGTGTCCAGCAATTTCAATCGAGGTATCGATATTTCCTTCGATGGATTGCAGTGCAATACATGAGTGTAGATTCCCTTCCTGAGCCCCATTAATGCTCAGTGCTTCAGTAATTTGCTCAAAATTCCTGGTTGGGATAAGCATCTCGAAGATGGTATATTCATTTCCAGACTGAAGTATTGAAATCATAGAATCAAGAAATTCAGTCCATGCCTCTTTGCGTATTTCTTCAACATTGATTCCAAGACCGAGAATAACTCGTTCGGGATGTGCTCCATAGAGAACTAGGCGATGTACCGCCCCATCTCCACTCGAAACATCTACATTTTCATTCCAAGGAATACCAGTTGTTAGATTATCACGCAGTATATTAGATACTGATTCATTATGTAGAAGTAAAATTTGTTCACCCAAATCTGCATGTAATTGGAAACTACTGATTCTCCCATTTAGATCACATATTAGTGAATGTCTTCGAGATAAAAATTGATCCTGCTGCATATCTACAGTAACTATTCGATTGAGATGTTGTCTGGCATCAGTACCAGACACCAATGTAGCTGCCGTTGGAATTTCAACGAACTCAGCCAATGCTGGAATCATCTTCGAAGCACCAAGTAATCATATCAACCGAATGATTGACCACAGCCGCAAGCTCTGTTTGCATTGGGATTATCCATATGAAATCCTCCACCCATAAGTGAGTCCTTAAAATCAAGTTCCAATCCGTTTAGAAGAGCACTATCATTATCGTGAATCAAGATCGTTATCCCGTCAACATCTATTGATTGAAACCCGGTTTCTTCGGGTCTTTCAACAATTATCATATCATATAGATATCCTGAACACCCACCAGCCTTTGCGCTGATAATTAGGACGTGAGTATCGACTTGATCTGCTATGGCTGATTTTACTGCTGAGCGTGCCGCCTCGGTGACTTCGATATTCACCTCTACCCTTTCACTAACCGTAGCAATGGGTAAAGAGAAGCCCGAGCCGTCTATTAGAGCCACGATGTGCACCTCAAGAGCCCCATATATCAATCATTCCAGTAATTCCCACTTCCTCCGTCAATCCAATAGATTAGAAGCACCTAGGGTGGTTGTGGGCGGAATTAGGGAGTCTGATGTTATCCGTATATTGGAAGATGATTCCGAACGTGTAGTAGACTCCCTTGCTGTTGAATCACCATTATCTATGGAAATAATCCATCAAGGTAAGACCTACTCCTTAGGAATAACAATGAGAACTCCCGGTCAGGATGCTGATCTTTCAATCGGATTTCTATATTCAGAAGGAATAATCGAGAGTGTTGCTGAAATTGAAGAAATTGAGTTTGACAATAACAACATTTCAATCAAATTGAATGAAACAGTAGTATTCGACGAGGACCTCCACCGTAGACAAACCATAACAACCTCAGCGTGCGGAATTTGTGGAAAAGAATCTCTTACAAATTTACATCAACTACACACCATAACGCTAAATGAATCATTTTCAATAAGTTCAGACCAAATTTCAAAAAATTTGGAATTGCTAAATTCAATACAACCACTGTTTGAAATTACAGGTGGTACGCATGCGGCAGTCGCGTTTGATGATGCAGGGAATATAGTGGCTTCAAGAGAAGATGTTGGTAGACACAATGCGCTAGACAAATTAGTGGGTCATATGCTGAAAGACGAAGCATTGGATCCTGCTAATTGCATCGCACATGTTTCTGGGCGTTCTTCCTTTGAACTGGTCCAGAAAGCGATAAGGGCTGGATTTCCTGTATTAGCTTCAGTTGGTGCAGCAAGTTCGCTTGCAGTAGATCTTGCTAGAGAACATAATTTTGGGCTAGTGTCCTTCCTAAAATCTGAATCCATGGTCATACATTCTGCTCCAAACAGAATAACCTAGAGAATGGCAATTCATACAATAGCAACTCCAACAAAATGAAGAAGACACAGTAGATGCGTCACTTGTGAATAGGGGAACGATTGAGACTCCACCCTCAGAGGACAAGCCTCCAACTATTGGAAAACCCTCTTCAGTAGCCGCTGGTATCCCTGCTATTCTATCCACGATCAAACATGGTTTTTCAAAATCTGGATTGATTGGTTCAGTCAGCTCATTTCGCAAGGTCAACAAATTTGGAGGATTTGATTGTCCTGGATGTGCTTGGCCGGACCCAGATGATCATCGGACAATCGCCGAATTTTGTGAAAATGGCGCTAAAGCAATTGCAGACGAAGCTACCAAGAAGAAAATTACAGCGAAATTCTTCCAAAATTTTTCAGTTGGTGAATTATCAAAAAAATCTGACCAATGGTTAAATTCACAAGGTCGCTTGACCGAACCAATGCTGTTAGATTCGGATGCGGAAAAATATACTTCAATATCATGGGAGGGTGCTTTCGAATTAATTGCAGAAGAAATGTGTTCTTTGGCTGACCCAAATCAAGCAATTTTCTACACATCCGGTAGGACCAGCAACGAAGCTGCATTTCTATGGCAATTACTGGCTCGGGGTTTTGGAACAAATAATCTTCCAGATTGTTCCAATATGTGTCATGAATCATCTGGATTTGCTTTGTCAGATTCGATTGGAATCGGCAAGGGAACGGTTAAACTAGACGATTTCAACTCGACAGAATTAATCCTAGTTGTGGGTCAAAACCCTGGTACAAACCATCCTAGAATGTTAACTGCATTACGAGATGCAAGAAAGAATGGGGCCTCGATTATTTCCATCAATCCATTAATTGAGACTGGTATGAAGAAATTCAAACATCCGCAAAATCCACTTGAAATGCTGGGTTCTGGCAAAGAAATTGCAGACAAACACGTGCAAATCAGAATTAATGGCGATTTGGCATTATTTAGAGGAATAAATCATTGCTTGGTAACCAATGGCGATTATGATTCAGAATTCATTAGTAAACACACATCCGGTTTTGATGAGTACCAAAAATCCGTTGGAGTTGTTGATTGGAAATTAATCGAGTCGGTGAGTGGGGTGTCTAAGGGTGAAATCGAGAACTTAGCCCAAGTTATTGCACAATCAAATTCAATCATCACATGTTGGGCCATGGGTATCACTCAACATCATAACTCGGTAGAAACTATTCAGGAGATGGTCAATACCCTGTTGCTAGGGGGGCATATAGGTAGGAAGGGCGCAGGTATTTGTCCTGTCAGAGGCCATTCCAATGTTCAAGGTGACAGAACAGTAGGAATCAATCACATAGCTTCGCCATCGTTAATCGAAAGCATTCAAAAGACTACAGAAATCAATACTCCTACTGATCATGGATATGATGCCGTCAATGCTGCACAGGCAATGATTGATGGTAAGGGAAAGATTTTCTTAGCAATGGGTGGTAATTTTCTCTCAGCGATGTCCGATACCAAATCCATAGCGAAAGCAATGAATAATTGCGAATTAACTGTATTTGTCTCGACTAAATTAAATCGTAATCACCTAATTACTGGTAAAAGATCACTAATTCTTCCTTGTTTGGGTCGTACGGAAATCGATAACCAGTCATCGGGCCATCAATTTGTTAGTGTAGAGAATTCTATGGGTATAGTGCACAGTTCCCAAGGTCATATGAAACCAGCATCACCAACCCTAATGTCAGAACCCGCCATTGTAGCTGGAATCGCTTCAGTTATTGAACCAAAGAGTCCAATGAGTAATGTAGATTGGAATTCGTTGGTAACTGATTATGATAAAATCAGAGATATGATAGAGGCTACAATTCCAGGGTTCGACGATTACAATACCCGTGTAAGAACCAAGTCTGGATTTTACCTCCCTAATCCTCCTAGGGATAGTCTAACCTTTCAGACAGATACTAGAAAGGCAAATTTTCGATTCCATTCCATTTCTTCATTGAATCCCAATGTAAACGAATTCATCATGATGACGATTAGATCCCATGACCAATACAATACAACAGTCTATTCCGGTCAAGATAGATACAGGGGCATTAAATCTGGACGTAGAATTGTAATGATGAATCCTGAAGATGCTAGAAAAATGCGATTGCAAGCCGGGGATTTAATTGATTTGACTTCTGTCTTCCAAAGTGAGACTCGCAAGTCATCAAATTGGTACTTGGTTGAGTATGATATCCCCGACGGAAATATTGCCACATATTTCCCCGAGGCCAATGAATTAATTCCTTTGAATTCAACAGCTTACGGCAGTAATACACCTACCAGCAAGTCGGTTATCGTCCGAGTTTCCAAAACTCATGATTGAAGTTTCGCTGATTTTATTTGTTCTTTCAACAATAATGAACATCTATTCATTTGAGTTTGACACAATCGAGTTTCTTCTTCATCAAGTTCCCTAGATAATGCCTGTTCGAAGCATTTGATTGCATCGGAAAAATGTTCCATCGCAGCATAGGAAGAACCCATATTGTATAACGTCCTACCTGAGACCATTGTAGGATCCATTGAAATTGCTTGGTGATATGACTGAATACTATCGGAAAATCTGCCCAATTGATGAAGTGCGTGCCCGCGGCCATTGTGGCATCTCACCCTCAATTCTTTCTCTTCTCGTGGCGCTGAAGATATTGCTTTATCGAAACAATTCAATGCTTGATCACCTTTGTCTTCACCCAACAGAGTTAGACCTTTGTTGTACCATTCAATGGCGACATTCACACTTTCTTTGTTAATGTGTGTGTTTCGTTCCACAGATAATTTCACCTCTTCTGCCGCAGCGATCAGGTCGACACTGATTTGACTGATATTATCTGGCGATTTTGTATCCTGTAATTCTTCGGCTTTATCTCTACATTGTCGAGCTTTTTCTATATGGCCAGCACTTTCTAATGCCTCAGCCATACCTGTCCAAGAGTCAGGTGTTGAACCACATTCTTCGATAATTTTCTTCCAAGTTTGAATAGCAGTAGTGTGATTGCCAGAATTGCTTGCCTCCTTGGCTTTGCGTTGCAAAACAACTAGAGTATTTTCTAATGAAATGTCTAAAGTATCATCTTCGTTTTTTTCATGTACATATTCGGCGTACTTTACCTCTTCATGCGCGACTGGTGTGAACTCAGAATATTGATGAGTGGGCTCATTTTCTAATTCTCCTTGGGTATGTTGTTCTATCGATTCGATTAAGTCGTAGGCCTCACTATATTGGGGATCTAATTCTAAACAATAATTCAAGGATTGGATAGCGTCGTCGTTTAGTCCTAATCCGCTTAAGCACAGACCGCAGTAAAACCAAATTTCCGGATTCGATGAATGAACACCTTCTAATGCCGGGGATATTATTTCCATAGCAGATTCGTATTCTGATTGTTCAATCAATTCTAGAATTTCGTTGTTAATTTCAGATTCATCCTCATCATTTTCAGGCTCTTCAATTACTATTGCTTCTGCTGAAATGAGAGGAGGTTCTTCTGCAACATTTCCTCCCTCTTCAACTTCTACCGATTGAGTTAGGTTGACAAGTTGTTCGTTACTCAGCCCTAGATCTATCGCAGCGGTTGCATATTTTGAAGCCAGTTTCAAGTCTCGTTCCGAAAATAAGAATGCCAAATTAGCGGCGGTTGGAGCATGAAATCGATTAATCAAAAATGCTCTTTCAAATGACACAATGGCGGCTTCTGTATCACCAAGTGCATGGTTTACTACACCCAAGCCGTACCAAGCCGCAGAATTATTCGACTCCTCTTCTATGAGAATTTCATAGTCTGTTTTTGCCGAAGCGTAGTCACCATTAGCGATCGACTGCTGGGCGCGGGTGAAAATCTCGCTCGACACGACTGGGTCGCGCTATGAACTAGGGATAAGATTTCTGAACCAATGCGTGGGGATATATCACGACTACTCACTAGGAGGGGGGTCTTCCAATCTATTTTCTTCGTCTATGCGAGCCTTGGCAACTCCGGCAAAGTAAATCATCATAGGTACTGCAATTAACAGGCTAAAACAACCTACTAACGTCGCGATTCCATATAGTGTCTCTTGCACTGGATCTATTTCGAATTCAGAAATTGAATAAAACTCATGTTCGGTCAATGACAAAGCAACATCAATTCCCTCTGGAGAAACTACTTCTCCATCAACTGTAATTGTTACAATCCACGTTGTCGTTACTTCCTCATCTGAGAGTAACTTTAGTGTGTCTGCTTCTGCTTCAACCTCATCGTCAGCGTGTAGATATCCTACACCTTCGATAGGTAAATTGAGTGATACTCTGCCTCGCATAATGTCCGAGC
>CEVQ01138877.1_pt1 | contig 11154 bp, 5 predicted proteins | sample 356551 | NCBI WGS metagenome assembly CEVQ01 (sample SAMEA2623756, study PRJEB7988) | marine metagenome | biome: marine biome (ENVO:00000447); feature: mesopelagic zone (ENVO:00000213); material: "saline water (ENVO:00002010), including plankton (ENVO:xxxxxxxx)" | depth 250 m | reverse complement strand
TGGGCCCAGCCGGCCTGGGCCCAGGATATCAGGGGGGGCGGTGATGTCGCGCAACCCGATCCTGATATCGCGGTGCCCGACATTCCCGTTCCGGGGCCGGGGGAAATACCCGTCTCCACTCTCAGGGGTACGGTTTTTCTCGATCGTGACGGAAACGGCGTCAGGATTGAAGATGAGCCCGGGCGCCCGGGGGTCGAGGTGATTCTCGAGAGCTTCGGTGTCGAGCTCGACAGGACGGTTACGGATGCGAAGGGGGATTATTTCTTCGAGGGGGTGCCATCGGATGAGACCTATGTCATTCGGGTCGCCAAGCCCCTGCGGGACGCGGTCGTGACAGCCGTTCCCGCTGAACATGCGGAGAGCGAGGGGAACGATATGTTTGTCCGCAAGAGACCCGGCCGCACGGTCTCCACCTATCCGGCGACAGTCGTACACACCGTTCACCCGGGCTCCGGTACTGTAGGCGGCCTTCATTTCGGCCAGGCCGAGCCCTGTCCCATACCGACGAACCCGGTCGTCATGCCCGGCGGTTCGCAGGACAATTTCTCAAGCTCACCGGATGCTCCGAATAATCCGGCATCCACCTCCAATTGTTCGCGAGACTTTGATGAGCTGGGCATCAACAAGTGCTTCAATCATCAGTTCCTGATGCCCGGGCAGGAGAACTGTTACCTGAGCGATCTTCGCATCGAGATGCGCCTGCGCCCGGTGGGCAGCGACCTGCTCAGCAATGACCGGATCTATATCCGCAGCAATGGCTCCACCCTCTGGTCGGCGAACCTGACCACGCTCAACAACGGGTCCTGGGCGGTGGGAGCGGATGTCTTCTTCAACCTCGATCTCGCCTACCTTCCGACCGACAACGGCAACATTGTCGATATCATCTCAGGGGTCGGCAGCGACCTCGAGATCGCCATCCAGGATGACACCGCCGTCGACTTCATCGACCTCTACCCCATCTGGTGCTGCGCTCCCAGACTCAGCGGCTTCAAATATGAAGACCGCAACGCCAACGGTCAGTGGGATGTCGGCGAGCCCAAGCTCAGCGACTGGGACATCAACATCACCGAGCCCAACGGGAACGTCGTCACCGTAACGACCGACTCGAGCGGCTACTACTCCTACGATGGCGACCAGGTCGGCACCTACCTCGTCAGCGAGGTCCAGCAGCCTGGCTGGTACCAGGTTGGCCCCTCGAACAACGAGTACGAGGAGCAGCTGACGACCGTCTCGGGTTCGCTGCGGGGGAATCTCAATTTCGGTAACGTTCCCTGCGACAATGCCACCGAGGATTGCTACAGGCGGCGCGCCGGAGCTGCCGCGGTGGTCAACTCCGACGACCTCCAGGAGGCTATCGATTCCTACACGCAGCTCAGCTCTCAGCACAACCAGCAGCTGCAGTTCGGTCCGGCCTCCACAAACCACGTTTTCGGTCACAGCATCGCCGTCGATGTTCCCGGCGGCTGTACGATGATCGCGGCGACCTTGAACCTGGAGCTTGACTGGCAGGGCAGCAATGACTGGATCCACCTGATCAATCCGGCTACCGGGGCCAGGGTCTGGTCAAGGAGCCTCAGCTCGTTGTTCTCGACCCAGGGAGTGAACCAGCTGTCGCTCGACCTCGCGGCCCTTCCCGTCAGCGGCGGCGGCACCGCGAATATCATCGCGGAGCTGCAGGATGGGAAGATTGATCTCTACATCCAGGATGACACCGGGGTGATGAATCTCGATTTCTGCTACACCCTCTGCTGCGAGTGCCTGCCGGGAACGATCTGTATCACCAAGTACGAGGATCTCAATCGCAACGGTTTTCGCGATCGCGGAGAGCCTGGACTGTCCGGCTGGGAGTTCCGGATCCACGGGGACACCGTGTCCTATGTCGACCAGACCGGCAGAGGCGGCAGGCTCTGTATCCAGAACCTTCCGGCCGGGACCTACACGATCGAAGAGGTCCAGCAGGCGGGCTGGGTGCAGACAGCGCCGTCCACCGTCCTGCAGACCGTCGAGATCTGCGGCAAGGCTGACGAAGAGAACGTTACCTTTGTCTCCTTCGGCAATTCCAATTGTGAATGCGAATCGGATCAGAATGTCGACTGCATTTACGGTGATCTCAACGCGACCCCCGGCCCCGAGCTGCTCTCACTCCTCACCAGCATCCCCAGTGGGTATACCACCCAGATAGATGATCCCGGTGTAGACCAGCAGTTCGGCCATACCTTCACGAACATGCATCCGCCCGGATGCCTGGTCGTTGGAGCGAACTTGACGCTGGCTCTTCGCGCCAGCGGCGGCCTCTCATTCAATGACAGGCTCTACCTCATGGAGGGCGCGACCACCGTCTGGAGCGCCAGCATTGACGCTCTCACCGGCGCCAACTGGGCCCAGCAGGGCGCCCAGAGCAGCATCGTTCTCGATCTCGCCAACCTGCCCAGCGGCAACGGTCCGAGCAATATCCTTGCCGCCCTGGCTGATGGTGATCTCGACTTCCGTATCCAGGATGACACGGCCGTTCTTCGCGCCTGCCTCCGGGTCGAGTATTGCTGTGACGCTTCGATCTCCGGGATCAAGTACAACGACGAGAACGGCAATGGCGTCCAGGACCCCGGTGAAGCCCCGCTTGCCGGTGTCACGATCGAGCTCAATGGCGGTGAATTGCTCCAGGGTACTGTTGTCGCCGACTCCATGGTGACCAACAGCCAGGGTGAGTACAGCTTCAACTGTCTCGAGCCCGGCAAGTACTTCGTTTCCGAGGTCGTGCCCGCCGACTGGACCCAGACACAGCCCGCCGCGGCTGGCTACCCCGTCGGACTCTTCTCTGGAGCGGCCTCAGCAGCCACCTTCTCCGGACTCGATTTCGGCAACAAGCAGGTCTGTGAGGAGCCCATGAGGATCGAGTGCATGGTCGGCGACCAGGACAACTTCAGTCCTGGCAACCCTGCCGATGGTCCCCTGGATCCCTCCTCGGCCCTCGTAGGCGAGGTCCTGCAGCAGATGAGCAGCGGCAACGTTCTCTACTCGACCGACGTGATTCCCACCGACCAGCCCATCGGCCACACCTTCAGGTGCTGGGAGCCGAACTGCAAGGTGAAGGACGCCTGGCTCGAGATCAGCCTGAAGGCCGGACCGTCCAACCTGTCCTACAACGACACGATCGGTTTTTACCAGGGCAGCCAGCGGGCCTGGAGCATGAGGATCAACAATGTCGTTGATCAGAGTGACCCTGCCGCCTATCCCTGGGGACCCGGCCAGAGCGTGGTGCTTACGCTGCACCTGAGCGATCTGCCCATGGACGCCCTGAACGTGGATTCCGTCATCGGAATCATGCAGGACGGCGACCTGGACATCGCGATCCAGGACGACACGGGCATCGACTATATGAAGCTGATCGTCGATGTCTGCTGCGACGCTCCCGGTCCCGACATGGACGGCGATGGAGTCCTGGACACTGTCGACAATTGCATCAGGGTCCCGAATCCTGACCAGGCCGACTCCGACGGCGATGGTATCGGGGATGCCTGCGAGCGTGTCGGTCCCGTCTACATTCGCGGAGATGCCAACGCGGATGGCCAGGTGAACATCTCCGATTCGCAGAGTGTTTTCGGATACCTGTTCCTCGGCCGAGCTGAGCCGTCCTGTCGCGACAGCGCGGATGTCAACTCTGACGGCAAGCTGGACATCAGCGACGGGATTCGTCTTCTGCAGTTCCTCTTCACTGGAGGGGATCAGCCGTCGGCTCCCTACCCGGAGTGCGGCAGAACGGAAGACGCGGGTGTGGGCTGCGAGGAGTCCAGCCTGGTCTGCGCTGACTGAGAGGAGGGAAAGGCCCCTTTCCCCCCTCGAAGACCGACCTTGCTCTCGGTTGGTCTGCTTTCCCGCAGGGCGTCCGGCATTCGCCGGGCGCCCTCTTTTTATTGAACCACCGCGCCGGCTTCGTGATAGAGGGACGTTTCGCCGGAGGCTCCGCTCAGATGAGCTCTTTCATCGGCTGGTGGCCATCGACGAGGAAGTGGGGCCGTCCCTGGAAGTCCTTGACCGTGGTCGTGGGCGCCTGGATGCCCATATTGTGGTAGAGGGTCGAGACGACCTCACCAAAGTGTACCGGACGGTCTTTCGGTCCCTCACCAAGGCGGTCGGTCGAACCGATCACCTGGCCGGCCCGCATGCCGCCGCCGGCGAGCAGCGCGCCGCCGACCTGCGGCCAGTGGTCACGTCCGGCGTTCTTGTTGATCTTCGGGGTGCGGCCGAATTCGCCCCAGGTTACGAGGGACACGTCGGAGTCCATTCCGCGCTCGTGGAGATCTTCGACCAGGGCGGTGACACCCTGGTCCCACAGAGGCAGGTACCTGTTCTTCAGCTCCTTGAAGTTGTTCGAGTGGAAATCCCAGCGTCCGAAGTTGAGGGTCACCACCCGGCAGCCGGCCTCGACCAGTCGTCTCGCCAGCAGGAAGTGCTGCAGGTTGAGGGGAGCTCCGTCGCCGTGTTTCTTGGGATCGCCCTTGCCGTAGCGCTCGAGCGTTTTTGGATCTTCCTTCGACAGGTCAAAGGCCTCGGCGAGCCTGTTGGAGGTCAGGATGTCCATGGCGCGCTGCTGCAGCCGGTCGAGCGAGGAGACCGACCTGAGCGAATCAGCCGAGCGGCGGAAGGTGTCGAAGGCTTCGAGGAGGCTCCGGCGGTTGCCGAGCCGTCCAAGGTCCATGTCCTTGAGCACCATGTCCTGGCCGACCGGCCCATTGGGACGGAAGGCCGAATGCCGCTGTCCGAGGAAGCCGGGAAGCCCGGGCGAGCCATAGGGCGGATGACCGGCCTTGGGCGACAGTCCGACAAAGGGCGGAATCGCCGCCTCGGTGGGGCCCAGCAGAGAGGAGACGCAGGAGCCGACGCTTGGCCAGCCGCCGCGAACCTCGTTCGGTTTCTTTCGGCCGGTGTAGCAGATGTAGGAGTCATGCGCGCCGTTGGGCGAGCCGACGACCGAGCGAATGGGGATGAGCTTGTCCATGACCTTCGCCATGCGCGGCAGGAGCTCACAGATCTCGATGCCCTCGACGTTGGTCTGGATCGGTTTGAACTCGCCGCGGATTTCCGAAGGCGCGTCCATCTTCAGATCGTACATGTCCTGGTGGGGGGGGGCGCCGCACATATAGACCATGATGATGGCCTTGTTCGACTTGCCGATTCCGGCCTGCTCCTCTGCCGCGAGAAGCTGGGGAAGGCTCAGCCCGCCAAATCCGAGGGCGCCGATCTTCAGGGCGTCGCGGCGGGTGAGGCCGTCGCAGAGGCGGTGTTCCTGGCCGAAGAGGTTCAACATGGTGTCGTTTTCCTCAGATCCTGCAGCCGAGCCGGGCAAGTTGAAAATACGCTCGCTGAACAGTCAACCCAGCTCACTCTGCTGACAGTATAGGCTAAATGACGACCGGTTCGAGTAATTATCCCTCGCCCTGCTCAGAGTCGGCATGATTGCGTGATCATCCCCCGGCGGGATAGGGCTTTCGGCCGAGATAAGGGCATTTTCAACGGCCCCGTGTTCAGTTTTTTTCGATGCGGTAGAGCGACTTGTCGGTTCGCAGGAAGAGTGCCTTGCCGACGATCGCCAGGCTTGACATGTGCCGCCCGGGGAGCTGGTTGTTCGCCAGCACCTCCAGCTTTTCCTTGCCGGGCTTGATCACGGTGGTCACGCCCTCCCGGCTGTGAAAGTAGAGCTTGCCGTCGGCGTAGGTGGGGGAGGAGGAATGGTTGCCCTTGATGCGTTCCTGCCAGTGGATCTTGCCGGTGAGAGCGTCCAGGCAGGTGACGACCCCGCCGGCATCGCTGACGAAATAGAGCTCCTTGCCGATGAGGATGGGCGAGGATGTCTTGGGAACACTGCGCTTATGTCTCCAGGAGATGGAGGGGTTGTTGCTCTCGCCGTAGCGTATGGCAAGGATCTGGGCCCGCATGAAGCTGGTGCTGAGGAAGATCATCCCGTTGCCCGCGACCGGCCGGGGAACGTTCGAGAAACCCAGCACGCCATAGTTGAGCTTCCAGAGCTCCTTGCCGGTGGCGGGGTTGTAGCCGTAGAGCCAGTCGGCGGCCGGGGAGACGACGTGCTCCTTGCCGTCGATCGCGAGAACCAGAGGCGTTCCGTAGGCCTTCTTCAGCTGCGGGTTCTTGTTCATCTCACCGCTGCGCTCGGTCTTCCAGGCCAGCTTGCCGGTCTTCGCATCAAGGCCGGCGATATACTGTTTGTCGCTTCCGTCCATGTGAAAAATGACCTTGTCCTTCCACAGGACCGGGGTGCTGCCCGGGCCGTTTTCGTGCATGACCTTAAGCTCCTGGTTACGCCAGAGCACCTTTGCGCTGGAGGTGTCGACGCAGGCGGTACCGTAGGAGCCGAAGTGGCAGTAGAGCCTGCCCTTGTCAAGGAGCGGAGTCGGGGAGGCGTAGCTGTTGAGCTCGTGGACCCATTGGGGCTCCTTCTTGGTGAGGACCTCGATATCATGGAGGATCTTGCCGGTCTTCCTGTCAAGGCAGATGGCGTGCAGTCTGACCGTCTCGAGAACAATCAGCGGCTGGCCGCCGGTATTGGCCTTCAGCCGTTCTTTCGTAGCTTCAGCGGAGGCGAGGGTCTCATGGGCGGTCGTCAGCCAGACCTGTTCGCCCGAGATGACCGGAGATGACCAGCCGCGGCCGGGCAGGTCGGTTTTCCAGGTGATGTTCTTTTCAGCGTCCCATTCCGAGGGCAGGCCGGTGGCATCGCTGTGGCCCTGTCCGGCAGGTCCGCGCCATTGCGGCCAGTCGTCGGCGGCCATGAGCTGGAGAGAAATGAAGACAAGCAGAGCGGCGCTGGAGAGCTTCCTGTATGGGTGAGTCATTTCTGCGGATCCCTGGATGGTTGAATTGGGCGCCGCCTGCGCGGCATGGCAGAGGTGGATTCTATTCCCGTGAGGGATCCGCTGCAAGCCATGGGATGCAGTCTTGCGGCCGGGTTCAGAAGTCGTAGCCGATGGTGAAGAGCGCGGTGGTGCCGCCGATGTCGGTCGGGCCGACCACGCCTATGGAGGCGTCGCCCTCGCCAAAGTCTACCTCGACCGCGCTCCAGGCGAGCTCGAGTCCAATGGACCAGCCATCGAGGACATATTCCACTCCCGCGAGGGCGTGGACCCCGAAGCCGTTGGCGTGGCTTGAATAGACCACGGAGATGTCGGCTCTGTCATTGACGTCTACGGTCTGGGAGAACCAGTTGAACTCTACTCCGAGTCCGAGGTACGGATGGAAGTAGCCGTCTTTTCCGTTTGAGAAGGTTTTCGGGGGCAGGTGAAAGAGGGCCGTGTATTTCAGCGAGAGCTGGGCGAACTCGCCGTCAATCCAGATTCCCAGCGGTGTGCCATCGGGGCGGTCTTCCTGGAAGGTGCCAAAGCCGTAGATCAGGTCGAAGGTGCCGCGGGCGGAAAAATAGTCGGACAGGCTGCCTTCCACCGAGACGCCGAGCAGCGGTACGATCCCGGGGTCGCTGGCGTATTTGACCATGGCGGTCATGACATCGTTTTTATATTTCAGGCCGCCAATACGATACCTGATGACCGCGCCGCTCCTGTCGGACCAGCGGGTTTTTTCTTCATCGATGGGGCCGCTGATGGCAAGAGGAGCCTTTGCGCCCTCTGACTCCTCGTCCATTGTAAGGCCGAGCATGCCGGCATGCAGGAGCCTGTCCGTATCCTGTGCTGCGCAGCGGGATGCGGTAAAAACGGGCAGCAGCACACAGGCCGCTGCTAGCAGGCAATGGTTAAGCGATTTCATAGCAGGCTCTTAAATCCGGAGGGATCTGTCCGGATTCAGATCAACTCCCCTGAACAGTCGAATGATTTTCAATCGTATTACACGATGATCTGCCCACCAAACTGATTCGCCCGGCAATGGGCGAGGGTTGTCGAAGGGTCGTCTATGGATCGGGGTTTGGTAGGGTTTGCTTTGTACCGCCGGGCCAGTTGGCCACATCCTGCGCAGCTCTATTGTCCAGCGTCGTTGACGCCATTGGAGAAAAGCCACCTCCAGGTCTCGGGGGCCTCGTAGGCTCGCTCCCAGGCCTCCACTGCCGATACTCAGCGCGCGGGGGGTCAGGAGCCCCGCTTACGTGCTCTCTTGAGGAGCCCCCGCATTTTTTCCAATTGCCCGTTAAACTGGCTCTTGCCGGCGAGGTTGGTGTGTTCCGCCGGGTCTTTCTCGAGGTCGTAGAGCTCACTCGCCGAGCTGCTCCCCCATTCGGCGTAGCGCCAGCGGGCGGTGCGGATCGAGCGGCCCAGGGTCTTGCCGCGGCTGACCACGGTGTAGGCGGTCTCCTTGCCTTTTCCGGAGGGTTTGTCGAGCAGGCCGGCGAAGCTCTGGCCTTGCAGGTGCGCTGGGGGCCTGATTCCGCAGAGCTCGCAGAGGGTCGGGTAGAGGTCGACCAGCTCGGTGAGCCCGGTGGTAGAGGTTCCGGCCCGGGTTCTTCCCGGCACACGAACGATCATCGGAACCCGCGCGCATTCTTCGAAGAGGCTCACCTTTCCCCACATATAGTGCTCGCCGAGATGGTAGCCGTGGTCTGAGATGAAGATGATGATGGTGTCTTCCCAGTGCCCGTTTCGCTTCAGCCCATCGAGCAGCAGGCCGATCTGGGTATCGATGAAGCTGACGCAGGCGTGGTAGGCCTGGGTGTAGGCCCTGCGCAGGGCATCGTTTTCCTTGTCGAGCTCAAATCCGAAGGCCTTGAATCGCTTGACCATCGCCAGCGGGGGGATGTCCTTCCAGTCACCGACGAGAGCTGGTGGAATGACGAGCTTTTCCCGGGGGTACATGTCGAAGTATTTTTGCGGAGCCCAGAAAGGCACGTGGGGCTTCTGGATTCCACAGGCGATGAAGAAGGGCTTGTCACCGTGGCTCTTCTTATCGAGCCAGGACACGACACGGCGTACATTGCGGCCGTCCTTGTGTTCCTCATCGCTCATGTCTGTCGGCCCATAGCCCGGGATCTTCTGCCCACTCGCGCCGCGCCGCGCCTCCTTCTGCTTGAGGCGCCAGGCTCTCCTGTTCGAGGCTTTCTCGATCGAGCCGTTCTCGGCCTCGAATTCTTTCCTCGCCTTCTCGAGCACCGGGTTGCGCTCGTTTTCAAAGCGCTCGTATTCGTACCAGCAGGACTCACCCGGGTCGGTCTTCATGTTGTGGAAGATCTTGCCGACTCCCGCCGTCCAGTAGCCGTTCTTTCTGAATTGCTCGGGCAGGGGCACGATGCCGGGGCGCTCCTGGCGGATATCCGACTTGTTGTCGAGCACCCGGGTCGATTCAGGATAGAGTCCGCTGAGGAAGGAAGAGCGCGAGGGACCACAGACAGGGTATTGGCAGTAGGTCCGCAGAAAGCGGGTGCCGGCGGCGGCCAGCTTGTCGAGTGACGGGGTCCTGATGTGGCTGTAGCCCGAGGTGCTGACATGGGTGTTCAGGTCATCGCAGACGATGAACAGAACATTTGGACGCTTCCCTGTGGAGGCGGCTTTCTCCTGCGCAACAAGAGAAAGGGGCACCAACAGGCAGAGCCAGGCGGCCAGGGACCGAATAGATTTCATCTCGGGTTTCCTTCAAATAGAGGTATGCGAGGCTCCAGGCCGGTTCACAGAGAGTTTTCTCACAGTTGCGCCGGCGGGGATCCCCTCTGCGTACTTTCAGCCGAATTATTTATACCGTAAAATAAACGCTGGTTCTCTTAATCGGAGCGTGAATTCGTGAAGTTCGTTATATCCCCTTTACTCGCGGTGCTGGTGCTGGCCTCGTTTGCGTGGTCCCAGTCCGTCACGCCTAAAAAGGGCTCCGGGCAAAAGACGAACCTTGATCTCCCCTTCGATGCGGAGGGCGCAGAAAACGAGGAGGAGGAGGCTCCGGAACTCATTGTCTTCTACGGCGAGGCCTACGAGGCGAGCAATGTCGTGTTCTGTCTTGATGAGTCGCTCACCATGAACAATAGCGGGCGCTTTGACATCGAGAGGCGGGAGGTGAGGAGGGCCATCTCCGAGTTGAACCCCGATGCGGAATTCGGGGTGCTCTTCTACGGCGGGCAGGTGACGAGCTTCAGAAGGCAGCTGATCAAGGCATCTCCCACCAACAAGCGGGCGGCGATGGCCTTTATCAGTTCGCGCATCACAAATCTGGGAACCTGCCTGGGAAATTCCGTCGAGCAGGCGCTCCAGATGCTGAATCGTTCGGATTCAAGATTCCAGGCGGTCATCCTGGTCAGCGATGGAACGCCGACGCGCTGTCCCTTCGCGCGGCTTAATGGCTGCCAGGAAAAACAGGTGGTTTGTAACGAGGTGCTCGCGCAGATCAGCGCGGCCAATGTCCGGCGTATGCCGGTTCACTGTATCCTGGTTGGCAACGCAGACAGGTGCGGAGGTCTTCCAACGCAATTCATGAGAGCGGTTTCCGGTTTGAGCGGAGGCTCCTTCCGGCATGTTCCCCAATAGGTAGTCGCTGCGCCCCAGCGGGGCAAGGCGGATGGAGGATTAAGATGAGTAGATTGACAGCATTGAGTTTTTTCGCGGCGGCAATTATTTCTTCCGGATGCTTCGCGGCGGAGCCGAATACCTGGCCTGGCTGGCGAGGACCTGTGTCCTCGGGCAGCGCGGTCTCCGGGTCCTATGCCAGTGGCTGGTCGGATGGAAAGAACATCCTCTGGTCCGCGCCCCTGCCCGGCAAAGGCTGCTCAACGCCGGTGGTCTGGGCGGAGAGCATTTTCGTCACGGTGCCGATCGAGGGGGAGGATGGGCTCATGGCCTTCGACTGGAAGGGCAAGGTTCTCTGGCAGAGCCGGATGGGCAAGGCGCGCGGCGGCAAGCATCGCAACGGCTCGGGTGCTAATCCATCACCTGTGACCGATGGGAAATACATCTTCGCCTATTACCGAAGCGGCAACTTCGCGGGCCTGGACATCAAGGGCAAGGTCCTCTGGACGACGAACCTCCAGGAGCGCTTTGGAAAAGATACCCTGTACTGGGATATTGGCACCTCGCCGGTGGTGACGGAGAGCCACGCGGTGATCGCCGTCATCCAGGAGCGCGGCTCCTTCCTGGCGGCCTTTGACAAGAAGAGCGGAGAGATCGCCTGGAAGGTCGCGAGAAATTACGAGTGTCCGACCGAGGGCGATCACAGCTACAC
>CEVQ01045264.1_pt1 | contig 11156 bp, 9 predicted proteins | sample 356551 | NCBI WGS metagenome assembly CEVQ01 (sample SAMEA2623756, study PRJEB7988) | marine metagenome | biome: marine biome (ENVO:00000447); feature: mesopelagic zone (ENVO:00000213); material: "saline water (ENVO:00002010), including plankton (ENVO:xxxxxxxx)" | depth 250 m | reverse complement strand
TTCGGAAATAAATAGAAAGCACCCTGCGGTTTGATTACTGAATAACCTAAATCTGTTAAGGAGTTATAAAGATAATCTCGTTTACCCTGATATTCAGCAATATCAACCGTTAAACCTTGTAAAGTTTTAACCACATGTTGCATCAACGCCGGTGCATTAACAAACCCTAGTGTCCTAGTACAGAATATAAACCCATCCACCAACTCTTCTTTGTACCCATAGGATGGATGGACAGCTATATACCCAATACGTTCGCCTGGCAGACCTAAATCCTTCGCGTGGGAATTAACTATTATCGTGTTGTCATAATGCGGGAAAACTTGAGGGTAAGTGAGGCCATCATAAATTAACCGCCGGTACGGCTCATCGCTGATTATAAAAATCTCTGTTCCATATTCATCTTGCTTTTGATAGAGAAGCGAACACAAACTAGTAAGATCCTCCTCCGGATATATGGCTCCCGACGGGTTGTTCGGGGAATTAATTATGATCGCTCTAGTTCGCTCTGAAATGGATTCTCTAATGCTATCAATATCAAGTTGAAATTCTTGATTCGTGGGTACAACTATTGGCACTCCCTGGTGGTTATCAATGTAATAGACGTATTCACCGAAATACGGGGCCAATATGATCACTTCATCGCCAGGATTCAGAATCGTTCTCAGCACAACATTTGCCGCTCCAGCAGCACCGCATGCCATAACAATATCATTGTGGGTGAATCCCAATCCTGTCTCATTAGACAACATATTAGCTACGGAAGAACGAGTTTCAGGGTAACCAGCATTAGGCATATATCGATGCCTTCCTGTGTCCAAACTCTGTGCGAAATTTATTAATTCTTGTTTGAATATGCTAGGCGGTTCTACTATGGGATTCCCGAGAGAAAGATCAAATACTTTATCAGCACCATATTCGGATTTCATGGCAATACCAACCTCGAACATACGCCTAATCCAACTCCCTTCCTCCATTGATCTGCTGACGTTTCCAGAAATAGGCATTTCCCTCACTCCTACAAATTCACGTTTCTTACGCACCTCGATTTAAGCGGATCGGATTCGATCGATCTCTTAATGCACCGTAAGCTCCTGAACTAGACTACGACTGTCTACCTTTTTCATTTCATACCCCAGAATCTGTCCAAATCTTCTACACAAGAACTCTTGAACTAATTCTAGTCGAGGCTTTACTATACCCAACTCTTCAACTGAGGTAATCCCACGATCAGTAATCCCACAGGGTATAATATCAGCATAGTAAGCCAGATCAGGTTTAACGTTAAGAGAAAACCCGTGGTAAGTTACCCCTCGACTAATTTTTACGCCAATTGCCGCGATCTTAGATTCATCAACCCATACTCCAGTCAAGCCAGGTATAACTCGGGCCCCAATCCCTAAATCGTCTAAAGTCGCAATAATTACCTGTTCCAGTGACCTCACATATTTAAGCGGGCCACCCCATGCTTTTAGATCAATTATCGGATAACCCACGATTTGCCCAGGGCCGTGATATGTAACTTGACCGCCCCTATCTGTTTCTATGATCGGGACCGACTTTGTTTCAAAGGAATCGTATGTTGAGGGTAAATGCTCTGATTTACCGAGTCGCCCAGTAGTATAGACATGGGGATGCTCTAGTAATAAAAGTATATTAGGACGCAGGCCACCTTGCACATCGCGAACCAACCGTTTTTGCCATTCTACCGCTTGGCGATATTCAATGGTTCCCAATCGAGCTATTTGGCAAATAGACAAATTAGACACAATAGTTAGTGGATACTAGTATCTGATCCAATCCTTTCTAATCGGTCTTTAACCGACCGTAAAAAAGCGCTTGCTTCCGCTCCGTCGTTAATACGATGGTCAAACGACATACATAAATTTACCATCGACCTCACCGCAATACCGTCATTTATGACAACCGGTCGTTTTTGTATTATTTCTGTCGTTAATATAGCAGCCTGCGGATAATTAATGATTGGTTGAGACGCAATAGAACCCAATGCCCCTGTATTATTGAGAGTAAAAGTCCCATCTTGAACATCCTCAATTCGAAGCTTGTTCTGCTTAGTACGTTGGATTAGATCGTTTAGTGCCAAGGCTAATCCCGATATACTTAGGCGATCAGCATCATGAACCACGGGTACCACTAATCCGGTAGGCCCCGCAACTGCTATCCCAAGGTTAATCCGACGTTTGATTATAATTTTGTCCCCTCCCCAACTAGCATTGAGAGTGGGATTTTCCCTTAAGGATTCAGCAACTACCTTCATAAAAAATGGCAAATAAGTAAGTTCGACCCCATTTTGCTTATCAAACTCTGCCCGGAGTTCACTTCGTCTGGTTACTAATCCCGAGACATTGACTTCAACTATACTCCAAGCATGCGGAATTTGACTGACACTCTTAACCATCGCCTCCGCTATTTGTTTCCGGACAGGCGTCAGTTGTATATACTCGTCAGGAGCATTATCTCGACCATCATCACTGGGATTAACAGGGGAATTGGTTGAACTAATATGACTATTTACAGGATCATTACCTTCCATAAGAGCAATGTGATTTAAAACATCTTGTCGAGTGATACGTCCATTGACACCTGTTCCGAATAGCTTTGAAATATCAACATTTTTTTCGTGTGCCAGCCTTCGGACGGCAGGGGACACTCTTGGAGATTCTCCTGTTCCTATGGTCGTTGCAGCGGCCTCATCATCAGACCCTCCTCCTCCGGTGGGTCCAACTGGTTTTCCATCACTTATAAGAAATCCTGCAGTACTAACTGTGTCTTTGGGAGGGCTTTCCTGCATATTGGGACGAGTAGATTCTGAAATTTCGATTTCGGCTAACGGTGCTCCCATTGGAACGGTTTCACCTTCTTCGGCCAAAATCTTACTTAAAGAACCACTTACAGGGGAAGGCACTTCCATGGTTACTTTATCGGTAACTACTTCCACCAATGCCTCATAACGCTCAACTCTGTCCCCCGGTTGTTTCAACCATTTACCAATAGTCCCTTCAACTACCGATTCACCAACATGAGGGAGTTCAACTATTTCAGCCAATCTACACCTTCCTAAAGTTAACCGTTGATTGTTAAGGTTTAGAAAACTCTGTCCAGATTGTAGACTTAATAAGCCGCCAATTTTCTCAAAGCCTCTGATACTTTTCCTGTATTAGGCATGTAAGCTTCTTCCAAAGTGATAGCGAAAGGCATCGCGGGGATATCTTCTCCGCATAGACGTGTTATAGGACCATCAAGGTATTCAAACGCCTCATCCGCTACTAATGCTGCCACTTCGGCGCCAACACCGCAGGTAAGATTCGCCTCATGAACAATCAACAATTTTGCTGTCTTTTTTACAGATTGAAGTATCGTATCAGTGTCCAGAGGTTTTAAAGTTCGCAGATCAATTACCTCAACGGAAATACCTTCGGACTCGAGAGCCTCTGCAGCTTCCAAACAATAATGAACCATCAAACCATAACTGACGACAGTAACATTATTTCCAACTCTTTTAACATCCGCTTTTCCTATCGGCAATACGTATTCATTATCGGGAACTTCACCTCGAACTAAGCGATATGTCTTTTTATGCTCTAAAAACACGACCGGGTTGTTATCCCTAATAGCTGACTTCAGTAAGCCTTTAGCATCGTAGGGATTAGACGGCGCTATAACTTTTAAACCGGGCGTATGACAAAAATACGCCTCTACATTCTGAGAATGGAATAGTCCGCCTCTAATACCTCCGCCATAGGGAATTCTGACTACCATAGGAACAGGCAAAGCTCCGTTGGTACCATAGTATACGCGCGCAGCTTCACCAATTAATTGATTCACTGTCGGCCAGACAAAATCCGCAAATTCAACCTCTGGAATCGGCCTTAATCCTCTGAATGCGGCCCCCACGGCTATCCCCATTATCGATGCTTCAGCAAGGGGAGTATCCATGATGCGGGCATTCCCAAACTCTTCTAAGAACCCCTGGGTAGCGAGAAATACTCCCCCTCTTTGGCCCACATCTTCACCCATAATAAAAACCCTGTCGTCCCGACGCATTTCCTCTTGCATCGCTTCTCGAACAGCTTCAATTACGCTCTTTACAGGCATATCTAATTACCACTGCTAAACAGATTTTGTACTTTTATCATTAGGAAATTGCCATTTGGATTCATCCGTACAGGCCAACACTTTATCTAATCTAATATCAGGGGGCATAAACGAAATCCAACATCCCCGATGCATCCGGAGGCGGCGTCGATTCAGCCAGATCCGTAGCATCGTTAACTAATATCTGCGCTTCGTTATTTATCTGTTCTATCTCTGGGTCAGTAATGAACCCTTGGCTCTTTAAGTATTCAGGGAAAGTGACGAGAGGGTCTCGTAACCTAATCTCAGCCAATTCTTCCTTTCCCCGATAACGCGTATCATCATCATCACTGGTATGGGGCATCAACCGTTCCAATTTCATCTCCAAAAGAACAGGCCCCTGTGATCTTGCATGTTCAACACCTTCTCGGGTAGCTTGATAACTAGCCATCAAGTCCATTCCGTCTATTACCAAACCTCTAAAGCCGTAACCTTCAGCTCTGCTGGCGACATCTTCAATTGCCATTTGTTGACGTTGCGGGACAGAAATGGCGTAACCGTTGTTTTCGCATATGAAGACAACCGGAAGACTGTGGACCCCTGCAAAATTCATAGCTTCATGGGTTTCACCTTGGCTCGTTGCCCCATCACCCAAATAAACTAAGACAACTGTATCATCCTTAGACATGCGGCATGCCATCGCATACCCAACTCCTTGAGTAACACCCGCCGCGACTACGTTCGAGATCTGTATAATCTTATTACTAAGATCTGCTCCTTGCAGTGGGAATTGTCTTGCTCCGCTGTATGGGTCTCCTTGTTTACCCATAAACGAAAGCATAACCTGTTCAGCTGTTAGACCAGCCGCCATTTTTACGGCCAAATCTCGATAATATGGAAATAGAAAACATCGTCCGTCCTTTTTAGCTGCCAGTAAACTACCCAATTGGGCTGCCTCGTGCCCTTGACATGAAGCAGCGATGGGAACTTTTCCCTGTCTGTTCATCATCCAAACTCGTTCATCCGTTTTACGCACCAAGACCATCTGCCGATAGCAATTAACTAGATCACTTACGATAAGACCCTCTGGCACTCCAAATGAATGATCACCATTGCCTGCTTCGTTGAAGCCACCGAAATCTCTAGATGTTGAATTTGATTGTGTCATGATTCCACCATATACATACGAGAAGATGCTCCTACCAATGTAATTATATAGGTATGATTTTTTCACCGCAAACCTATGATTCTGCGTAAAGTGATTTGGTCCGACTATGAATTTCGTTACAGGGCACAATTCAATACTCGAAATTGGGTACACCGAGAACATTTCCAGCTTTATATCGCATTCAAATCCCCTTGACACTAATTATGCCCTGTGATAATTTTCACTAGGTTTTTTCAACGTGATCTCTAAACATTAGGTAGAAGCGAAGCAATATAATATGCCTTTAGCTGATCCATCAGGACTAACGGACCTAGACTGGGCCGCGTTGAGTCAAATAGTGACTCTTATGTGGATATTCTTTCCGTTAGTCATTATATTCGCGTTTAGTATGATGTTTGCGCATGCATTCATACCCTCGGGTGTGGATACTGGCCTATACCCACGAAAACTATCAATGCTTAGACTCCCTTTGACTATTGTCGGGCTGATAGCGTTGGCAGGGGCCGTCGTATTGATGGCATTAGTACTCACCCAATACCCTGACATCCTGCGGGCCATCTGGGGGGAAATGTGGATGTGACGAATCTCCATCCTGACGTTTCATATTTGATCATGATACATATAAGCTTAACAACATCTGAACTATCAGAGGCCCTGATTCAATGAAGCCATCGGCCAATATCATACCGTTTGTTTTAGTAGGACTAGTCGTGACTGGAATAGTTGGCTTCATCGTGGCTATATTAATGATTTCCTGGTTCTCAAACCCGCCATTCGGGCTGGGAAACGCTCCTCCACAGCCCATAGCCTTTCCCCATACCGTACACGCGGGCAGTGTAGAAGAGGGAGGTGCGGGCATACAATGTGAGTTCTGTCACAGGAACGTAACAAAGGGAGCTTCAGCCACCGTGCCTGCAGTTGAAAACTGCGTTTTCTGCCACAAGCAAATAAATCCTGAAAATCTGGTTGGAGAGACCCAAGTTAATCTGGAAGAAATCCAGAAGATGGTAGATCGATTCCACGATAAGAACCCCATTGATTGGGAACGCGTTCATAGGCTCCCCGACCACGTGAGGTTCGTCCACGAAGCACACATCAGGTTTTTGACTCAAGGCGAATCTCGGACCGTATCAATACCCCTCGGCGATGGGGGGACTTATCAACTGCCTATGTCCGTCGATCAAGCATGCTCGGTTTGCCATGGAGATGTAGCCAGCATGACCGAGGTACAACCGCAAAAAGGGCAATCATTAAAAATGGGAACCTGCTTGGATTGCCACAAGCAAAATAACGTAGGAACAGATTGCACAATCTGTCACAAGTGAATTGGTAAGGAATTCCTTTTATGAAGCTGACACGTCGTAAATTTTTAGCTTGGGCTAGCATCTCTGCAGTAGGCGCCGTTGCATGTGACGCTTTCGGAGATGACCTAAAAGTCCAGAGCCCTGTGTTGCAGCCAGAAGACTTGGTTAAGGGTCAAGACAACTGGTACGCCACGCTATGCAGACATTGTCCCTCTAGCGAAGGCGTCTTAGTTCGAGTAATCGAGGGTAGAGCGAAGAAAGTTCAAGGTAATCCGAATTATCCCACCAATGCCGGTAAACAAAGCGCTCGTTGTGACGCTGGATTACAGGCCTTATATCATCCCGACAGACTCTCCGGTCCACTTCTAAGAATAAATGGAACATTACAACCGGTGAGTTGGGATGTGGCACTAGACACGCTCCAAAATCAACTCCGCTCAAATGGAGAAGGGCTCACCATGGTGACCTCTCCTATAAACGGTCCTGTTGGAACAATTACCGACAAATTTTGCAACGCATTTAACGGGCGCCGCTTAAATTTCGAGCCCTTGAGTAACGCTACTCTGCTCGAGACGATGGAAGCTGTATTCGGACAAGACTCAATACCAGATTTCGATATTGGTAACACGGATTACCTCTTGTCGTTTGGGGCAGACTTCCTTTCTACTTGGGTTTCCCCAACACGATGGTCTTCAGGATTTGGCGATCTCAGAGATCCATCCATTGGGAAAGGTCGCGGGACTATTACTCAAATTGATTCTAGATTCTCTATGACAGCAGCGAATGCAGATAGATGGATCCCAATTACCCCAGGTATGGAAGGGTATCTAGCATTATCGTTGGCTAATGTGATTGCCAACGAAGGGCTTCATGCTAGCGGAGTGGATCTAGGGTCACTTTTTGGAGAAGAAAGCGAGAACTACTTACCCGAGTTCGACCCAGACGTCATTGGACCGCAGATCGGCTTGCCAGAAGGTATCCTACAAGGGAAATCGGCAGCCGAATTTATCCGTCACCTAGCAAGGGATTTTGCGGGTCATCGTCCGAGCCTAGCCATAGGTGGTGGATCCGCCGAGGCTCACGATAACGGATCGTTTAACATGCAGGCCATATACGCACTCAATCACTTAGTGGGTAGTGTGGGAAGTACCGGAGGGATCCGGTTTAATCCAGAGAGCGCTTTACCCGAATGGGTTAGCAACCAAAAAGATGCCTCCATCCAAGATTGGCGCGGACTGGTTGTTGATATCCAACAAGGACGAACTAAAACTCTGATCGTCCACCAAGTTGACCCCGTCTTTGGGCTTCCAACTTCTATAGGCTTGAAACAAGCGATCGAAGCTACTGAGGTCTTCTCTGTAAGCTTCACCTCTTTCATAGATGAAACCAGTTCGCTAGCGGACCTTATCTTACCCGATAGGGTCTACCTAGAAGAGTGGGGGGCTGATATACCGAGTCCTGGCCCAGGGTACCAAGTAATCGGGTTCCAGCAACCGATAGTTAATCCTATGAGTGGCGTGGACCCACGGAGTTTTGGAGACATCCTGCTCAGTATAGCCCAAGAACTTGGTAAAGATGAGCAACTTCCTTGGAATAGTGTTCAGCAAGCCGTCAAAGAAGGAGCAGATAAACTTTACTCATTGAACAGGGGTTCTATTAGCGCCAACACTGAAAGGGAGTTCTGGACCAACCTCCTCCAAAAAGGAGGGTGGTGGGATGAAAATCAAACCGGACCCAGCATCAGTGCTCCAAACGGAATATTTACTTCAATTAAATCTAAAGTGGCGCTGCCACCTGACTTGGGGAATGGACAATTTTACTTAATACCTTTCGCACACCACACTCTACTCGACGGAAGAAATAGCCATCTTCCTTGGGGACAGTCGACTCCCGACCCAATTACAACAGTCACGTGGCAAACATGGATAGAAATGAATACCAATCGGGCTAATGAGTTGGGGTTAAGAGAAGGCGATGTTGTCAAAATCGAAACGAACGGTAGATCCGTACAAGCACTTCTTTACCCGAATCCAGCCTTGCCACCAAACGTCGTATCAGTACCGATTGGACAGGGCCATCAAGTAGGATCCACATATGCTGCAAACGGCGACGACCGCGAAAACTCAAATATTCTCAGTATTCTAGACGGCACCCGTACAAACGGAGCAGACGCCCTTGCATGGGCAGCTAACCACGTAAGGGTTACCGCTACGGGCGAGAGCTTAAAGATATCAAAGTTTGAAGGAGAATTCGGGGCCAGGGAAATTGGAAACGAAATATTAAACAACCCTGGTGAAGAAGTAATCAAAACCGTAACTCCAGGAAGTCATTAATAACATAGTCAATTGATTGATTAGGATTTTTTATGGTAACTAGTAGAGTAGATCACAAATGGGGCATGGTAGTAGACCTAGACCGTTGTACTGGCTGCCAGGCATGTGTAGTTGCATGTCAAGCTGAGAACAATCTGCCAATCAACGATAAAGCCGCCTTCTTGCAGAAACGGGCTTTTGAATGGATACGAATAGAGCGCTATTGGGAAGGTGAATATCCCAACGTTAAAGCTCGGTTCATTCCCATAATGTGCCAACATTGCTCAAACGCACCCTGTGAACCCGTTTGCCCGGTATACGCTACTTACCAAAGTGACGAAGGTTTAAATGTTCAGATCTACAATCGTTGCATCGGTGCTCGGTACTGCATCAATAACTGCCCGTACCAAGTTCGTTTCTTTAATTTCTGGCACCCAACATGGCCGGCTAGCTTCGAAAATTATCTTAACCCTGACGTAACCGCCCGGTCTCGTGGAATTACTGAAAAATGCACATTCTGTGTACAACGGCTCAGGCGAGGCGAACTAAAGGTCGAACGGACCGAAGGTGGACGCTTAAATGACCAAAACATGGCCGAAAGGAATTTCTTGCCTGCCTGTGCCCAGGCCTGTCCTACAAATGCTTTGACTTTCGGCGATCAGATGGACAAGTCAGCAAAAATCGGCCCCTATTTTGACGACGTTAATGAACATGACATACATCATGAACATGATAGGACTACTCGGAGCTATCTTCTTCTTGAAGAACTAGGAACCAAGCCAAACGTCATCTACTTAAAAAAGATAGATCAATACCCTTTGGGTGAGAACTGATAAGATGGCAGAACATTCGACAAGTCATTTCCCTGCAGACACATGGGTGTTTCCTCAATCCAACCAAATCACTGACGAAGTGATGGATAGGACCACCAAGAAAAGCAAACCATTCATGGTTTTGCTTCTAATATCTCTGACGCTCGTATCTCTAGGTATAATCGGTTTTGTGATTCGCCTAACTAGCCAAGGGTTAAGCGATTACAGTGCTTGGGGATATTATATGGCTGCCTTCTCGTTCGTATTCATGATTACCAGTTCAGCACCATTGGTCGCATGCGCATTTCGGTTTACGAAAAGCCATTGGCGACGTCCTCTTTCCAGAGTAGCCGAGTTATTCGCCATAATCGGGGTATTTAATATATTACTATTCATACCCATGGTAATTACGCTACCTTCCATAGCCAATCCCGATTTCGTGCCTGGCGCCCATGGGGAATTAGCAGCTAGGCGAGCTATTTGGCTTGGGTCATCCGGAGTACCCGTAGGAGCACCTGGTGTCTGGAATATTCTGAGCTTAGTAGGACTCGCAGTGACGAGTCTAGGAATTTTGTGGTTATCCTTAATGCCCGACCTAGCCCAATCGAAGCATAAAGTAACCGGGTTCCGCAGAACCCTCTACAGTGCCTTATCAGGCCGTTGGTATGGAACCAAACGTCAATGGAACCAGCAAAAAGCAGGCTTATGCTTATTAGGCGGCTTCTATTTTATGCTAGTGGTATTCGTTCATTTTGTAATAGTTTCTGATTACGCGATGAGCCTGATAGCCGGTTGGAAGGATTCAATACTGCCCCCGTTATATACGATTATCGCTTTCCAAAACACTTTGGGACTTTTGCTAATAATCTTATTCGTACTACGTAAGTGGGGAGGTTACAGCCAATACATTGGTATGTCCCTTTTCTGGTCTGCAAGCAAGATATTGCTGGGTCTCAGCCTTTTATGGACTTACCATCTATTCGCATTTTTCATGACGTTTTGGTACGGCAGGCTAGAGGTGGAGTCAAGTATTCTCAGATACCTGATGTTTGAAAGTTACTCTGTGATTTTCTGGACGAACGTGCTATTCAGTTTCTTTATCCCATTCGCCTTGATGGTCTGGAATCCTATTAGAAAAACAGCATGGGGCCCCGCTCTCGCAGGGCTATCTGCCCTGATAGGGGGATTTTTATTCAGTATTAGAATCTTTGTAGGCTCCTTCAATGCTGGAGATCTATATGCTTTGGCGTATTCCAAGGTGCCTCCCCCAGTATTCCCCGATCTCTGGGATGTCTTCATGGTTTTAGGAATAATCGGCGTTCCGATATTGGTATATCTTGTCAGTATTAAATTGTTACCAGCTATGTCCATCTGGGAGATCAAGGAAGGGGCGATGTACCAAAAGATGGGTAAGCTATTTAGGGGAGAATATCTGGTAGTAGCGAAACCAGAGTAACGCGATAATATT
>CEVQ01136746.1_pt1 | contig 11180 bp, 9 predicted proteins | sample 356551 | NCBI WGS metagenome assembly CEVQ01 (sample SAMEA2623756, study PRJEB7988) | marine metagenome | biome: marine biome (ENVO:00000447); feature: mesopelagic zone (ENVO:00000213); material: "saline water (ENVO:00002010), including plankton (ENVO:xxxxxxxx)" | depth 250 m | reverse complement strand
GCAGCGAAGCTCACGGAGTCCATGTTGGCCAACAGGATATGCCAGTAGAAGCAGTAAGGAGAATTATTAAACCGGATCAGATGATCGGAAAATCCAACGCCCTTGTGAAAGAAGCTATAGACTCCGAACAAAATGGCGTGGATTATTTGGCAGTGGGAGCAATTTTCCCGACAAATACTAAACAAAACACTAGACCGGCCGGGCTGGAAACATTGAAAGAGGTAAGAACAATCTCTACTTTGCCATTAGTTGCTATTGGTGGAATAAATATTGGCAATATTAAATCTGTTATTGAAGCCGGAGCGGATGCTGTATGTGTAGCTTCAGCAGTTATAGGGCAGAATAATCCCGAGGCAGCAGCCAGACGTTTAGTTGAAGAATTTAGTTTTAAGCGGTATTAGTTTAATGCTAAAAAAGTAGATTAATGGGAAATATTGGTATAGTATTGTAATGCTTATTATAAAATTACTTTGTAGACTGTAAACATTGAGTAACATAAAAGACCCAGAATCAGATAAAATAGCCTATCCCTCACACGAGGAATACAGCACCAGTGAAATAACTCATAAGAGTAAATTTTTTGTGGCTGTTGCCGCGTTTGTAGTTGTAATCACTTATCTTGGATTCACTGCTTTTCAAAGTGCTAGTTCATATTACATGACCGTAGGGGAAGTATTGGAAAAAGGGGATATGATTTATGACAAAAGTCTTAGGGTGAACGGTAAACTTGTACATGATTCTTTTGAGAGAGAGTCTTTAGGTGCGACTATGCATTTTGCTATAACTGATGGTCAAGATGAAATAGATGTAACTTATGGTGGCTTGGTGCCAGACCTTTTTTTCAACGAACACTCTGAGATAATGCTAGAGGGCGAATACAGCCGCGAAGGTATATTTGAGACTGATACCATAATAGTAAAATGTCCGAGCAAATACCAAGCCGTGGAAGAATCTGCCTAATTTCTTTTACTAACTAGATCTGAAAAGCCGCAACCTGTCTATCAAGATCACGAGCATTGGCCTTTTCCCGCATAACATTGAACCTTTGATCTAATGGGTCAGATTCATCTCGCTGATAGATAACTCCCAATGGTATGCCTTCTTCTTGCAGAAGGTTGTATGCAGCTTGTTTGCTTGAGGCGTCATGTGATTCTGGTACGTCGTGTACAGTCGCATCAATCCCCTTTTTTGCATTTCCCTTCAGAAGATCATAAGTATCATTGTATGTAGTACAAGGGGATTGCACGTGCACAACTGAGAATCCAGGATGCTTCATCCCTTGATTTATTAGGTTTGTCAGTTCTTTAATTTTACTCGAAAATCCTGATGCTACGAAACTTACACCAAGGGTTAGATACAACTCTAACGGGTTCAGGGAGTTCTCCAATTTTCCAAAAGGCGTAGTAGGAGTAATAACTCCCAAGTCGGTAGTTGGAGAGCTTTGACCTTTGGTAAGTCCATAAACTCCGTTATCCATTACTACTGCTGTAACATTCAAGTTTCTCTGCGCCATAGGAGCTATATGTTCCCCTCCTATGCTTAAGAAATCTCCGTCACCTGAGACAACCACTACGTTTAAATCAGGATTTGCCATCTTTACCCCGAATGATATCGGTAGTGACCTTCCATGTATCCCGTGTAACCCAAATGGCTGCTCCCCATCGTAGAGGTGGACAATATTGCCTGAACATCCGATACCTGCCACAATTACGGTGTTTGCCATAGACATTTCAAGTTCTACATTTCTTTGTTGTACAGCCATCTCTAAGGCCCTTTTTACTCCAAAATCACCGCATCCTGGACACCACTTAAAATCGTACTCTGGATTTTTCTTGCTCATACGTTCACCAGACCCTTCTTATGACTAGCTATTCTGTCTTTGATTCTTGTGATGAGGTCTCCAACTTTGAAAGGAGTACCTGTATATTGTGTTATAGGCTCTGCATTTATGCCTTTAGCTCTCAGCAACATAGCAAACTGGCCCATATAGTTTAACTCTGGAATCAGAACCAATTCTTTGCTCTTTAATTCTTCTAATAATTGCGGAGGTAGAGGGTTAAGCTGCATGGTGTAATACCATCCGATTTTCTCATTTCCCCCCATCATTATGTCATAAGCTTCCCTTGTAGGCCCTTTCGAACCACCCCAAGTCATGACCGCTATAGGCTCATCTTGATTTTCCCTTTCGTAGTTGTCGTCTTTAAGCAGATCTAACTTATTGAATCGTCTATGTGTCATGTCTACATGTCTGTTCGGTAGGTGAGTTGTATCACCGATAGGATCGTGCTCACTCCCATTAGCGATGTATGCACCTGGACCTCCGGGTACTGGCATTGGGGAAACATCTACTCCTCCATATCGTTCATAACCATTGTTACCCGTGTACACTTTTCTGTTTTCTACGATTACTTTACTGAGATCTGGTTTTGGTATGTTCTGAGCTTGTTCGGATAAACCATGATCACTGAGTATTATGACTGGTCCTTGATAACGTTCAGCCCAATTTAACGCTAGGGCAGCACCTGTGAAACATTCTTCTACTGTGCCAACTGCTATTACAGGTATACTGACGTCACCATGGGCAGGGTGTATTGCTACCAAAAGATCAGATTGTTCTACTTTGGTTGGCAATCCGGTGGCTGGACCTCCCCTTTGGACATCGACAATCACTGTGGGTATTTCGGCCATCCAGGCTAGTCCTATTCCTTCACTCATAAGGCTTAGTCCTGGACCTGCTGTGGAAGTCATGGATTTTCTGCCAGCGAAACCAGCTCCTAGTATTGCATTTATGGATTCTATTTCGGAACTAGCTTGGTATACAAACTTACCAGGCCCTGTCAGATTTCTTTCCATATATACGAGTACAGTTGTGGCTGGTGATATAGGGTATCCGACAAAAACATCTAAGCCAGCAGCTATTGCACCAATAGCCAAAGCATCATTTCCTTTTATCAGCAATTGTTCACCTGATGGAGGTGTGGGATCTTCCAAGGCTCCCAAACTGAAGCCACTTTTCTTTGCTTCATCAGCTCCTAAAGACAAAGCCATAATATTACCTTTTATTATTTCTTCATCACCAGGTCTCCCACGAGAGAATCTCTTTGTGACATATTCGGGCAAATAATGCTCAGGCATATTCACGAGATATGCTATTGCTCCTAGCATAACCATATTAGCAGCCCTAGGATTCCCTGTTGATTTGGCTAGTTCGTCGATACGCATACCAAAGCTTTTCCCGTCTTCCTCGAGCTGAAAGTCTTCGGCGTTGTATATGATAACTCCGCCATCTCTGACCTCAGATTGATGAGTGTTGTAGGCTTCTCTGTCTAGTGCTACTAGTACATCAAGTTGGTCTCCGTAACTGAGTACAGGGGAGGTGGAAATTCTAGCTTGAGCGAAGGTAGGACCACCCATGATCTGAGATGGAAAAGTTACAAACGTTTTTACGTGGTAACCTACTTGAGATGTCACCTGGGCCAGTAACTCAGCTGAGGTTACTAGACCTCCTCCACCTTCTCCAGCGAATCGAACTACGAAATCAGTGTTACGCATTTAAACCCTACCTTATTATTAATGGATTAATGGGTTAACCTAGCTACAGCGAAATTATTACCGCAGACTAGGCAAAACGTGCCCAAGTTGTGCTCGATTAACTCTATCAAAAACATCTTATTAATGTCAATAACGATTGGTATTTAAAAAGCATCTTGTTTGAGGGTTAATTCTCTTAAATTTAGGCTCTCTAGATTGACATTCAACGGTTTAGAATGATATATTTCACGCAGTGGATGCCAGCTTTGGCAGAACTCGAATGGAGGTTCTCACTCCATTTACATTTTATGAAGGGTTCTATATTTGACACATAGGTCAATTAACCTTCTCTTAGTTTTGAATATCCTAGGTGGTTAGTAAGAATTAGATATCCATATCTGTTTCGAGGAGAAGCATGACATCAGAAATAGAAATTAAGAGAGGACTCCAAGGGGTTTATATAGATAGATCCAAGAGCAGCTTTATAGATGGGACTGCAGGCAAGCTATTGTATAGAGGATACTCGATACATGATCTAGCAGAAAAGTCATCATTCGAAGAAATAGCCTACTTACTTCTATATGGTGAGCTTCCCAATAAAACACAGCTTAAAGATTTTGACAACAATCTACGTAGTAGTAGAAGTATACCTGCGGAAGTGATTGAAATAATTAGGGTAGTGAAAGATTCTCACCCAATGGATGTGTTGAGAACAGCGGTCTCTGCATTATCAGCTTATGATAATGAAGTGGCAGATAATTCGGTTGAAGCTACTATACGCAAAGGGATAAGACTCACCGCTCAGGCGCCCACTATTGTTACAGCTCACGCTAGAATCAAGGAAGGTAAGGATCCAGTTTCTCCAAATACCAACCTTAATCAGGCGGCAAATTTTCTTTACATGCTTTTTGGTGAAGAGCCCACTGAACAAGAAGCGAGATTAATGGAAAAAGATTTTGTTATACATGCAGAGCATGGTATTAACGCATCTGCTTTTGCAGCGAGGGTTGCTGCTAGCACTAACTCTGATTTACATTCTGCAGTTGTATCTGGGATAGGCACATTAAAAGGTCCTGCTCATGGTGGTGCGGCTGAAGAAGTAATGGCCATGGCCCTCGACATAGGAGAGGAAGAAAAGGCAGAAAGCTACGTTAGAAATATTCTGGATGGTGGTGGTAGAATAATGGGGTTTGGTCACCGGGTATATAAAGTGGAAGACCCTAGGGCAAGGCATCTTCAGACAGAATGCCAAGCTTTAGGAGATCAAAAAGGTCAACCTAAGTGGTTTCGCATACTTAGCAAAGTAGCAGAAGTAATGGAACCATATCAATCTAGAGGAATCTGTCCTAACGTGGATTTTTGGGCAGGTGCTATGTACCATCTTATGGGCATACCTAAAGAATTGTTCATATGTATATTTGCGATGGGGAGAATTCCGGGCTGGACTGCTCAAGTTACAGAACAATTTTCTAACAACATTCTCCTGAGGCCCTTACTTCTTTATGATGGACCTATGGATTTACCATACGTACCTTTAGATGACCGAAAATAGATGTACAAACTATCACTATAGGCTATAGAACTGATAAGTTGATACCTTCTATGTAGTTCTGCTCAGTACTAGACACCGGTCTGACCATGAGTAATAGAGTTCAATCCCAAATTAGAGACACCATTAAAAGAAAAGGTAAAATAACCTTTGCTGAGTTTATGCGACTCGCTTTGTTTTCCCAAAAAGGTGGTTATTACTACTCCAATAAAAATGCCAATCAGCGTGATTACTTCACATCCCCTTTGAGTCATCCTGTTTTTGGGGCACTAATATCAATCCAGTTAAAAGAAGTTTGGGATATTATGGGTAAACCAAAAAAATTCCCTATCATTGAATTGGGAGCGGGCTCTGGGGTACTAAGTAGGGATATTGTAAGGTTTATCAGTAAGAATGAACCAAAGTTTTTTGAGGCAATTAGATATTTTTCCGTTGATTATCAACCATCACACGATCCGTTTCTAGGAATAAATTTCTTTAAATCTGACTCTCATCCGTTTCAAGATGTTGCAGGGTGCATTATTTCGAATGAACTTTTGGATTCGTTTCCAGTGCATAGATTTATCCGTGACGAATCTGGCTTCAAAGAGATCTATGTTGAGTTGGATGGGGATGATTTTGTAGAAATAATTGATGAAATTTCTACAACGAATATAGAGAATAGACTGTCTGAATACAATATAGAAGAAGGGTTGTATGGTGAAGTTAACTTATACATGCAGGATTGGTTCAAAAGTTTATCCAACATATTAAGACAAGGTTTGATCCTAACAGTAGATTATGGCGATACATCTGAATTACTGTACACATCTGGTCGGAAATATGGAACACTTAATTGTTACTATGATCATATGGTGACCAACAATCCGTATAAAAATATAGGTGATCAGGATATAACAGCACATGTTGATTTTAGTGCCCTGATTGCATTGGGTGAAAACAATGGTTTACGTACTGCAGGGTTTACAACCCAGAAGAAATTTCTTAGGAATTTGGGATTCCAGCAATTTGTAGGAGCTTTGTCTAGATCTGATATTGATCAAGCTGCCATGGATGCCAATAGATATGGAATGATGGAGCTTGTTAAAACTGGACACATGGGAGATTTTAAAGTACTTGGCCAAACTAAAGGATTAGAGAATAAAGACTTAAGTGGCTTTAAAGAGATTCATCAAGAAAATGGCAAGATATCACAAAAAGTTGATCCAGTGTTCTTGTCTTCGGAGCATTTGAACCTAATTGCAGGTCGTTATCCTTATTTGACTGGCCAGATGGAGCATTTGTGGCCGTTCGATAAACCAACAGAGTGACCCGACACTTTTCAGAGTGATTTTAACTTTTCTCTTAGCGACTTTATAGCATTATTTATACCATCGGGATGATCATAAATTGCCGACCCAGCCACCAAAACACTGGCACCGGATTGGGCAGCTTTTGTGATAGTTTCGGCATTTATTCCACCATCAACTTCGAGTTCTGTATTCAGACCGTTTTCTTCTATGCTCTTTCTTACAGATGCAATTTTATCAGGGCTGGTATCTAAGAATTTTTGCCCTGGTAGGCCTGGATGGACTGTCATAACTAAGACTTGGTCTAACAGGTGCAGATAATCTTCGATATTTGAAAAATTAGTATCCGGATTTATGGCTAATGACATTTTTATGCCACTATTTTTTATACTTGCAATGGTATTGGCCAAAGATGGGCATGCTTCGTAATGAATTGTCATTATGTCTGTACCTGCATTAACAAAAGCGTCTATTTGTTTATCGGGATTGTCGACCATCATATGCGCCTCTATAGGTAGGTGAGTCCATTTTTTTATGTCTTCTATAGTTTTTGGACCCCAAGTTAACCCATCTACAAAGTGTCCGTCCATTATATCTACATGTATCAGATCGGCTCCGGCATCTGTTACTTCTTTGACCTGTTCGCCTAATCTGGCGAAATCAGCCGATAATATTGACGGTGCTAACTTAATTTTCGGTAGACTAGCCATTATCTTCAGACAGAATTTCCAATGCTTTATTCAGAGATTCTTTAACTTGATTTGGATTTGTTCCTCCGCTCACATCTCTGCTTGTTACTGAGGATTCAGTTGTCATTTTGTCAATGTCTAAATCAAAATATTGTGAGAGATGAGAGTACTGACTTAGGTCAAGTTCTGAAAGGCCTATGTTTTGAGCATGTGCTGTTTTTACCAATTCTGCCACTATTCCATGTGCTTTTCTAAACGTTTCCCCTCTACTTACTAGGTAGTCGGCCAAGTCAGTGGCAAGTATATCGGAGTCTTCGGATGCTTGACTTGTTCTTGCAATGTTTATGGAAATTGATTTAATCATTTCTGAGAATACGATTAAAGTATTATTTAGTGTGTCTACTGTATCAAAAAAACCCTCTTTGTCTTCTTGCATATCTCTGTTATATGTTAGAGGCAGACCTTTCATGATGGTTAATAGTCCCATTAAGTTCCCATATATCCTTCCTGTTTTACCTCTGGCAAGTTCTGCGAAGTCAGGGTTTCTTTTTTGTGGCATGATACTGCTGCCTGTCGTGAATTCATCACTTATTCTGATGAACCCGAATTCTTGAGTAGACCAGATTATTATTTCCTCGGAAAGTCTGGACAGATGCATCATGCATATAGAAGCGGATGCAGAGTATTCCAGTAGGAAGTCTCTGTCAGAGACTGCGTCCATACTGTTATAACTTATTTCGCTGAATTCTAATTCTTTTGCCACGAATTGCCTGTCTATTGGATAAGGAACTCCAGCTAAGGCACCACTGCCTAAAGGCATAATGTCTGTCTGGGAAAAACAATTTTTCATTCTAGTAATATCTCTTTGCAACATATGAAAATAGGCTAAAAGGTGATGAGAAAGAAGTACTGGTTGAGCTCTTTGCATATGTGTATAGCCAGGTATTGTTATTTCAATAGACTCATTAGCCTTGTCGAGTAAAGTTTTTTGAAGGATTTTAATATGTTTTATAGTATCCAATATGGATTCTTTGGTATACATTCGAATGTCAGTTGCTATTTGATCATTCCTTGATCTACCGGTGTGAAGTCTTCCGGCGGCTTCTCCGATTTTTTCGAAAAGTCTAGCTTCAACATTCATGTGTATGTCTTCTAGTTCTTCTCTCCATGGGAATTTTCCGGATTCAATTTCCTGTTTTATTGAAACCAATCCATCGTATATTAATTTAAAATCCTCGTCAGTGATTATTTGCTGTTTGGCTAGCATTCTGGCGTGCGCTATGGAAACAGATATATCTTGTCTATAAAGCCTATGGTCATATTCTATAGAGCTTGTGTACCTTATTTTGGAGTGGTTCCATTCCATTTAGCGTTTCTCCATTTTAAATCAGTTGTTCTGCTGTTCCTACAATACTAACCTAAGTTTCTCTATTTATCTGTTCACTGCCAGATAATTTAGGCAGTTGAATTGGTTGGATATCTGCTTGGGTTCTTCCGGAAAGGCCATAGATATGGATAAACCCTTCTGATGCCAGGTGGTTGAATTTATCTCCTGTGTCATAAGTAGCCAAATCGTGCTGATACAGTGAGAACAGGGAACCTCTACCAACTACGGAGCAAGTACCCTTGAATAGTTTTATTCGAACGTCTCCAGTGACGTAGCGTTGGGTACTTTCTACGTAAGCTTCTAAATCTTGATGTAAATGTGTGTACCATAAACCATTATAAACGTGCTCCGCGTACTCTTGGGAAATTCTTTCCTTCAACTTTATTTGATCTTTACTTAATGTCATTCCTTCTATAGCTTTGTGGGCTATATGAAGTACTGTGGCTGCTGGGGCTTCGTAGATTTCCCGAGATTTTATTCCCACTAATCTGTCTTCCAGATGATCAACTCTTCCAATACCGTGAGACCCTGCTAGGTCATTCAGAGTTTGTATTAGATTTACTGCATCAATGCTATTGCCATCAATGGATTGAGGGATTCCATTTTCAAAATGTATTTCCACATATGTAGGATCATCGGGAGCTAAAGCCACAGACTTTGTCAAGGCGAAAGCATCTTCAGGAGGTTCTTTCCATGGATCTTCAAGGTCGCCTGCCTCTATGCTTCTTCCCCACAAATTTTCGTCAATCGAATATGGACTTTTCTTGGCGAAGTCTAAGGTTATATTCTTTCCTCTTCCATATTCTAATTCTTGCTCTCTAGACATATTCCATTCTCTGGCAGGCGCTATGATTTTGAGTTCTGGGTCCATGCCAGCGATGCTCAGATCGAATCTTACTTGATCATTTCCCTTTCCGGTACAACCATGTGCGACTGCTTCGGCTCCTTCTTTGTGTGCAACGTCTAATAGATAACGGGCGATTAGAGGTCGACCTAAGGCAGTTGCCAGAGAATATTGTCCTTGATAAATAGCCCCGGCTTTCAAAGCAGGAAAGACGAATCCTTTAACGAAATCTGCCTTACCATCCACCACAATAGATTTCGAGGCACCTGATTCTATTGCCCGTTCTTTAACATCGGACCTTCCGTCTTGTCCTCCCAGGTCAGCAGTTAAAGTGATTACTTCTAGGCCGTAGTTTTCCTTGAGCCATGGTATAGCTACTGAAGTATCTAATCCTCCACTATATGCCAGGATTACTTTACTAGGCATTTTTTGGGACTCCTTATAATATGATTAACGTGTTTTATTAAGATGTTATCTTGCCTATTGCAGCATCCAATTTACTTATAGCCATGTCAATTTCATTATAGCTAACTGTAAGCGGTGGCATTATACGTATAGCATTCGGCCTTACTGGATTGAGTAGCAATCCCTCTTGATTACATTGACCCACTATATCGCCAGAAATATCTGCATTAAACTGAACGGCTATTAAGAGACCCATTCCACGGATTTCTTCAATAGCCTTATGTTTCTCTTTCAAGGATTCTAATCCTGTTTTAAGGTGTTCCGACAGTGAGTTCACCTCATCTGCAATTTTATTTTTTACTATATAATCTACGACAGCGAATGCCCCCGCACATGTTAGAGCATTTCCTCCGTAAGTTGATCCGTGGTCTCCGGGAGCCAGAACGCAGAATTTGTCTTTTGCCAAAAAGGCCCCTATGGGTACCCCACCTCCCAAACCTTTTGCTAATGTGATCGCATCTGGTTCTACTCCAAATTTTTGGTAGCCGAAAAGAGAACCAAGCCGACCAATACCAGTTTGTACTTCGTCCAATATCATGACCAAATTATTTTCGTCACACCATTGGCGAACAGCTTTCAGGTAGCCTGCATCCGGTACGTTAACGCCACCTTCTCCCTGAACTGGTTCTACCATTACAGCGCAAGTTTTATCATTGGTAGCAGACTTGATGGATTCTATATCGTTGTAAGGGACGTTCACAAAGCCAGGAGCTAGAGGCTGCCACTGTTCTTGGTAATGAGGTTGACCTGTAGCTGCAGCCATTGTGAGGGTTCTCCCGTGGAAGGAATTTAACGCGGTAATTACTTCGTATGCACCGTTCTTGTGAAGTTTCCCGTATTTTCTCGCGAGTTTGATTACTCCTTCGTTTGCTTCCGCTCCACTGTTACTCAAGAAAATTCTGTCCAAACAACTATTGTCAATTAATACCTGAGCCAGATTGATCTGAGGTACAGTGAAGAATTGGTTTGATGTTTGCATTAAAGTTTGTGCTTGTTCTTGAACAGCTTTTACCAATGCGGGGTGACAATGCCCTAAATTATTCACTGCCCATCCAGCTGTAAAATCTAGATACTCTTTATCATCTTCATCCCATACAATAGTACCCTCACCTTTGACTATCACAACGGGTTGCCTTCTGGCAACTTGCATGTAGTATTTGTTTTCTCGGTTGATTAGTTCACTCATATGACGAAATCTCCTTACTTATCAATTGTTGTAAATTCTCCCAGATTTTCCAGAACCAAAAGATATTATTTCTTAATTTAGTTAATGTACATTTCCCTGTGTTGTATAGAATTCAACTTTTTGCAGGATTCTTTTTAGCATAATGGTTTATGTACTTTTTAGGGGGGTGAAAGTGATGAAAGTAAATTAAATTATGCGGGTGCCAGTATTTTCACCGGCAAAAAAGTTCAGAAGAGCTCT
>CEVQ01014880.1_pt1 | contig 11206 bp, 11 predicted proteins | sample 356551 | NCBI WGS metagenome assembly CEVQ01 (sample SAMEA2623756, study PRJEB7988) | marine metagenome | biome: marine biome (ENVO:00000447); feature: mesopelagic zone (ENVO:00000213); material: "saline water (ENVO:00002010), including plankton (ENVO:xxxxxxxx)" | depth 250 m | reverse complement strand
ATTAATGAAGTAGGATGAAATTGAATAAATTCCATATCTTTGAGAAGTGCACCTGCGCGGTATGCAATAGCAATACCATCTCCAGTACAATTAGTAGAATTAGTAGTATTCTTGTATATGTGTCCAGCAGGTCCTGTTGCCAATATAACAATATTAGAAATAAATTTTCTAATTTCATTAGTATCTTTATTTATAGCAATCAAACCAAAACATATATTTTTATCAACAATTAAATCAAGAACATGCCAATTTTCAAATATATCAATATCAGATTGTTTTACTTTGTCATATAGTGCTTGCATAATTGAAAGACCGATTTGTGTAGATGAATTTAAAGCTCGTGAAAATTCTGCACCGCCTAATTTATTTGTAGAATACAATGTATCAAATTTATCAAAATCAACGCCGATTTCTTCTAAATATTTTATTTCGTCATTAGCGCGATTTACTAATATGTGGACTGCATCTTGATCGGCAAGAAAATCTGAACCTTTAATTGTATCAGAAAAATAAGAATGTAAAGAATCGCTAGGAATTGATACAGAATTAATGCCTCCTGCTGCAGAAACTGAATGAGAACGCATTACAGGCAATTTCGATATAATTTTAACATTATCAGAATATTTAGAAGCTTCAAGAGCAGCACGTAGACCGGCAATTCCTGAACCAACAATTAATACGTCAATTGAATTATTCAAACAATCATTAACAATAAATCAAGAGCATAAAACTTTTTACGTATAAGATATTCTTAGAACGCTGAATACAATGGATGGTACAAGTAGTAAAAATCAAGAGTGGAATGTAGAGATGACTAATGATGATAAAATGATAAAATTAGTACTAATAAATAGAAATAATAATCAAGTATCAAAAATAATTGCACGCTCAGAATTTATAATAGAAAATGTACATCAAATAGGTAGAAGTTTAGAATATGAATATAATAAGACTAATAATGTAATATTAGAGCCATATAACATAAGTAGAATAATTGGATTAGTAAATGATCTAATTTTAGCAGAATCTGATAAATAGTTAGTAATTTAACTACAATTAGAAATGAAATACAAAATATCAGTCATATCAGGTGATGGAATAGGACCAGAAATTATGAGATGTAGCAAAGATGTTTTTAGATCATTAGAAAATAAATTAGATATTAAATTTGAATTAATAGATATAGAGGCAGGAGATTTAGCATTAAAAAATAATGGGATAGCACTTTCAGATAATGCAATAAATAAAATAAGAACAACAGATGCTTGTATTAAAGCACCCGTAGGAGAATCTGCAATGGAAGTAATTGTAAAATTAAGACAATTATTCGATCTATATGTTAATTTAAGACCTGCAAAATCATTCCCGACTGTAAAAAGTTTAGACAAAGATATTGATATAATGATAGTTAGAGAAAATACAGAAGATCTGTATAAAGGACAAGAATTCATGATTGGAGATAAAGCAATTGCTCTTAGAACAATAAGTGAAAAAGCATCTACACGAATTGCGGAATATGCTTTCAATATAGCAAAAATGAGAAATAATAAAGTAACAGCAGTGCACAAATCCAATGTATTGAAAATGACTGACGGGTTATTTTCAAAGTGTGTAAATAATATTGCAGATAAAAATTCAGATGTGAAATTTTCAGAACTATATGTTGATGCATGTGCAATGAATTTAATTAGAAATCCTAAAGAATTCGATGTAATTGTTACTACAAATATGTTTGGAGATATTTTATCGGATGAAGCAGCACAAATAGTAGGAGGTTTAGGATTAGCACCGTCGGCAAATATTGGTGATAAGTTTGCTTTATTTGAACCAGTTCATGGAGCAGCACCAGATATTGCAGGCAAGAATATTGCAAACCCTATTGCAATTATTTTATCGATAAAAATGATGATGGATTGGTTTTACAGTGTAAAAAATGATCCTAATTGTCAAATTGCATCTAAAATAATACAAAAATCTGTAGAAAATAGCTTGGAAGATAATATCAAGTCAATAGAATTAGGTGGTAAATCAAATACTAATGAAATTGGCGAATATATCAATAAATACATTATTAATTATGATTTGTAAATAGATTTTTTACCTTTTTCTTGTGGAATAATATTAATTTTAGAATTAGAAAAATCAAGATTTAATTGTTTTCCTTTAAATAATCTATCAAGTAATATTGCAAGGGCTGCAACTTCAGAATGAGGTTGATTAGATATTGCAACATTTACATCAGACAAAGAAATTAATTCAGGAGGGATCTTTTCGGATCCTATTATTATTATAATATCCTGAGTTTGAGATATATTAACAAGATTAGTTTCGATATCTGGAATATTCTTTCCGTACATAGTACAAAGAATGATAAAATGATTTTCTTTTTTACGTTTATTAATAAAAGATTTCCAGCTATCAAGATAAGTAACTTCAAAATCACCACCCCAAGATTCATTTACTTTTGTAATGGTATTTTGAAGTGAATCATCTTCTTGACCACAATAATACATTTTAGAAGCGCCAAATGCTCTTGCAACTAAAGCACAATGAGTAGTAGTACGATGATCTCTATGAATTCTATGTCCTAAACGAAGAAGATTAATTGTCAACAAGTAAATTATTTATATTACCAATATAAATGATTATAAATTGACAAGCAATTATTTTATAAATAAAATATTATACACAATGGAATATTTATTTGGAGATGGAATTAGTAAAATATTTAAAGATAAAAAAATTAGCTATAAATTATCCAATAATACCAACAGATTAAGATTCATATATGTAGATGATAAATTGTTTGCAACTATAAGAGCAAATGGAACATATGCATTGACTTTTCATGGAGCTAATATTTTGATTAATTACTCTGATTATATGAAAAATTGTGTTGTAATAAATAATGAAATTGAACAATTCATAAAAGTTGGAGGATCAGTATTCAACAAACACATAATTGATGCGGGAAATAACGTACTAACTAATTCTGAAGCAATAATAATCAATAGTGATAAAAAATTAATTGGAGTAGGAAAGGCTCTAACTTCTCATAATATAATGAAAAAGTCTAATATTGGAGCTGCAATAAAAGTTAGGCATATTTAATAGGAAATATTGAGGTAATTATTTCATGGGATTTAGAGATAACAGACAAAGTAAACGAATGCTAGAAAAAATGGGTTTGAATTTAGAAGAAATGCCAGACGTAGATGAAGTAGTAATTAAAACAAAAGAAAAAGATCTTATTATTAAATCACCACAAGTATCAAAATTAAAAAGTAAAGGTATTGATATGTATCAAATTATGGGAAATGATACTGAGGAAATAATAAAAGAAGAGAGTAAAATAAGTGAAGAAGATGTGTTATTAGTATCTCAGCAAGCAAATGTAAGTGAAGAAGTTGCTAGAAATGCTCTTAAAGAGTCAGATGGAGATCTGGCCCAAGCCATTTTAAAGTTAAAATAAAGTTTTAAACAATATTTTAACGAGTGAGATTTTCTTGAATTGTTTTGATTTCTATATTATTCTCAACACCAAATGCAATAGTTGCGATATTGGCAGCTTCAAATTCTTTAACTCGAATTAATGCAAGAGTAACTGATTCAGTAAATGCGTTCCAAACAAAGACATTATTAAATTTATTATATTCATATTTTTTAATATTTGAATCTAATTGAGAGATGGTATCTGCAACATTGTCAAATGTAGTAGGAATAAACTTTCTATAAGGAGTATTTTCGAGTATTTTAATTGCTGTTTCTACATCGTCAGTCAATGACATATTAATTAATTTTTTGTACTTAATATCAAATGCAGGTTGAATCAGTATTTCTTTGATTTGATCAAGATCAAAATTCCATTGTTTTGCACGTAAAACAGAAATGACATTGTAAGAATCTATGTAATGTGAAACAATAGGTCGTAATTTATCAGCTAGTGATTCAGACAAAGGAAGAGGACTAGAATTTAATTTAGAATATGTTTCAACTAATTGTCTATGAAAAGCTCGATCAATGTATACATCGAAAATATTAATTTCAGGTTTTTCATTATAAATTTTTAATGCAGTAGCAATATCTTTTGAAAATTCACTTCCCGAAAGTGAATCCACTGCGTCTTGTAATGTTTCAGCAGTAATTACTTTAACTAATAGATCTCTTCGGCCAATTAGTTCTTCAGTATATAAATCAACATAATCCTCCAAATCAGTATCGGATTTACCCAATGCTTTACCTTTCAAAATAACTTTAAGATTACGAGCAATATGTTTAAGATAATATGCAGCAAGTAATTCTCCTCCTGGAGATGTTTTCATAAGATTAGAATGAATGTCTGAAACATGTTCATAACAGGCTTTTTCAATTTTTCGAGCAGAATATGAATCATCTAAACGAGAAACTGCATCAGCATAAGGTGTAGCTTTTAACTTAGTTACGAGTTCGTCAAGATCTGAAGATTCAGTTAATGATATAATAGTTTGATCATTTAAGATGCCACCTCTATATGAATAGGCTTTTGTTGCCGAATAAGTTACATCGTCTAATATATTTCTCATTCTAGAGGTTATACACCTAATATTTTCTTAACAACATCTTTGACTGCAGAATCAAATTTTGAATCAATTTTTTTCTGTAATTTTTCAGTATTAGTTTTACCTTTACTGATTATTTCATCTGCATTAGCTTTATCTTTCTTAATGTTTTCAGAGACATTTTTATTTTTATTTTCCGTGGCTTTTTTAATTATGTCATTTTGGATTTTTTCTACCTCGGATTCGGCCATATTTATAAGCTCAGTTTTCTTTATTTCAGATTTATTTTTAATTTCTTCGAGTTCATTTTCAAAGTCTGATAATGAATTTATTACTTTTTCAACTCCTGATTTTTCGTTTGACATTACATAAACCTCTTATTTACCTATATTTAATTGGCGTGTTTCCATCTTAATTTAACATGTGTATTTGTATGATTATTTGGTGAACTTGGAAAAACTTTGAATTCAGAACCCGAACCAGAGTAAAATTTAGTAAACCATTCATATAAATGGAGCCTTAAGTTTTGGATGTAAACGATCATACCTTCAAGTAAAATTACAATAAGATTTAGAAGTATAAACATAGGAATAGCTGCAAATAATGGAAGATCGAGAGCTAAATTAACTACAATAAGTAATGATGAGTGGACTGTAAGTAAAATTGCTAATCTCGTATAACTAAGAATATTAGATAAAGAACCTGCGATTTTTTCTATTCCTCCATCAATCAAATGAACTAACATAGTCATTGGAATACTTTCTTTAGGAGCACGACCAGTAAGTATGAGAATAGGTTTTCCAATAATCAATACAAATAGACCCAATAATAATAATGAAGTAGAATAGAGAGAAAGTGTGGCAATAGGAATTGTGAGATAACTTGTTAAACCAGGCAAGAACCTTTCAGTAATAAAAAATAAAGGAGCTTCTCTTTGTGAGATAAATAATTGATCAATCTTAAATTCAGTTCCTATAAATGAGAACATTAAAAATACAAATCCAACAAACATGCCAAATACAGGAATGGTTTCAATAAGAAGTTCGTCGTATTCACGATTTTTTACAGTATTATAAAGTGATATCAGATTGCCAATAGTAAGATGAAGAATTCCCAATAATACAGAAATTTTTAGAAATGTACGTAATGCAGAAATTTCAATCGAGGCTAAATGACCCTCACTACGATGAATAAAGTGAATAATTGGATGTTCAATAAAATCAAGGTGTGCAATAGACGCAATTGGAATTACTTTATGTAACTCTATACCGAAGGCTTCGCCAATAAGAACGCCAAAGAATATGGCAACTATTCCTGAAATTGACAATATTTGTCCCCAGGATTTAAGAAACGGAGCTTTACGATATAATAAGAATAATCCAAATAACAATAAGACGAGACCATGACCTACATCACCAAACATCATTCCATAGAAGATAGGAAATGATAATGCAATAAGAGAAGTTGGGTCAAATTCTCCATAGCGAGGAGGTCCTTGATTTAATGTAACTGATTTAAAAGAATTAGTTATTGGAAGATTATTCATTAAAATTGGAGCTGCTTTATGATTGGAATCATGATGGTCGTATTTGTTAACATCTTCATAGATAACAATCCAACTTGTAAATAAATTATCGAAAGATGATTTTAGATTGGTTGGAATAAAACCATTAATTACGGCAAAATATTTCAATTCACCTGTTCGTTTAACTAATTCACAAGAATCATACAAAGTTTTAGATAATTCAAAATATGTCAAAATATCTGATTCATTTTGTTTACATAATGAATTAATTTCAGATTTAACTGACTGAAGAGAATTTTTTTGTTCTTTTAATGTTTGTTGAATAAGTTTATTGGCTTCTATAGGGTTTTGGGGCAAGTCTTCTGAGATAGTGAAACGTTCAGATTCAAATAATTTTAAAACTTTATCAACATTAGCAGAATCAGATTTTTTAACTGCTACAATAACAAGGCTTTTTTCTGAAGACAGTGAAGAAGTAGAAAATATTGCATTATTAAAACTACGTTCAATTTCAGGTATATCCTCAGTATTACAAATACTGAGATTAATACTAAACAAAGAAGATGTGTTAATATTATTAAGATCGATAGAATAATTGGAAAGTAATTTTATTGCTTCAAGATTAGCTTCATTTTTAGATATTTCATCTTTAAGATAACGTAATTCTTTTATTTGTTTATTAAAAGTATCAATTATAGGTAATGCATTAGTTTCAAGTGTATTAATCATATCAGGCCAACGTTCTAAGTCAATTGTTTGAGATGAATCTTTATAACCAGATTTTAGAACCTCCATTACGCCTGGATTAAGTTTTAATTCGAGTTCATTAATTATTTCAGACATTTGAACTGAAATTTTAAAAGAGCGTTTAGAATAATCAGTTAATAATTCATCATAATTACTTGAGTCAGGTTGAGCTGCATGAAAATAATCAAATTTTGATAATTGTTCCATCGCATTTGGCATGTGAGAACGTGGAAGAATAACTGAAACTTTTGTAATTTTAGATACACCCAAATGTCAACACCTAGTAATATTTTTGAGTTTGACCATTTATAAATTCTATTAATTTCTATTTATTAAAGATAGAATTCTTTTTGGACCAAATGATGCAAGTATGAATACAACAACAATTAACAATAAAACGGGAACTACAACATTAATAGGTAATTCTTCATCATTAACTTCGGTAGTCTCTTCAATTGCATCATCAGCAATTATCGGGACCATAGGACCGCCACGAATTTTCAAAGCAATAAATACACCCGATACTGGTTGACCATATCGTTCATCTAATCCACCTACAGGTTGGAAAATATATTGTTCACCAGAGGCAGCAGCACCAATTGTTGGAGTAGTTCCTAGTGAGGCGCCTACATATTTAGAATAAATGAATTCTCCGGTCTCTGCATCAAGAGTATAAAATCTTCCATCCAATGCGCCAAATATTATCATATTACCCGTTGCAATTAGACCACCACGATGAGTTCGATTCATATTAAATTCCCAATCTATTGAACCATTAGATGCGTCAAGGGCATAAACTGTAGAATTAAGAGGCATATATGCAGTACGGTCTAATCTAGCATCTGGAATAATGCCAGATGCGTTTCTGCGTGGATGTATCTTCCATGGAAGTTTAGTCATATCTTTAGCTCCAAGTGAATCAGGATTATTTTCAGCGTCAGCTTCAGGAATCATGTAATCGCAATAATTTGTCGTAATATAATAAACTTTGTCATGTGCAAAAGCAATTGAACCTCCTGTTCCACCAGTTATACCAGGACATTGCCAATATGCATCTAATGATGGTTCGGTAACCCATTTCTGATTAAGATCAACATCAGCGTTTAATGAACTATCAACATTAAGATATTTCAAATTTGGAGGAAGAAATGACCAAATAAGTTCGCCATTCGCGGCGTCAAGTGCTAATAATCTACCGTCATCACAGGCTTTGAATAATACTTTCTTATCATCAATATTTCCTAAAACAGTATTCCAATTGCAACCATGTCCGAATAAATCATGAGGAGAACTTTGATAATACCAAATAAGGTCCCCAGTATTTATGTCAAGAGCAAGAATTGATGATGAAAAAAGATTAGGACCAGGACGATTTGCAGCATTGAAATTTGGTGCAGGTGATGAAGTTCCAACATAAACAATTCCAGCTTCTTCATCAATAGCCCATTGACCAGTTGCTATTCCAACTCCTACATTTTTTGCTGTTCCCCAGTCATCAGGAGTAGGGTCGACGTTTCCTAAACCCTTGTACTTCATTGCCCAATCTTTTTCTCCACCTGCTGGAGGCATTAAAAAGAATCTCCAAATTAAATCACCAGTATCAACATTATATCCAGCAATAAAACCTCGACCAGAATCGGCTTTTCCACTAACAGTAGTTCCAGTAACTAGAATTCGAGTATTTGGATCAACAACAGGAGAACTAAAGAGTTGACCCCCATAATATCCTTCATTACCCGGTATATTATCACACATCTGACCTCGAGTTAGTTCTCCTCTGAAATCTGGAGTGCCAGATAAATAATCTAAAAATACCATTCCACAATCAGCAGTTGGGAATATCAAATAATCATCAAAAATAGTAAGTTCTTCAAGAACACCAGATCTATGTGGTTTAATAGAAGGATAATCTATACGAATATCAGTCATGTTCATTGGATAAGTATAATACCATAATGGTTGGCCAGTTTGAACATTATGTACAAAAACTGCATTGAAACTAGTTACCATATAGATAAGTCCATTATAAACAAGTGGACGAGAACGCATACCGTAACTCAACTCTTCTATACCAGGAATATCAGGAGGAATGATAAATGCATTTGTCCAGTCGTCGGCAAGATGTATAATTGAAGTTGGAGTAATTTGATTTTGTGGACTAAAATTAGTTTGTTTTATATCGTAATTAGATGAACTCCAAGCAAAACCTCGATCTTGATCTTGAGCAATTACATAGGAAGTAGTTAGACTAGCAATTAACAAAAGGAATAAAGCAAATATTGAAATGTATTTATTTAGAAAGTTCAAACTATACAAATAAATGACGTAACTTTAATTTAAAGGTTAATATAATAATTGAAATTATTAATAAGATCAATAAATCATTAAATCAAGTTTTTCAAGGCGAGTATGAAGTTTTTTAACTGCAGAATAGATGTCTTTTTCTTGTTTAGTTCCAGTGCATACAAGTTTTCCACTAGAAAATATCAAGAAAACAGCTTTTGGTTCATCAGCTCGTAATATTACTCCTGGAAATTGTTCTGGTTCGTACATAGAACGAGGTAATTGTCTAGCAACTTCCTCTAAATCAATTTGACCGCCAAGATCAACTGAAGCAACAATATTTTGAACTTCGCAAATAGGTTTATTTTTAATCTTAATACCGCCTTTCTTGAGTTCAGAAACTACTTTATTGATTGCAACTACAGCTTGTTCTTCAGAACGAGAGCCTGTGCAGACCATTTTTCCGGTTCTGAATATCAGAGTAGAAGTTTTCGGTACTTTTATTCGATATACAAGTCCAGGAAATCGATCAGGATTATATTCAGTTGTTTCAAAAGAAGTATTAATTTCAACCAGATCTACACTCTGATTAAGATTACCAGTTGCAACAACATTCTCTACACTTATCACCGATTTAGTCTTAGGCAAAACTATATCATTATCGAGACTTCAACTATAAAAGCGTTATATGTGAAATGCCGTGGATAACAAATAAGAAGTTGATACAAGGCTTAAATTTCACTTGTTGAAATTATATAATTGTGTCGTATCCATTCATTATAGCATTTGATTCAATTGATTCTATTGCAAGTATACTATGGTTACCAATATTCATGTTTCTAATATTGTATGGTCAAAGAATACAAATGTTCATGATTATGAGAAATGTTGGAAAGAAACTTGCCCGATTAGAATATATGAATAATAATTCGAAAAATGCTGTATTAAAAAGCTTGATTGAAAAGAGTGACAATGAAAAGATTGTAAAAGAAAGATTTGATAGACTACTTTCTTCGTTTGTTATACCGCCTGTATCAATTGATCCAAAAGGAATTATCACTAAATTAGAACATATTCTAAATACTCAAGAAGATAATATGAAAGATGAAATTAAACTAATGACTAAAGATATTGACGATGTAGAAATTAGTGTTTTAATGAATTTAGTAGAAGTGTCATTAGGAATTAATTTGATGTACAAATACATACGTCATTTTTACATAAGTGGAAAAAAGACAGGAAATATGATGATCATAGCACAAATTCAAATGATATTGCCTCAAATTATGGAACAAGCAGAAGCATATAATGCAGCAATTCCATCATTAAAATCAAAAAAACCAATAGGAGATGGAATAGGTCCATTAGTAGCATCAAGATTAAGTGGTGAATCTGAGAGTAAAGAAGTAGTTAAAGATACAATATTAAATGAAATAGTAATAGAAAATAGAAATGCGTATATAATTAAAGCAAAAGGCCCAGGAGGAAATGTTGGTAAACCTGGAGAGGCAATTAAAAAAGTAGTTGAAGACAATAAACAAATTTCATTAATTATTACAATAGATGCAGCATTAAAACTAGAAGGTGAAGATACTGGAGAAGTTGCAGAAGGTATAGGAGCTGCAATTGGTGGGCCAGGTATAGAACGTTATAAAATTGAAGAAATTGCAACAAACAATAAAATAAAATATCTAGCAATTGTTACAAAAATGTCAGAAAAAGAAGCAATTACAGAAATGAAAGAAGAAATAGAAAAATCATCAGAAATATTATTAAATAAAGTAAAAGAAACTATAAAACAACATTCAGAAAATAATCAAAATATTATAATTGCAGGAATTGGAAATACTTTAGGTGTAAAATAATTACTTTATTAAATTAGATATTCCAAGTGCCAATAGTAAATAAGAAAAAAAGACAACAAAAAATGCTAAAAAGAAATCAATTACATTAGCATCAGGAATTGCTAAAACAAGAAAATTTGGTGCAATAATTATTAGAACTAAAGAGATAGCAAAATACAAGTAAGACTTGATATTCATGAATATACTATAAATAAGGATTATAAAAAAGTTAGATGCAGAACGTATATTATTACGTTCTGCACACTAAT
>CEVQ01140498.1_pt1 | contig 11217 bp, 12 predicted proteins | sample 356551 | NCBI WGS metagenome assembly CEVQ01 (sample SAMEA2623756, study PRJEB7988) | marine metagenome | biome: marine biome (ENVO:00000447); feature: mesopelagic zone (ENVO:00000213); material: "saline water (ENVO:00002010), including plankton (ENVO:xxxxxxxx)" | depth 250 m | reverse complement strand
GAGCTCAATTGAAGTTCGCCAGTGCCGAATTCATCTTTATTGAGGAGGTTGTACATACGACCATTGGTAACATTCACATAACTATTACCATTACTATCAAACTCTATATCAAAGCCCGCCTGATGAACATTAATAGGTTGGCTATCAATTGTAATCTGAACCTTAACAGCATCTCCCGATAGCGTATCCATAACAGCATTAACGCTGGAACCATAAAATTTCACGGCAACATAATCTTCATGATCTAAGGTTGTCCGTGCATGAACTAAGTATTCTGCATCATTACGCCAAAGCCCCTCTATATAGAGAAAATGGTTCACGTGATCACCTGGGTCTGAATACAGTAACTCCTCGTTGCTGGCCTCGTAATACTCGGTGTTAAGAATATACGGTGGCATTTGGCCACTAGCTAAAACACCATAGTTTCTTAAATATCCTGCATAGAGTTCTCGAGTTTGACTCAACATGACATCTGTTACACGGGCAGCACTATCTAGCTGATAAGAGTGAATGGAAGAAGTAACAGGTTCTTGTAAATCCGTAGCGGTCTCAGCAAGAAGCTTTCGAATAGCTTGTTCAGTTTCTTGGTATTTCCCTTCCCCAAAATGGGTATAACGTATGACGCCTTCCTGATCAATCAAATATTTCGCAGGCCAGACAGAATTACCAAAAGCCTTCCAAGTTTCAAATTGGTTATCCTGAACAATGGGATATTCCAAGCTAAATTCTTGGGTAGCACGCAATAAATTCTCATAAACTTTCTCAAACTCAAACTCCGGAGTATGGACACCAAGAATTACCAGTCCAACATCAGCATAGGCTTCGTGCCACAGTCGGAGATATGGAAGCGTTCGTATACAATTCACACAAGTATAAGTCCAAAAATCTATGAGCACGACTTTTCCTTTTTGGGATTCCAATGTAAAAGGATTTGAGTTTATCCATTTATCTGTTCCTCTCAGTTCGGGTACAGATACTGCATCAGTGAGATCATTGGTTTCTGACTTAGCGTCGGAAGAACGATCATGATCCGAGAGAGTTTCGCTACTAACGTCAGTAGAATGCTTCTGCTTCTCAACAGTAGGACTTTCTTCTTTTTGGACTTGTTCCTGATTACCACAGCCAGCTGTGAATAAAAAAACCTGGAGTAATAAGAAGAAAGTAAGAAACCTTGGTAGGGACGATCGAATACTACTGTGATATCCCACGTGTAGTTCCTCAGTAACAGAATCCATGGCTTTCTGGGTAATGAAGACCATATTAAAACCTTAAGCCACGACAGTCCGGAAAATCAATTCTTTGAAGCTATAACTGTATTGATAGCCGCAACGATTGCTTCATACTCTTTTTCAATTTCATCAACTCTAAGGACAGGAGGGATATCGACCATTCTATATTCTGATCGAAGTTCTATACCACCTAAGAATGAAAGTTGCAGTTCCTTTGCTAGTGTTTCACCAGCTCCTTTTCCAAATATATCACCAACAAAATTCTCAACAATACCTAAGACATTAACATTCAATTTACGGATCATGTTTATAGATCTCTTAGCGTCTAGAGCAGAGAGGAAATGCGGTGTAGTAACTACCACGAAACCATCAAGCGTAATTGTCTGCATAACTGTCAAAGGACCATCGGAGGTACCAGGAGGAAGATCCACGATCAAGTAATCTAATTGACCCCATTCTGTCATCTGAAGAAACTGGTTAATTGCGTTATGAATCATGGGTCCTCTCCAGATAATTGCCTCATCTTCACTTTTTTGAAAATAGGACATCGATACCACTTTAACCCCATACTGTTCTCCGGGAGTTACAGTCCCATCCTCAATAGTTGCTCGCTCCGTCATACCCATCGCTTTAGTCACATTAGGGCAGTCAATATCAACATCCAATATGCCAACCGAGTGACCTTGCTTAGCTAAATAGCAAGCCAAATTTACAGCGACAGACGTCTTCCCAACGCCTCCTTTGCCACTATAAACACCAATTTTATACCCAATATTCTCTAGTTTTTGATTGATATTTCTTCGTTGTTCAAAACCCCGTTTGACTGCTTCAATTCTAGCCTTTGCCTGTGCAGCCTGAGGGGATGGCTTACTTTGTTCATCCACCATGTTGCTCCTTTTCTCAACACTGTTGTTTAATCTAATCCAAGAGCCATCTTACCGTCATCAGTAATCCGATCAGGATTCCATGGGGGATCGAAAGTGATATCAACGCTAACATCTTTGACCCCTTCTACTTCAGCAACTGCCCATTCGGCCTGTTGAGCTATGTATGGACCCATACCACATCCTGGTGCAGTCAAAGTCATCACAATGTTCACGTTATCATCATTAATATCGACATCGTAAATTAGACCAAGATCAACAACATTAACTGGGATTTCTGGATCATACACCTCTTTAAGTGCTCCCACCACTTCATCATGTGTAATCTTTCCCATAAAGACTCTCCTTTTTAAAACCTAATTGATTGAGTTAGTACATAAAGCTTATATACCGTGCCATGAATAACTGGATTTAGCAAGTTTTTTTAACTCTTGTATTTCATCCCTGAAAAGAGCAGCTTTCTCGAAATCCAGATCCTTTGCTGCGCGTCTCATTTGACTCTCAAGCCCTTTAATAACTTTCGATAACTCTTCAGGATTGATATCTTCAGTTTTTAGGGACGCAGTATCAGGAATTTTTATTGTCTTCACCCTGTCATTGATATCTTTAATGGTTTTCTTAATGCTCTGAGGGGTGATCCCATGCTTTTTATTATATTCGTGCTGAATCTCCCGTCTTCTCTGGGTTTCGTTAATTGTTTGTTCCATGGAACCAGTGATCCGATCGGCATACATTATGACACGCCCATCAACATGCCGTGCAGCCCTTCCCACAGTCTGGATTAAAGCTGAACTTGATCGAAGATATCCTTCCTTATCAGCATCAAGGATCGCGACAAGACTTACTTCTGGCAAATCTAACCCCTCCCGGAGTAAATTAATGCCCACTAGGACGTCATATGTTCCTGATCTAAGATCTCTAAGTATTTCACTACGCTCAAGTGTATGAATCTCAGAGTGAATATAGTGAACTTTGATTCCTTCCTCTTGTAGATATTCGGCAAGTTCCTCAGACATACGTTTGGTTAATGTGGTTACCAGTACCCGTTCCTCTTTACTAATACATATCTTAATCTGATGAAGCAGGTCATCTATTTGATTTAAAGTTGGTTTAACTTCAATACTTGGATCGATCAAACCTGTTGGCCTTATGACTTGTTCCACAACTTGCTCTGCACGACTACTTTCATATGGGCCTGGGGTAGCCGAAACATGAACAACCTGATTAACCACTTTTTCAAATTCCTGAAAACTCAACGGACGATTATCCAGAGCAGACGGCAAACGAAAGCCAAACTCAACTAATGTTCTTTTCCTAGACATATCACCATGGTACATCCCATTAAGTTGAGGAATTGTCATATGTGCTTCATCTATGAATATCAAAAAGTCATCTGGAAAATAGTCAAGCAACGTCCAAGGCGCACTGCCTTTTGGCCTTTGACCTATATGCCGGGAGTAATTTTCAATACCTGAACAGTATCCAACTTCCCTTAACATCTCTAAATCGTACAGTGTACGTGATTCTAATCTCTGTGACTCCAGTAGCTTACCAGATTCTTTTAATGCCGCTAATTGCACAGCGAGTTCTTCCTGTATATTTTCAATCGCCAATTCAAGTTTTTCTTTAGACGTAACAAAGTGCTTGGCAGGATAGATATGGATCTCCTCACTTTCCTTAATTATTTCTCCTGTTACATGATCAAATTGAAGGATTTTTTCGACCTGATCTCCAAAAAACATAATCTTTGTTGCAAGTTCTTCGTAGGAAGGCATTATCTCGAGCGTATCTCCTCTTATGCGAAAAGATCCCCTACTGATTTCAAAATCATTCCTGTCATATTGCATTTCAATTAAACGCCTAGCAAGTCGGTTTAAAGAAACAGTTTGTCCTATTCTCAAGTCTTGGACAAAACTGTAATACTCTTCAGGTTCGCCTAGCCCGTAAATACAGGAAACCGACGATACAATAATGACATCTCGCCGAGTCATCAATGCTCTAGTAGCAGAATGTCTGAGTTTATCAATTTCGTCATTAATTGATGCATCTTTTTCGATATATGTATCAGTTCTAGGAACATATGCTTCTGGTTGATAATAGTCATAGTACGAAACAAAATATTCAACCGCATTATTAGGAAAAAACTCTCTGAACTCGGTAGCTAGTTGTGCCGCCAAGGTTTTATTATGAGCAATTACTAAGACAGGTTTCTGAACAGCCTCTGCTATCTTCGCCATAGTAAAAGTTTTTCCGCTCCCAGTTACCCCTACCAAGACTTGAGATTTATATCCCTGCTGGATACCTTCAACAACTTTCTCGATGGCAAAAGGCTGATCCCCAGTTGGGCAAAACTCAGATACTGCTTTAAGGGTTTTTTCATCTAACATTTAACTAAAACACCTATTGTGATATCTCATGTAAGTCGTTGTGCGATCCAAATCATGTGTTCGCTAGCATCCTGATAATCGTCACGAGCAAAGGATCCGTATAATTCCAAGGGCTGAAATCCGCTCAGTTCTAATAGATGCATCATTTCATATCTATAGGTATATCTGACTTGAATAGACTGACTCACCTTCTTGATTTCCTTACCTCCGGGGCCAACCTCTCTCGCTATCAAAGAAGCATTATTAATCTGATAATTATGATCCCACCGATTTTGAAAAAGTAGCTGAAATTTATGACCTTTTTTATCGCCAGGAACGTCTTTCACCAAGAACGGTTCTTCTCCATCCTCACGTAAAACATCAGTAGTAGGATTAAAAACATCAAAAATAAGTTTTCCTTCTGGAAGTAAATGATGCCAAGCATTTAACAAAGCACAGCGCTGATCAACAATAGAAAGAAGCCATTGAAAGGATCGATACGGCATAAGGACTGCACCAAATGTACGACCTAAATCAAAATCTCTCATGTCTCCAACGATGAAGTTGGCTTGATCCGAAGTTACTCCATCCAAGGCAGCTTTCTTTTTAGCAGATTCCACCATATCAAGAGAAATATCGAGAGCTGTAATTGCAATTCCCTGCTTTGCGAGAGGTATTGTTACTCTTCCAGTACCACAACCGAGTTCCAGTACTGGCCCTTTAACGTCCTTCAATTCTTCTAGATAAAACTCCACATCATCGGTAAAACTCGCATGAGCCCAATCATAAAATGCTGGCCAATCATTCTCGATATCCATTTCTATCTCCCTAATCGTTGCAGTACAATTCTAAGCTGCTCTTCCAGAGGCGCATCAGAGTCGAGGTCATCGTCAATTGCCTGTCTGATTTCCATACTGGAATAACCAAGCGCCAACAAAGCCCCAACAATCTCATTTTTCTCAGTCGTACTTCCTGACAGTACTTCAAATCCTGAACTGCCGCTTAATTTGCTTTGCAACTCTAAAACAACCCTACTAGCGGTCTTTTTCCCAAGTCCTGGAGCCTTACTGATGGTATCAATATCACCAGCTACTACCGCTTCAGCTATGGATACACTGTCAAATATAGAAAGGAGACCGAGAGCAGATTTTGGGCCAACACCATTAACCGATAAAAGCAACGAAAAAATAGCTTTATCTTGTGCAGTCAGAAAACCATACAAAGATAGTTCTTCTTGTCGTACGATAAAGTGCGTGTACAGAAAAACTTCTTCACCAACTGAAGGTAATTTGCTCATCATGCTATTGGGAACAAAGACATGCAAACTAATCCCATTTATGTCCACTATTACAAAGCCAAGCTCGTAATACCCTAAAATACCTCTGATAGAAAAAATCATGAACCTTACAGTTATCCCCTTTAAATATTCAAGACCTATGCTGTATGTGGCATAAAGCTACCGCTAAAGCATCAGCTTCATCATCTCTATTGGTCACCAATTCCATTTGCAATAAGGATAACACCATTTCCTTTACTTGATCCTTAGAACTTCGTCCATAATCAGTAACAGACTGTTTGATAGTAGTTGGGGAATATCGCCAAACACCAATTCCTACGCGTGCTGCAGCAATAAAAGCTAAAGACTGAGCCTGCCCAATAGCAAACGCTGACCGAACGTTATTCCCTACAAATGGATCTTCAACAGCCAATTCACTAGGGAGGCATCGATCAATTATGTCAGTAATTTCTTGATGGATGGCATGCAGGCGCAAAGGAAGTGAATCTGACTCTTTAGGAAGAATAACGCCGCTCTCTACATAGTCAAAATTTTGTCCATCCCAGTCAATAATCCCGTAACCCATGGCAACAGTCCCAGGATCTATTCCAATAACTCGGACAATATCGTAGGGGTCAACACTTTGCATTTCACATGTACTGTTCAAGGGCAGTTTCATCAAAATCAGCATTGGTAAAAACTTTCTGAACATCGTCGAGATCTTCAAGGCTATCCAACAATCTCAGAGTACTCTGAGAATCACCAATACCTAAAGCAATTGTATTTTTCGGTATCATGCTTAGCTCAGCTGAGCTCACGTCAGATCCTTTTGATTCCACTATTGAACGTACTGATTCAAAGTACGAAGGATCCATGTACAGTTCTAGTAAACCAGACTCAACTTTAAAATCATCAACTCCTGAATCTATAGCTTCCAAGGCGATAGATTCAGCATTATCCGCTTCCAGCTTTTCTACAATCATGACGCCCGATGAATCAAAAATCCAGGAGACAGCTCCCGTAGCTGCCAGATTCCCACCTGATTTAGAAAACACGTGTTTTATTTCAGAGACTGTTCTATTTCTGTTGTCAGTAAGTGCCTGAATTAGTACCGCCGCTCCCCCAGGCCCATACCCTTCATAAGTAAGTTCCTCTAAAGCAGATCCATCTTGGGTCAGACCTGCCCCTTTATTTATTGCCCTTTCAACGTTATCCATAGGCATATTATTGTCCCTTGCCTTCTGGACAGCGAACCTGAGTCTAACATTTGTTGTAGAGTCCGGTCCCCCTTGACGGGCAGCGACTGTTATTTCCCTAGCAATTTTAGTGAACAGCTGACCCCGTTTGGCATCTGCTGCTCCCTTCTTATGCTTGATTGTTTTCCACTTCGAATGACCAGACATCAGCAACGCTCCATAGATAGATCCTAATGTTAGCATTTTGTAATTTTCAGGTCAAAATCTCAGTTAATCCTGACGTGGCGTAATCGTTATAGTTTTTGTAGCTATATCGATCTTCTGAATAACACTCTTAAGTGCTGGAATCAACAATTCCTTATCCCCATCATGGATTACATAAACGTCATTTGCCCCAGTAGTCAAAATTTCCTGAACCGTTCCATAGTTCCTACCCGTACAATCTATCACCGTGCTTCCTATGATATGGAAATAATAATACTCGCCTTCCGGTAGTTCATTTAAATCTTTTTCATCAATATAAATGAGACTATCTTTCAATCGGTCAACATCATCAGAAGATGTTACCCCAGACAGTCTGATTATCCCGTGGCTTCCTTTAATTTCAGCAGAAACAATACGATGTTCAACTCCTTGGAGCACTACCTTATTGCCTACCTCAAATCTATCACTTCTATCTGAATAGACAGCTACATTGATAGACCCATTTAGTCCACGCGGAGAAAGAATTTTAGCGACTTCGACATTCATGCAACTAGAATATGAATTCGTATGACTATTAAACAACCAAAACTAGAGGATTTCTAGGCTTACACGAACATCATCTTTAACAGCCATTACTCGTAAAAGAGTTCGCATAGATTTGGCCACACGACCTTGGCGACCAATAACCTTCCCTTTATCCTGAGGATTAACCTCTAGAGTCACGCTCACAAAACCCTGTTCCTCTTGAGTCTCTTCGACTTTCACTGAATCAGGATCGTCTACAAGGTTTTTTGCTATGTATTCAACTAGTTCTTTCATGATCTAGGACTGTGGTACTTCTGTCTTAATACTAAGAAGTCTTTGGACAGATTCAGTGGGCACTGCACCTTTTTTTATCCATGACTGCAATTTGTCCTGGTCAATATTTACAGTGGGGGGATCAGTGAGCGGATTATAAAATCCTACTTTATCCACAAACCTACCGTCTCTGGGGGAGCGTGCATCCGCCACTACTACCCTATAACTAGGTTGTTTCTTCTTACCTACACGTCTAAGTCTTATCCTTAACATCAAATTCTACCTTAAATTATCAATATATCGAGAGTATAAATTTTAATAGGAATTCAGTAGTTGGAAGTGTGTTTTCCAATGTCATCAGTGACAAACTAAACCGAAGTCAGGGATCATTGTATTAGCTATCCAAAACAGATGTCAACTTAACAGACAAGTAGCAAACATTTTCTTAATTGATTAATTTTCGCAGGTAATTGGGGTATAATTTACTACAAATATTCGATCAAGGATTTTTGAATCTTATAAAACAGAGGCATTTAATGGGCCAAAATAGTGGAGAAATCCCAATAACAGTACGTCTTTTTGCACAATACAGAGAAGCTACGGGTAAGTCTACGATTAATATGTTAATTCCAAATTCGTCTTCAGTGAGTGATGTTCTGGAACTGCTATTTAACGAACATCCAAGCCTATCACCAGGTAGATCCAGTACAGTTGTAGCTGTCAACCAAAGTTATGCAGAACATAACCATCTGTTACGAGCACATGATGAACTGGCATTAATACCACCTGTAAGTGGAGGAAGCATGGATATTATTACGACTGACAAAATTGATGTTGAAGTTATAAGCAGATCCCTGAAATCAGATTACAACGGTTCGATTTTGTGTTTCCAAGGCGTCGCCCGCAAATATACAAATGAGGATAAAGTGATTCATCTGGAGTATGAAGCATACAATGAAATGGCAGAAAAACTCATTAATCAAATTATTACAGAAGCAAAAAATAAGTTCCAAATCGATCAAGTAATCATCCAGCATCGTATAGGGATTGTTAAGTCACAGGAAACCAGTTTAGTCGTCTGCGTTAGTTCTCCTCATAGGAGAGCATCATTCTTAGCAATACCCTGGATAGTCGACAAAATCAAGACAGATGTTCCTATATGGAAAAAGGAAGTGTTTGAAAATAGACAGGAGTGGGTGGTCTGCGAAATTAATCATTCTTCGAGCACAGCCTGACCAGTTTTCTTTGATTATAGTTGCTTAGCATATTCAGCGTTGATATCATTGCATCAAAGCGGAGGAGGGATCGCATAGTCTGGTCTAGTGCGCCCGCCTGCTAAGCGGGAGGGGTAACCCCCCACATGGGTTCGAATCCCATTCCCTCCGCCATTTTATAACAACAGTAGATTAATACGGATACCGACAGTGGAATCATTCAATATCTGGACAACCGGCTGCCAAATGAATAAGGCTGACTCGGAACGCTTATCTTCGGGGTTAGAGCAACTCGGGTTACGCCACATAAGCGATACTAAATCAGCTGATATTGTGGTAGCAAACACCTGCGTAGTACGCCAAAGTTCTGAAGATAAAGCTTCTGGCTTCATTGACTCGTTTAAAAGCTACAAGCGTGCAAATCCGGAAAAACTATTTGCAGTTATGGGTTGTATGGTTGGACCAGACAACAAAAATCTTAAGGAACGATTTCCACACGTAGACTTGTTTATGCGTCCTCAGCAATTTGAGCCACTCATCGAAAGTGTAGCAAATCGTTTGAATATGGATATAGAAAGCTGCATTAAGAATCTTACTCCAGTCAGACCTCAGATTTCAGCATATGTACCAATCATCCACGGATGTGACAAATTCTGCAGTTTTTGCATCATCCCTTACCGAAGAGGGAGAGAGAAAAGTCGCACTATTGAAGAACTAACCCATGAGTGCGAACTCCTAGTTGACAGGGGCGTTCGAGAAATCACGCTACTTGGTCAAAACGTCGATTCATACGGCCATGATTTTGCTCAGAAGAAAAGTTTGGCAGACTTGCTTTGTGCCATTAACGAAATTCCCAATCTCCTTAGAATTCGATTCTTAACATCGCATCCCAACGATATGAGCCCAGACATAATTGAAGCAGTTGCTACTCTTCCGAAAGTCTGTGAACACTTTAATTTACCGTTTCAGGCAGGAGATGATAGGATTCTTGAGATCATGCGAAGAGGATATACCAATGATCAATACCGACGCTTGGTGAAATCAATAAGAAGCCAAATCCCTGACGTTTCTATCACCACAGACTTGATTGTTGGCTTTTGCAGTGAAACTGATGCTGAATTCACAAAGTCATATGAAATGATTCGAGACATGAAATTCGACAAAGTCCATGTCTCCCCCTACTCAACTCGAAAGGGCACTATTGCTGACAGAAAGCTTCAAGACGATGTCCCTCAAGTGGAGAAAAAAGAACGAGTGAGGAAGATTGAAGAACTCCAAAAAGAGGTTGCTATACGAAATAATCAGCGTCTACTTGGAACTACAGTGGAAGTATTAGTAGAAACACAAAATAAAGGCAAATGGCAAGGTAGAACACGCACCGACAAATTGGTATTCTTCGAACATCATAATGACTTCACTGGCCAACTTGTAAATGTCCATATTTCCTCTACTGGTCCATGGTCACTTCAGGGAAAACTAATCAATACTCCTAATATAGCTTCCAGTAAAACCACATTTCCGATTGCCTTGAAGTAGATATTCCAATTACTACTATGCTACATAAATCACCTGAAGTCTACCGACTCATATGCAACGCTCTCGAAGAAGATCAAGCCTCCTGGGACGCCACTAGCAAATCTCTTCTTCCTGCAGGTATAGTAGGAACAGCTTATATCGTAACCAAAGGAAAAGGTATTCTTGCAGGAACGGACGTTGCACTTGAAGTGTTTAAAACCCTGGACAGCTCCTTGTCTACAAAACCTCTCCTTGAAACCCCTGAGGGTATCCCACTTCCACAAGGAGGCGACGGATCCCGTATCAAACCTGGAGACATAATTGGACAAATCTACGGGTCACTCCCAAGTATTTTGGCAGCTGAAAGAACAGCTCTAAACTTTTTACAACGAATGAGTGGTATAGCTTCAGTAACAAATAAGTACGTGGAACTAGTAAAAGACTACTCAGTATCAGTCGTTGATACGAGAAAAACCCTTCCAGGATTTCGCAAACTAGATAAGTATGCTGTAGAAATAGGTGGTGGCAAAAACCA
>CEVQ01077117.1_pt1 | contig 11220 bp, 6 predicted proteins | sample 356551 | NCBI WGS metagenome assembly CEVQ01 (sample SAMEA2623756, study PRJEB7988) | marine metagenome | biome: marine biome (ENVO:00000447); feature: mesopelagic zone (ENVO:00000213); material: "saline water (ENVO:00002010), including plankton (ENVO:xxxxxxxx)" | depth 250 m | reverse complement strand
AGATTAATGAGTGGATTTTTTAAACATATACCTGAAATTGCTTATGATTTTAAGAGTGATGGAAAATATATCATAGCTAAAGATTTATTTAGAAAAGTTTCTACATGGAGTTATTTAAGAGAAGGAGTTACAGGTTATAGTTATTTTAGAATTACAGAAGGTGAAAGACCTGATTCATTAGCTGCCCAATTATATGGTGACTCAACTTTGTATTGGTTATTCTTTTTAGTTAATGAAGATTTACAAGACCTTAGTGATTGGCCAAAATCACAAGAACTTTTAATGAAATATGTTAATAGAAAATATTCTGGTATTTGTTTAGAAGCTTCTAGTTCTACTGATATTGTTTCATACAATCATACAACAAATGTTTCAAGTAAATTTGAATTAGGAGAAAAGGTTTCTCAATCAACAGACATATATGGATTTGTAACTGATGTAAACCCTACACATAACAGAATTACATTGAATAGTGTCAATGGAATATTTACTGTAAATGGAACAGCTACAGGTACAGATTCAGAAAAAAGTTTTACAATATCTTCTGTTGTAAATGAAAAAGATGCAACAAACCATTATGTAGATTCAAATGGATTTAAAACAACAACTGAATCATTTACTTCAAGTACATCAAATACTACTGATGATGATACAGTTAAATATTATAATTTTTCAACATCAGGTAACACAGCCGTTACTAATGAAGAACATGAAAGAAATTTGAATGATGATAAACATACAATCAGATATATTGAACCACAATTCATAGGTCAAGTAATAAGAGAATTTCAACAAATTGTGAGTTACTAATTATGCCTGAAACATATAGCCCGCATAATTTTAAATTAGAAGTCGCTACCTTTGTTAATAATGAAGGTGAAGGCTATGATATTATAGCGCCAAATGTGATGTTAGGATTTAAAATACATGAAAGCATAACATCTAATTTTCTTATGGGTGAAGTTGTAATTGCAGACTCTCTTGGAATACTAGAACATGGTAAACTCTTTGGTCAAGAATCCATTCGATTAAGATTTCAACAACCACAAGGTTTTGGTAGTGAAGTGCATGATAATGAAACTATAGATCAAGTTTTTAGAATTTATCAAATAGATAGTATAAATCGGATAGGTCAGAATACATTGGTTTATACTTTACGATTTTGTTCTCCTGAATTTACTCAAGCAAGAAGAATTAGAGTAAGTCAAGCTTATAGAGGTTCAATGACAGATATAGCTGGACAAATAGCTCAAGATCATTTAGATATTGATATTGATCCAACTGTAGGAACAGGAGATACTTTTCCTAAGTTAGTTCCCTATTTTGATGTTAGAGAGAAATCTGCAGGAGATAATTTTCATGTAGTTATTCCTAACTGGACTTGTAATTATGCTATTAATTGGTTATGTGAACAAGCTCAAGGTACTGACAGTCAAAGTGGATTACAAGATTCTTTTTATTTTTATCAAACAGCTAATGGGGGTTATAGAATACAATCAATAGAAAGTATGATGAATGTTTCTTATCTTGATGGAAGTCCATTTTCATATTCTACCATTGAACCAACAAATCCTAGAGAGATAGGTTGGGATGAAACAGAAGGTGGATCAGGTATGGGTAAAAGAATTGTATCTTATAGAATAAATAGATCAGCTGATGTTATGGATGCAATCATAGAAGGTATGTTTGCTTCTAGACAAATAACTATAGATAATACATATAAATATTACCATGAAAAAACTTTTGATTATTTAGAAAGATTTTATGCAGGGAATGATATGTCTATGAATCCATATCCTTTAGTTAGACAAGAAGAAGAAAATATTTATATTGGTCATCGAGCAGGAGAGGACGGCAATGTTCCTACAAGTTTATATAAAACTTATGATCGTATAACTTCTTATTCAGATGCATACACAACATTAACAAGTGATTCTCATTTTGTCCATGATAAAAAAAATAATATTAATCAAGCTAGTCATAATACACATTTAGGTTCAGAACAATATAGACAAGCTGTTCGTAAATTACTTAATTATTATTCAATGAATTTAATAATACCAACAAGAACTGATATATCAGCTGGAATGCTAATTAATTTAGAGATACCAATGGCTAAACCTGGTTCAGAGGATATGACTTCAAAATTTCATTCTGGAATGCATTTAATTACAGATATAGATTGGGCAGTAGATTCTGGGACCCAGACTTGTGTTGTAACTCTTAGAGTTATTAAAGATTCTATATTAGAAAGAATAGAAACAGCATTGGGTGAATACCCTGAAAGGATAGCTTAATGAAATTTCAAGGTAGAGAAGGATTAAAATGGTGGACAGGTGTTGTTGAAGATCGTGATGATCCATTATATTTAAATAGAGTTCGTGTAAGAATATATGGTGCTCACCCATACGATAAACAATTAGTTGCTACTCCAGATTTACCATGGTCAGAAGTAATGATGCCAGTAACTTCTCCTTCATTATCAGGACTTGGTACAACAACACATGGTTTAGTTGAAGGTTCAACTGTCATGGGGTTTTATCGAGATGGCGATGATTCTCAAGACCCTATTGTTATGGGTTCATTTATTGGAATACCACAAAAGTATTATAGAATAGATGAAACGATTGATGATAAAGGCCAAAGAAATTATACAAAAATAGATAGAAAAACAACTGATGGATTTAATGATCCTAGACTTGCAAGTGTTGGTGCATACAGTGGAACACCTGATGGTGCAAACCCTGAACACATACAAAGAAATTATGGATTAACATTATCTCTAAAAGAATCTCCTAAAAGTGGTGGTACAGATGAAGCAGTAAATTATCCTAAGCCAGATTATATAAATCAATCTGATGTTAATTTATTAGCTAGACCTACAAAAGATAATCCAGTATCTAAAGCTTATCCTATTCTTAATGATTTAATAGGAGAACCAACTAGAGCAAATTATTTTAATCCCATTTATCCATTTAATCATGTTCACGAAACAGAATCAGGTCATGTTATTGAATTAGATGATACACCAGACTATGAAAGAATACATTTAATGCATAGATCAGGTTCAAGAATAGAAGTAGATAAAGATGGAAACTATGTAGAGAGAGTTGTTAAAAATAAATATTCTGTAATCCTCGGCGATGATAGTATAACAGTTACAGGCAATGTATATATTGGAGTAGTAGGTAATTGTGAAATTAAAGCTGAAGGTGATTGTAATATCACATCTAAAGATACAAACATAACATCATCAGGAAAGGTAAAAGTATTAGCTTCAACAGAAGCAGATATAATAGCAAGTAAAATTAAATTGAATGCATAATGAGTACAGCGGTCGCAATAGAAATACCTATTTTTGAGTGTCCAGATACACTTATACCAACTAAAGCAGATTTGTGTAATATGTTTAGGCCTATGGCTAGCCTTCCTTCGCAATTAGAAAGGATAGCTATTTCAATGGCTATGGAAGAAGCCGAGAAACTTCAAGATGAAGCTGATCAAATTAGAAAATATTTACAGACAATAAAATTGATTTTTAGTCAATATGATCCTGAATCAAAGGATTGTATTTGTGAAGAAGATGAGTGGGAATGTATATGTACAAGAGTAGTATCAGAATACCATACTTATATTCAAACAAAAATGATGAGTATTATTGCAAAAGTAATTCCAGTAGAGTTTAATGTTAAAGTAATTGGTGGTGTAGAGATTGATGTATTAGCAGTAATGACTGATCCTAATTATCGGAAAGAAATGAGAGATCAAATTTCGGGTGCTAGATTAATGGAGAATTTAGAAGGTGCTGCTGTAGAAGAATTTGAAGAAGCTTTAGATAAGAGAAGAAAAATTTTAGATCCAATCTTTGAATTAATTCCTAAAACAGATCAGACTTGGAATGGAGAATATGGTGTTGAATCTCTAGAGAGAAAGGCTCAAGCTATATGGGATTATATAATGAGAGAAATTAAAGCGTTTTGTAATAATACAATATTTTATCTTTTCAATAAACTCATGAGTGTATTTGATGAAATATGGGATTTGTTAGGGTTACCTGATTTACCTATTCCGTTATCATTGGATCCTGGAGAATTAATAGATTTTATTGTTGAAGAATGGAAAGCAGAAATGAAAAGAAGAGGTGAAGTTGTATATAATGAATTAATAGAAAAATTAGAAGCATTACAACTCTTTGGATTTAGTATATTAGATATAATAGGTGGAGAAATTGTAGGTACTGTTGAAATGGCAGAACAAAAGATTGCAAGACTTAAAGAAGCTGCAGCTGACTTTAAAGAAAATTGGCAAATGTTTTTACTTAAAAAATGGATGGAGACAGTAACAAAGTTTTTTAAAGCAATAGGATTAGGAGCATTAGTAGAATTAATTACATTTACTTTTTGTGATTTCTTATCATTACTTGGATTCAAAGGATTAGATATTAGTGGATTTGATAATGTTTCAGAAAAACCTTCTACTTCTAGTTCACCTGTAACAAATAATAAAATTTCACCAATTACTGTTGATACTTCTGGAATATTTCAATATGTAGCCACCGCTGGACAAACAGTATTTACTGGTGTAGATACTAATGGTAATAGTTTAAGTTTTAGTAATATAGAAGTATTTAAAAATACAGATAAACTTTCAGGACTTCCTCTAATAGGGGATTATTCTAAAAGTGGTGGTAATACAGTTACTTTAGATGATGCAACTGAAGAAGGAGATGATATTCTCATAATTCTAACATAAGTAATATAGACAAATGATATAAATACTAGTATGGCTCAAGGAAATAGTAAAAATAAAGCATCAAGAACTGCTAGAAGGTGGTGGACAGATATTGATATTGATATGAAAAATCATCCACAAACAAATGATGTTACTTTAAAATATGATCTCAATGCAGTAAAAAGAAGTATAAGAAATTTAGTATTAACTAATCATTATGAAAGACCGTTTAAACCATCTTTAGGGGCTAATCTTAGAGATCAATTATTTGAAATAGATCATGTTGGTGCTAAAGTTGTAGAACAAAATTTACTTGATGTAATAAATGCTCACGAACCCAGAGCAACTGTAAGAAATATATTTGCACATACAATAGGAAATAATTTAGAAATTACTCTACATTTTTCTATTGGAAATGATCCAGCCCCACATGAATTAGACTTAATATTAGAGAGAGTAAGATAATGGCAACAATAAAAAGTTCAAACATAAACATAACAGACTTAGACTTTGATCAAGTAGAATCAAGTCTAAAAGAATATCTAAAAGGACAATCAGTTTTAAAAGATTACGATTTTGAAGGTTCTAATTTATCTTTATTAGTAGATTTATTAGCATACTCAGCACATACATCTGCATTTAATGCTAACATGGTAGCATCTGAAATGTTTTTAGACACAGCACAGATCAGAAAAAATGTAGTGTCAAGAGCTAAAGAATTAGGATATACCCCTTCATCAAGAACAGCAGCCAAAGCTACTTTTGATTTATCAGTAACTAATCCAACAGTAGGAGGTGAGACACCAACTAGTTTATCTATTTTAAGAGGTCATAAATTTACAACAATTTTTGATGGAACTTCATTTTCATTTATAGCTTTAGATAATAAAACAATTACACCAACAAGTGGTGCATTTATATTTGAAAATTTAGATGTATATCAAGGACAATTATCTACAGATGTTTATAGATACAGTAGTCAAGTATCTAATCAAAGATTTCCAATATTAAATTCTAATGTTGATACTTCAACAATTAAAATAAATATTAATTCAAATAATACAGTTAGTGCTTGGAGTAAAGCAGGAGATTTAACAAATATTAAATCAACATCAAAAGTATATTATCTTCAAGAAAATGATGATGGTTTATTTGAAGTATATTTTGGAGATGGTATTATTGGAGCAGAACCAAAAGATAGTGATTTAATTTCAATTTCTTATTTAGTAACAGATAATAATCATGCTAACGGTGCAAAGACCTTTTCAATGTCAACATCTATTAATGGAAATTCTGATGTAACATTTACAAATACAATTAGTGCATCAGGTGGTAAAGATATTGAAACAGAAGATCAAATTAAATTTTCAGCTAGTAAATTCTATACTTCACAAAATAGATTAGTTACAGTTCAAGATTATAAAGCAAAACTACAAGAACTATATCCCGGTGCAGATTCAATTGCTGTATGGGGTGGAGAAGATGCAGACCCTATAGCTTATGGTAAAGTATATTGTTCTATTAAACCTTCTCAATATTCAAACAATTTAACAACAGCTGAAAAAACATCTTTAAAAAATTCTTTAAGTAAATTAAGTATTTTAACAGTTCGACCAGAAGTTATTGATGCTGAGATATTACAAATATTAATAACTAGTAATTTTAAATACGATCCTACTAAAACATCTCTTACTCAATCTGCATTAGAAACTTTAGTAAGAGCAGCTGTTATAGCTTATGATAATGATTCACTTTCAGGATTTGATACATTGTTTAGACATTCTCAATTATCAACTAAACTTGATTCAGCAGAAACTTCAATTCTTTCTAATATTACAAATATCAAATTAAGAAAAAGTCATACAGCTACAGTTGATGGAACTGCAGCTTCCATGAGTTTACCTTTTGGTAATTCATTATACAATCCACATTCTGGTCATAATGCAGCTAGTGGTGGGATTTTAACAACAACAGGTTTTAATGTTTCAGGTGATGCAACAGAATATTTCTTTGATGATGATGGAGCAGGTAATATAAGACGATATTATATATCTGGTTCAACAAGAGTCTATAAAGATAATGCAGCTGGAACAATAATATATTCGTCAGGTAAAGTGTCTATAAATTCTCTTACTTTGAGTTCGACATCTAATACTGACAGTACAATAGATTTTACAGTTATTCCTGATTCTAATGATGTAATATCAGTCAGAAATCAACTGTTAGATATCACTGCAAGCGAGATATCTGTTACGGGTGTAGCAGATACAGTTGCTAGTGGTGAAACGAGTGCTGGAGTAGGTTATACAACCTCATCTAGTTACTCCTAAATAATGATCCATGTATATGCATGGAGTAGAATTCCCTAGTAATAGGGTTTTAACAATGCTAATTTAAGAGGAAACTAAAATGGCAGATAAAAAAATAACCGCGCTTACGGATTTAAGCACAGGGATTGCAGCAGAAGATTTATTGCATGTGATTGATGACCCTTCAGGTACTCCGGTAAATAAAAAGGTTTCAGTCGCTAATGTATTAAATTACATTCCTACATTCCTAGCATTCGCACAAGCAGAACAAACTTTAACAGGTGCAGGTGCAGCCAATGTTACTAGTGCAGTTACAGCTTTTGTAACTAATACTGATAACTCTGGTAATAATGCTGTAACATTAGCTAATGGTACTACAGGTCAAATAAAGATTCTTTATACAAAAACAGAAGCTTCTTCTGGACAAACTACTGTAGTTACACCAGCAAACTTTGGTAATGGAGCTACTATTACTTTTGATGCAGTTGGTGATTCAGCTATCTTGTATTTCAATGGTACAAATTGGATGTTAGTAGGTAACTACGGAGTTGCGATAGCGTAATTAATTAAGTTATGCCTATTTTTTACGATAGAGTTGCAGATCAAATCGAAGAACTTCTTCCTGAGTTTTATCGGGAAGAAGGACCTCGATTTATATCTTTTATAAAAGCTTATTTTGAGTTTTTAGAAAAAGGACAACTGATCTATAAAGATGCGGCAGACATTGATTACATTGGTTTAGAAGATGGAACAGTTGCAGGTGAAGCATTTAATGCTGATGGCCAGAGAGGTAATCTTTTACAAGAACCTGGAACATATGCTCCATCTTCAATAACCAATGCTAGGTTTAATTTTGAACATGATGTTGATACTCAAGATGAACCAGTAATAGCAAAAACATCTTTTGAAAAAGATGAATATGTTGTAGGTTCTACAACAGGAGCTCTTGCAAGAGTTGATGTTATAGGTCCAAGTTCTAACCTTTATATAGAACAATTTTCAGAAGCTCAATTTGATATAGATGAAATTATAACAGGAAAGACTTCTGGAATGACAGCCAAAGTGGCTAGTTTTAAAGCTAGTCCTTTACATGCTGCTAATAATTTACTATCATATGCTGATGTTGATAAAACATCTGGAGATTTCATAGAATACTTCAGACGAGACTTCATGCCATTCATTGATAGAGATGTATTAGCAAATAAAAGATTATTACAAAAGCATGTCAAAGATTTATATCTTTCAAAAGGTACAAAAGAATCATACGAGTTTTTATTCAGAATACTTTATGGAGAAGAAGCCGAGGTAGTATTTCCCGGTGACAATGTTATAAAGCCTTCTGAATCAGAATTCTCTGAGCCTACTGTAATGAGATTATACAGTACAAAAGATTTAACATTATATAAAAGAGGTTTAATTAAAAAAGTTGATTCATTAGGAAAAGTTTCAGCTCAAGCATATATTAATGATGCATCTGGAATGTCAGGAACTAATGATGCTGCTAATGCATATGAATTAGAATTGATGGTTCCATTTGTAGGAACTTTTTCAAGTGGAGATACAGTTACTTTATCTGATAGAGATGGATTTAGAATAGATGCCGTGGCAACAGTTCGTGGTATAATGAGTGATATTGATCCTGATGAAAGTAGTATTTACACAGGATTAGAAGATGGTACTGCAGGAGATTTAGAAGATATAATTAGATTAGAAGATTATACTCCTATTTATGTCTTAAATGAGGATGGCGATAATATCTTAGATGAAAGTGGAAATAATATTATATTTGAACATGCAGAGGGTGGTGAATCATTTCAAGCTAGACCTTTTGCTTTAGAAACAGCAACAGGAATAGGTCAAATATTATTAGAAACTTCTGAATATAATACAGCAGGAAACTTAATAACTGATTATGTTTTATTAAATGAAAATACAGATTTATACGATGCTAGTGGAGATGTATTGTGGTCAGGTGGTCCAGCTACCCGAAAATTGGGTGGAGGAATGTATCAAGAAGAAGCTTCTTTAGGTTCATTATATTCTGAATCAGAAACATTTAATTATCAATCTCCAGCTGGAGGAACAGCTTCTCAATCAGTTAATGTTATTGGTAGTATCGGAAGAGGTGGTATTACTGATATAATTCTTGATGATGCGGGTTCAGGTTATTCAGAAGGAGATCAACTTGTATTTATTAATTCTGGTACAGAAGGAATGAATGCAGAAGCACAAGTCAAGACTATAAGATCATTCTTACAATTAGAAGCAGGAACTACAACAGAGAACGGAATTTATACATTTACAGCTACAAACGGTCAAACAGTTTTTTCAGGATTAAGTAATGAAGGTCTTACATTAGGTTTTGATCCAAGAAAAGTAAAAGTCTATGTTAATGGAACAGAGAAAACAAGAGAAACACAATTTACTACAGATCAGTCTGGAGGAAAAATAACTCTTTCATCAGGAGCAAGTACAAATGATGTAGTAGAAATCTATGCAGCATTTACTGGTATGAGACTTGAAGATGCAGACAATTCAAATCCTTCTCCTGTTTCAGGACATCCTAATAATAATTATTTAACTTTAGAAGCAGATGGTGTTATCTCTAGTATTCAAATAACAAATTCAGGTTTAAATTATAAATCATTACCACAAGTATTTATGGGTGGATATATTTATTATGATACTATGGCCACAGGGACAGAATTTTCTGTTGGAGAAGTTTTAAGTTCAACAAACAGTAAAACAATGGTAGTAGTAAACCATGATACAGAAAAGAAACGAGTATTAGTTTATAAAAGAACAGCAGACCCTGCTGGAACTCCTTCAGGAACTGTTACAGGTCAAACATCAACTAGCTCATGTGTAATAACACAGACAAATGTAACTGCAGGTACTAGAGCTAAACTATGGGCCTATGGTGATAACATTGGTTCAATTAAGAAATTAAAGATGCAAGATGTTGGTCATGACTTTGATCAAGGTGGAATTGGTAATTATAAACAACATGCTGTATTAAAAGATATATCAAATACTCCAGTTGTTAATACTACAATCACAGCTAATTTAACAGGAACTACAGCAATAGTTAGTACATGGGACGGCGATAGAAATATTATTTCATTGAAAGATGTTAGAGGTATTTTTAATGATGGAGATTATTGTACAACAAGTGACAGTAAGAATTTTGTAATTGCTAAAATAAATCCTGCAACAGCTCGTGGTAAAATAGCTGGTACAGCATTATATGACGGAAACTATCTTAATGATACAGGTTTTCCTTCAGTTGATTCTATGAGAATACATGACAGTCAACAATACCAAGACTTCTCATATAAGATTAAAGTTGGTAGAAGTATAAACGATTATAGAAGTATTGTTAAATCTTTATTATCTCCAGCTGGAACAATTATGTTTGGAGAAGTATCTATTAGAAATACTATAGATGGTAGTGCCACAGTATATAATGTTAATTTTGATGGTACACAAACAACAAGATCATTTATACCAACATTAATTATTGGTTCTAAGACAGAAGCAGCAGATATTCAATTAGAAGATGGAACATATACAGGTGAAGATCAAGTCTTTAGTTCGTTTGAAGGTAGATTACAATTAGAAACAGAAGAAGGTGTACTTACCACAGAGAGATGGTTATGTACAGATACTACAGCTGCTAATCATAGTTCACATAATATTAAAGATCAATCTTCTGGTCAAAGAATTTATATACCAGATATTAGTTTACCAATAACAGAAACAGATAGAGATTTCTTTGAAAGACAATTAACAGCTGAAGCTGCTCCTAAAGGAAATAGAGTTACAAAAGAATTAGATATATCTCCACATTGGAATCAACATAAAATATATTATGGAACATTATCAAATGCATTAGCAGTAGGAACTAGAGTAAGAGGTGCTACTTCTAATGCCTTGGGTATTGTAATGCAACATGATACAACTAATAAGTTTATTATAGTTCATAGAGACATTAGAGATTGGGGACAAAAAGGATCACAATTTACAGGAACAGAAATTATACAAAATACAGCAGCTTCTACAAATTACTTTACAGCAACATCAATAGAACTTCATTGGATACCAGAAGATATTACAACTAAACAAGACCCAGCTTCTATAACAGCTGATTCTTATATAACATCTCAAGCACAAAAGACAG
>CEVQ01003765.1_pt1 | contig 11232 bp, 15 predicted proteins | sample 356551 | NCBI WGS metagenome assembly CEVQ01 (sample SAMEA2623756, study PRJEB7988) | marine metagenome | biome: marine biome (ENVO:00000447); feature: mesopelagic zone (ENVO:00000213); material: "saline water (ENVO:00002010), including plankton (ENVO:xxxxxxxx)" | depth 250 m | reverse complement strand
TCTTTTACAGATTCTCCAATTTTTTCAACTTTACCAACAACCTCATGGCCAGGAGTAACTGGAAACTTTACACCTCTATCAGTAACTTTCATAAATCCATCTCCAGTATCATATCCACCCTCCCATAGGTGCAAATCACTATGACAAACTCCTGTGGACACTACTTTGACTAAAACTTGTGTATCAGTAGGTTCAGATATTTGAATTTGATTTAATTCAAGAGGTTTATCAGGCTCTACAATCTGTGCTGCTTTCAATGGTTTTAATTTTTTGAATAATAATATAAGAGTTGACTGATGATGAAGAAAAAATAGAGCCTTATGATATTATGTTATTAGAATCTAGTTATTTTTGTGAGTAAAGAGGAAACAAAATCTGAAATTTCTAAAGTTCCAATCAATATACTGTTTGATCCTGAAGGTGTGAAGAAAAAAGATGTTTGGGAAATTGACTTAATACAGATTCTTTCAATGCTAATTAAGGTTCTAGAGAAATCTGATAAAAAAGATCTAAGAATTGCTGGAATGGCTGCTTTATCTTCGTCATTAATTTATAGAATGAAGGTTGAAAATATCTTTGCCCTACAAAAAGCTGCGATGGAAAACAAACCAATTAGACAAAGATCAGATATTGATATTCAGATGTTAGATATACCTTACAGACACGAGTCAACGTACCCAGTTTCTTTGAACGAGTTGTTAGATTTATTAGAAAATCTTATTGGTACAATCGCAAATCCTAGAGAACGTAGATCAAACCAATTAAAGTTTGATCCTATTGAGGCACCAGATTTCAAGAAATACTTCAATAATCTTGAAAATATAATTGGTCAATATCAAGATCTCATATTAAAAAAGCTTGAACCTGATGGCACAGCATTTCTAGAAACTATTACAAAAGAACTTGATACTACTGACTCAATTCGATGTTTTTTTGCAATTCTATTTCTGGCTAGAGATGAAAAAGTTGATTTAATGCAAGTAGATGATGACGTCAAAATTACATTGATCAAATAATAATTCACAATTTGATCAATCATCTATGAAAGAAGATTTTAAGTTAATTTTGAGATAATTTTCAGTATTGGTAAAAATAGAAGATGAGAATGAATCTACTGCACGACTAGAATCTGCACTATATTCAGCTGGAAGACCACTAAGTATTGAGGACCTAATTAGAGCGTCAGGCACAGAATCAAGGACAAAAACGTTGAATTTACTTGAAAAATTAATGACTAAAGCAAAAACTGCATTCAAGGCAATAGAAATTATAACATTACCAGATGGGTCATATGTATTTCAACTAAAACCAGAATACAGCTCTTCTATTGGTAGACGATATGCATCAAAACCAATTTTACCTAAAGCAACACAAAAGACATTATCATATATTGCATATGAACAACCAATTTCCAGTAAGCAATTAGTTGAAGTTAGAGGTACTGGTGTTTATTCACATCTCAAAGAATTGATACAGCTAGATTTTATTGAACATCAGAGTCTTGGACGTCTGAAGATCTATAGTACAACTGAAAAATTCAAGAAGTATTTTGGCGTTCAAGGAGATACAGATACGCTCAGACAGAAATTGTTCCAAAAAGTCAAAGCCAGAAACACCAGAAAATAATAACACTGACAAATAATATTTCATAATAGATACTACTCCATTTGAAAACTTTTCGTTTTGTATAAATTAGAGTGTTTTAGAATTATTGTGTGAAAAAATCAGTAGAAAATCTAAAAACAAGTAAAATTACTGGTGGTATAAGACACCCATTAAAAACACGTCAAAAATTTGAAACAGATAGATATCCAAGTGAAGCGCTTATGGGTGATCAAGAAACTTCAACTAGAAAAACAAGAGGCAATAACAGAAAGACTGGACTAAAAACAGTTAGTCATGTTAATTTGGTTTTAGAAAATACAAAAATTAAGAGATCAAAAATTGTACGAGTTATCGAAAATCCAACTAACAATGACTACCAAAGACGTGGTGTAATAACAAAAGGTGCTATTTTGGAAACAGAAGATGGAAAATGTAAAGTTGTTTCACGTCCTGGACAGAATGGAATCATCAACGCAATTTTGGTAAAGTGATTAGATGAAAGATTACGAACATATCGTAATCTGGCTTGATTATTTTAATAAAACATTAACCAGAAATAAGGGAAGAAGGCTATCCAAAGAAAAATGTATTTTTGATCCATCATTAAAAGAATTAATTGATGCAACTAAAGCTGCAGGTTTAGAACCAACAGAAACAGAAGGTGAAGTTAGATTTCCAAAAAGACCATATGTTAGATCAGGATACATTGTACTTGAAAAAAAATCAACTAAAACAAGTATAATGAACAAGATTTCAGAAAAATTAGTTTCTAAAAGAGCAAAACAATCAAAAAAATAATCAAAATAGCTTGTAGCTAAAGTTTTGTTGACAGAACTTCATGAAAGTAGTTAGATTGATTAGAAAATAATTGCAGGAGGTAGGTGAAGTATTGCACTTGGCCAATAGTGGCAGAGTCATTGTACGACTTAGTAAAGAGACGCAAGAAGGTCAAATACTTTGTGACAAAAACAATCAAAAGATTGGTAGAGTCACAGAAATGATTGGGCCTGTGAAAAGTCCATTTGCATCAGTTGTACCACTTACAAATAACTTAAAAAAAATTAGTGGAATCAAAGTTTTTTCGCTAGAACAAACTCCTGCAATGAAAAAAAACAGGAGAAAACGAAATAGATGAAAACATTAGAAATAGAAATTTGCTGTCCTGAATGTAAATCTGCAGTTGTGGATGACTTTCAGAATGGCGAAAGAATTTGTTCAGGCTGCGGTATTGTTGTAGATGAACAAATGGCCGACTATGGACCGGAAACAAAAACTGTTAATCTAGAAGACAAGATGAGATTAGCAAGAGCTAGTGGGCATACCACATTTGCTCAACATGATATGGGAATTGCGACTGAAATATCTGTTGGTAGTACTGATTTTAGTGGAAAGAAAATCAACAGTTCTATATCAAATCAGATGCAAAATCTTAGAAAATGGCAACAAAGAGTCAGAGTAACCTCTCCACGAGAAAGACGACTAACAAATGTTTTAGGTAAAATTACTGAAACATGTGAAAGCTGTAATCTTTCAAAAAATGTTGTTGAGACAGCTTCAAAGATCTATCGCAGTTTAGATGGAAAAAATATTGAAGTGAAAGGTAAATCTGTCATAAGCATCACAGTTGCTGTAGTCTATATGGCATGCAAACAATGTGATGTTGTACGTTCGTTAGAAGAGATTTGTAAGAATGTATGTATGGCAAAAGATGTAAAAGCAAAGTCAAAACTTGCCGCAAAATACTACCGAAATATAGTTTTGGAAATGGGACAGGCGATAACACCGACTGTCACTATGGACAAATATATTTCTAAAATTGCAAATCTGACTAAGGCAGAACCACGTGTTGAACGTCTTGCTTTGGAGATTGCAGAAAAAACAAATGTACAAGGAATCACCGATGGAAAAACACCAAATGGAATAGCATCTGCCTACTTGTATATAGGCTCAATTCTGTTAGGACAGACTGTTCTACAGAGAGACATGTCTTCAGTTTCTGGAATCACAGAAGTAACAATTAGAAACAGAGTGAAAGAGATTCTCATGTCAAATCGAATTACTCTTACTCTAAGACCAATTTTGGCCAATAAATAATCCCCCCATTCTTTTATTTTTTGATTAGGAACAGCTAAAATTAGTCTGGATTATATACCAAAGTTCAAAAATTATTTCATGGCAGTTTTAGAAATAAAGGATCTTCATGTAACACGTGATGGAAAAGAGATTCTAAAAGGTGTAAATCTAAAAACAGGACCTGGCGAAGTGCATGCAATAATGGGGCCTAATGGTTCTGGAAAAAGCACTTTAGCGTATACTCTTCTTGCCCATCCAAAATACGAAGTTACAAGCGGTGATATTCTTCTGGATAACGAAAGCATATTGGAATTAACAGCTGATGAACGTGCCAAGAAAGGATTGTTCTTAGGATTTCAATATCCAACTGAGGTTTCCGGTGTAGGTTTTTCACATTTTCTTAGAACATCTTATAATGCACTGAGCAAAGCAATGCAAGGTGAAGACAGAGAAGTATTCATTACGGTAAGAGAATTCCAAAACTACCTAAAACAAAACATTAACGCTGTTGGGTTAAAAGATGAGTTCCTTTCAAGATATCTTAACGAAGGGTTTTCTGGTGGGGAAAAGAAACGTTCTGAAGTTTTACAAATGGCAGTACTAAAACCAAAAATATCAATTTTAGATGAACCAGATTCTGGCTTAGATATTGATGCTGTGCAAGCAGTTGCTAAAGCCATAAGTGAGGTTTCTGATAAAGACTCAACAACAATAGTGATTACACATTATGCTCGAATCCTCAACTTCCTAGATAAGCTGGATTATGTACATGTATTTGCAAAAGGACAGATACTCAAAAGTGGAGATGCATCACTTGCACAAGAACTTGAGAAACGTGGTTACGATTGGGTAGTAGAAGAATCAAATTGACGAATTATAGGAATTAATAATTATTTTAAATAACACACAAAACCAAAAAAGAATATGTCTGAAGAAGAGAAACAATATTTTTTTAATTTTTCATTTTTCAAAATAGACCCAAAATGGAGATGGATGGCTGATTTGGCCAAACAAGAATCTGCAAGGGAATTGGAGAATATAATAGAAAACTCTCCAGTAAATATCAGATCCTACTCCACACTAGGTTTAAGAGATGACTCGGATTTTTTGCTATGGTTTATGTCTGAATCGATTGAGGATATTCAAGAAATCATCTCAAAAATTTACTTAACAGTAGTGGGTAAATACATAATTCCATCACGTGTTTACTTATCATCTACACGACCATCAATATACGCACAAAAAAATAAAATCCATTCTTTTGTTGGAGGTATGGAGGCAAAAAAATACGCTGTTGTCTATCCATTCACAAAGACTCGTGAATGGTATCTACTACCACTAGCAGAAAGAAAGAAGATGATGGATGAGCATATCAAGGCAGCTGAAAAATTTCCACAGGTTGAATTGAATACAACTTATTCATTTGGAATACATGATGAAGATTTTATGCTAGCATTTGAATCAGATAACTTACATGTGTTCCAAGATCTAATTATGGAACTGAGAGGTACAAGAGTATCTGCACATGTAAAGATAGATACGCCAATGATTGTATGTGTAAAAAAGGATATTATTCCTCTAATTACTAGCCTTGGATAATGAATGGTCTTAAAGAGTGGGCTACTGTCGTTAGAGCACTAGAACATGGAAAACAAACAGTGATTTTACGAAAAGGTGGAATTCTAGAAACTGCATCAGGATTCAAAATAGAATCAAAAAAATTTTTACTTTTTCCAACTTGGGAACACCAAGAGGCAAAGCATGTTAAATCAGAGTATCATGATTTTCTAAATCAAACATTAAATCAAAAACCAAAAGAAGGTTATAATACAATCACATCCATTGCAGAAGTTTTAGATGAAAAAGATATCTCTGCAGATGAGATTATGATAGATAATTTATCATCATTCCATATTTGGAGTGATGAATATATCAAAGAAAGGATCAATTGGATGCCAGAAAAACCATTAAAAGCCATTTTTCTAAGAACATACAAAATTCCACAAATTGATATAGCGTTACAGCCTGATTTTGAAGGTTGTAAGTCTTGGATAGAATTAAATTCAAACCAAAATTCTGGTGAATCAGTGCTAACTGATTTAGAAATTAAAACTGAACTAAATAGATTCAGGGAGATAGTAAATGAAATATAAAAAATTAGGAAAAAGTGGAATAAAAGTTTCAGAAATCGGTTTTGGTGCATGGACAATTGCGTTAAACTGGTGGGGAAAAGAAATTGATGAGGATGAGGCAAAAAGAATGCTGAAAAAGGCTTATGATTGTGGAATTAATTTCTTTGAGACTGGAGATATGTATGGTAAAGGTAAGAGTGAAAGACTAATTGGTGAAACCTTCAAAGATATGCGAAATGAAATAATTATATCCACAAAATATGGATATGACTTTGAAAGTGCAGATCAGATTGGTCATAAAGAACTTCCACAAAAATTTGATGAACAGTTTACTCGCCATGCACTAGAAAAAAGTTTGGAAAGATTACAAACTGATTATGTTGATGTGTATGGACTACATAATCCAAAAATGAACCATATTCACGATGATAAAATTTTTCTTACATTAGATAACTTGGTTTCTGAAAAAAAAATTAATACTTATCAAGTTGCACTAGGTCCAGCAATAGGATGGACACAGGAAGGAATAGATTCTATGAGGCAGAAAAATGTATCTGCTGTTCAGACTGTATATAATATCCTTGAACAAACACCTGGGAATGAGTTGATTGATGCAGGAATAAAAAATAATGTAGGAGTATTAGTTAGAGTTCCTGACGCTTCTGGAATCCTAACAGGGAAAGTTAATGCAGATACAAAAATAGATGAGAAAGATCATCGGTCTGTTAGAAAAGGTGAATGGATAAAAGCATCATTGAAAAAAGTGGAACAGTTACGACCAATTGCAGAGAGTAATGGATTAAGTATCACAGAATTGGCAATTAAATTCATCTTATCAAAAAAAGGAATTTCATCAGTTTTTCCGACAGTTATTAGTGAAGATGAAATTGAGACTTTTTCTTCTATGTCAGATGGGAAATATCTGAATGATTCTGATATGAAAGAAATTGATGAAATGTATTCCAGTTGGTGGGCTGAGAGTCCATATGAATTGAAGGCAACCCCGCAAACAGCTTAATTTTATTCTTAAAAAAACAAGAATCATTTCTGATTAAGGTTTAATTGTAGATATTATGTATCGACAATAATGGGAACATATCTACCAATATTATGCATTTTACTATTCTCAATATCAATTCTGATTATATCTTCTCAGCCTGTTCACGCTCAACAGCTTGTAACTGCAACAAGTGTAGGACTAGATAATTCCTCTATATTAGAATTGGAGAATAATAGAGGAAATGATTTTGAGATTGATAAAGTACGAATCTGGCTTGGTGAGGATGATTCGTTTAAATCGTTCAAAACTGAAAATGGATGGACTGGTAAATTTGAAGTGGGAGGACAAGTTTTAGTTTTCTCATCACAGGAATTAATTAAACCCGGTGAAAGTGTAAAATTTGGATTAAAGACATCAATGATTAATCCTGCAATAAATTGGAAGGCATTGGATAGTAGTGGTCAAGTTATACAGTCTGCAAAAACAATCACAAGCACACCAAATACAAATGTAATTCCAGCAATTAACCAACCAGAAACAAGCAAACCAGCAATCATTGCAATAAATAAAGATTCAAACTTCAGATTAATTCCTGACAAACCATCATTGGGATCTGATTTTAGAATAATAGGTGAAAATTTTGTTCCTAACCAAAATGTTGATTTCTATATTGATAATAAATTGATTAAATCTATACAGATTGGTAATGATGGTAGGTTTATTTCTACTTCAACAATACCAAAAGTATTATCGTCAGATAGAACAGAGTTTAGTCTGGTTGATTCAGGTGGTGCTGAAAAGGAAATTAGCATACGCATATCTACTGCTGAAAAAAGAGATGTGTCTGAAACAATAAAGATCTCAATGGGTCATACTCCAAATACTGTAAAGAAAGGTGAGACAATTACTTTTAGTGGCAATGCAACTCCTGACAAGACATTAACTATGGTTACAAAAACGAATAATGGTGATATACTGAACATTGAAACGTTCAGTTCTGGATTTGATGGAAAATGGACATTTGATAATCTTTTTTCGCCTGAACTTGATTTAGGAAAAATAATGATTGAAATTACAGATGGAAAATCAACCATTGCAAGATCCATCCAAGTTATTTCACCACAACTGATCAATGTTTCAACTCTAAAAACAACATATGACCCCGGTGATGAAATTAGATTTTTTACTGAAGCACTTCCCAATAAAGAAATTTCAGTCATACTTGAAGACCCACTTGGTGTAGAGGTCTTTTCAAAAATCATTTCGCCTGATGAGACAGGAAAAGTTGATTTTGATATACAAACTGATGGAAGTTATAGTGAAGGTACATATCTATTACGTGCATTTCAAGGTGCAGAGTCAGCAGTTTATGTTGTTGGTATTGGTGTAGAACCACAGTATGTACTATCAGTAAAAACTTCTGAATTAAACTACATTACTGGAACACCTATCGACTTCTCAATACAAGGAGAACCGGATATTGGTGTGACAATAGTTGTTCTTGATTCTTTGACAAAAGAAAAAATTAGCGAATCTGTACAATTAGATGATAATGGATATGGTACATTTGTTGTAGAAGACAATGTATTGGGCAATGGTGTTTTTACAGCTGAAGTTAGACATGGAACTACTAGAGGTCTAGTAACTTTCACGGTAGGCCTATCTACTGGTTCAGGTGCAATTGAATTCCAAACCATTGAAAATGAATACAGTATGGGTGACCAAGTACTGGTGATAGGTAAGACTGGTGAAAGTGTATTACTAAAAGTCACTATCTCAAATCCTCAAGGGAATATAATTAGAATAATTGATACGTATTCAGATAACACTGGTACCTTTACAATTGATAATTTCAGTGTTCCATCCGAAGCAACTGTCGGTGAATGGACAATAAATGTGCGCAGTGGTGAAAACTTCAAGGAACACAAGTTTATGGTTTTAGAGAGTACTTCAACCGTGAAAATATTTCTGGATAAAACAGACAAAATATACAAGATGGGCGATTTGATGACCATAAATGGAAGAGATGTTAGTTTGGCAGATCCTATTTCTATTTCCATCATGGATACTCAGAAAAATGAAATCGCAAATATGGTTCCCGTTGTGACAGGTGAAGGCCAATTTTATCAGTTATGGCAGATTCCATCAAACCTTGTATCAGGTAATTATGAAATAATGGTACAAAATGGTGAAAATTCAAATTCTCTCACATTCACATTGAAGTAAAATTTTAAATTTCATATCTAACGGTTTTTATTTCTGATTTTTTGGTAAATCTTGTGGAGTTAAAAGAAAGAATTAGCGATTACAAGGATTTTCCAAAAAAGGGTATATTATTCAGGGATTTTAGTCCAATCTTAAAAGATCCTTCAGCATTATCGTTCGTTGTAGATGAGTTTTCTAAAAAATTCCATCCTAACGATGTAGATGTATTTGCTGGCATTGAATCAAGAGGATTCATTTTAGCATGTATGCTAGCACAAAAATACAACAAAGGAATGGTTTTGCTAAGAAAAGCAGGAAAGCTTCCTGGGAAAACAGTCAAAGTTTCATACAATATAGAGTATGGTAAAGCCCAAATGGAAATTCAAAAAACTGCTTTAGAAAAAAATGAACGTGTTTTAATTTGTGACGATCTCTTAGCTACGGGAGGAACTGCAAAAGCTGCAGCAAAGTTGATTGAAAAATTAGATGCAAAAGTAATTGGGTTTGCATTCATAATTGAATTGACTGATCTCAAGGGAATAGAAAAAATTAAAGAGTATAGAATTGAATCACTGGTGCAATACTAATGAATGAGTCTGCTGAAATAGGTATTTTTGGTGGTACAGGAATATATGATTCTGGTTTACTAAATGATAGTAAAGAAATAACGATTGAGACACCTTATGGTAAAACTTCAGACTCTATAACAATTGGTGAATTTAATGGCAGAAAAGTTGCATTCATGCCACGCCATGGAAAAAAGCATACAATTCCACCTCACCTGATAAATTTTAGAGCAAATATTTGGGCATTTAAAGAACTTGGAGTGAAGAGAATCATTGCACCATCTGCAGTTGGAAGTCTAAAGGAGGACTTTCAACCAGGTCATTTTGCTCTCCCTTCACAATTCATTGATTTTACCAAGTCAAGGAAGGGTACATTTTCAGAGAATGGCCGAGTAATTCACATATCCGTTGCGGACCCATTTTGCCCTGAACTGCAGAACGTGGTTTTGGATGCAGTGAAGGATCAAGAAATCGAAATTCATAAAGATTGTACATATGTATGCATTGAAGGACCAAGATTTTCTACAAAAGCCGAGTCAAAATTTTTCAGAACTACTGGAGCAGATATTATTGGCATGACACTAGTTCCAGAATGTCAACTTGCAAGAGAGGCACAAATCTGCTATGTGTCAATATCAACTATTACAGATTATGACGTATGGGCAGAAAAACCAGTCACGGCAAAAGAAGTGATGGAAACTCTAGCAAAAAATGTAGAAATGACAAAAAAAATACTGACAATAGTAATTAATCAAATTCCGGAACAAAAATCCTGTTCATGTGAAAGAGCATTGGAAGAAGCAGAGTTTTAGTCATCAATAAAAGATTCTTTGTTTAATCCTTCTGGTAGATTGAGATTTCCCTGTAAAAGATTTCTCTGAAGATGTGTAATGACTTCATCTAAATCATATCCTAGTTCTTTGATTTTATTTTCAGTCTCATTTGTTAGTTTTGCACCTATGTTTTGACCGCCAATTCTTCCAAATGCAATTGCAGTAAAGGGAAATAAATTTTCGTCTATCTCAAACTCACCAATAATTTTGGCAGCCATTTGATTGCCATCTATTTCTTTGATATTAACTATAATTTTCAATTAGATCATATTTCAACTGCTTTATGGAGATGGTCTAATACAAGAAAACTTGTGTGAAAGTCATCGACTATTTTATAATCTTCAATCTTTAAATCAATAACCTGCTCATCTGCAGTTTCAAATTTTAATGCTCCATTTTCTTTTAGTTTAACAAGTTTCCATTTGTCCTTTCCCTTTTGTAATTTACTTACAACAACTACCCATTTCTCATCATCTTCAATTCTAGGCATTCCTACTATGTCAGTTATAGATTCAATGCCTAACTGCTTTTCTTCACAGAAGGATCTCTTGCAAGATGCACATCTCCAAACATCGACAGAGCCAATTGTGCGTTCTTCTACATTGATATTCACAGGAGCATTATATGTAATCTGAGGATTATCACAACATTTGTAAATTTCAGGTGTTGCTTTTTCTTCATCTGATGAAGTGTTCAAGGAATCTTCACTCATAAATTTCACTTAGTTTTGTTATATTTAGTCCTTACATCATCATATGGTTTTTCTAATATCACACCAATATTATCCACTTTCAGATTTTTTTTAAATTCAATCTGCT
>CEVQ01071178.1_pt1 | contig 11259 bp, 5 predicted proteins | sample 356551 | NCBI WGS metagenome assembly CEVQ01 (sample SAMEA2623756, study PRJEB7988) | marine metagenome | biome: marine biome (ENVO:00000447); feature: mesopelagic zone (ENVO:00000213); material: "saline water (ENVO:00002010), including plankton (ENVO:xxxxxxxx)" | depth 250 m | reverse complement strand
CCCACCATCTCCCAATCGTTCTACCAGTCGTTGATACAAAGAATCAACATCGGTTCCAACGTCTATGTTTAGGATACCAGCAAGTTGAGATAATTCTGAAAGGAGGTCATCGGTATCCACGCCCAATCCTAATCCTACGACCATTGAATCGAATCCAGCAATTTCCTTCAACCACTCGACAGATTCTGGATAAATTGCTTCGTAAATTGTTGGTGTGCCCGCTGCAGCCCAGCAGAATCGCTCCAATCCATATCCTGTATCGATAATTTGCAGAGGCATCTCTCGATATCGTAGACCCTTGATTTCGATGTCTCCATCCTCATGCTCCTCTAAATTCATGAAAACCAGTGTGGCCAATTCAAGACCACCAACGATAACTTCCAGAGCAGGGCCTGCATTTCCACCTCCAGACCATGGATTCTCGATGTAGGTGATGTCGGCGGGAGCAACACCAAATGTGTTCACCAGCATATCGTCGCAATATCGAACGCACTGGTCAATCCAGTAAATCACATCACCATCGTCTGGCCGATTAAAGGCGTGATGTGCCATCATTTCGAAGGTTGTTAGATGACGTCCTGAACGGCCCACTGCAGCCACATCTGTTAGTCTAATACACGGCTGGCTAATTCCTAGTGGGTTTGCAGGAGGTGGACTCACCCCACTGGTTACATGTGGTTGGAAATCAGCGATTGATGCGATAGTAAGGTGAATATCATCGCGCCATCTAGCCAAGACTGGATATGGGTTGATTCTAGCATGTCCGCGCTGCTCGAAGTAATCGAGGAATGTTTCCCGCATAGCATCTTTCAACGATTTTCCACGCATAGGGAATCCTTCGATAATTGGATTTCCAATGAATGTGTAGGAATCCTCCAAAGTATCTCCAGAAGTGGTTCGGGAAGGGTCGCGAGACCAAAACCTAAGGCCCGTTACAGTACATACTCTACAGGAATGTCCTGACTCTTCCCAAAATGGAATATTGGTCTCGCCGAACGCCATCAGTGCCCCTCCTTACGGCCTACCCATCGGTCAAACCGTCTTGAAGGGAATTGTTCATTCTGCTACGGCGCGTTGAAATCAAGGGTGCTTCACGATTCCTTCATGAGCGCAACCTGGCGTGAGCACCTTAGCCACGACGGAGAGGGTAGGATGCGTATATCCAAACATGGCTCAATGCTAACCGACGCGGTGTTAATCTCCGACTCTAAGCACATGGACACCCATAGTGACGACCGTTCCCCAGAACAACTGTGCAACACAGCGGGTTTACCGGGTATAGTTGGTGATGCATGGGCAATGGCAGATTGGCATTTTGGTTATGGGTTTCCTATCGGGGGCGTAGTAGCCACAGATGTCGACGCAGGAGAACTAGGTGGTGCGATTTCTCCGGGAGGTGTTGGATTTGACATCAACTGCGGCGTTAGACTTTGTTCACTTGATATCGAAATTTCAGATATTGATCCAAAATCCTTGGCAGGCGCACTCGCCCGTGAAATTCCTGCGGGCGCCTCAAGTAAAGGTGGAGTTAATCTCGATGAGACAACCATGTCTGCGATTCTTTCAGAGGGCGCAAAAGCCGCGGTAGATATTGGCTGGGGGGAGAGCCATGACTTGTCAGCCATAGAATCTAATGGATTGCTGGAAAGTGAGGACATAAATGTTGGAGAAAGAGCACAGAAACGAGGAATTAAGGCTCTTGGGACATTAGGTTCTGGCAATCACTTCCTAGAATTGCAAGTTGTAGACAGAGTAGAAGACCAAGCCGCAGCAAAGGCATTCGGAATCAGAGAAGGACAAGTTACTGCGATGATTCATACCGGTTCTAGAGGTCTTGGTCATCAAGTCTGTAGTGACCACGTCGCAACAATCGAGAGCAAGTATCAACGGGATGAAGATCATTGGCTCGCACCGGAGTGGGATTATCGCTTACGAGATAGACAACTAGCAGCAGCGCCCCTGTTCAGCAGAGAAGGCAACGCCTATCTAGATGCTATGCGAGCTGCTGGAAATTACGCTTTTGCCAACCGTTCAGCACTTACTCAAAGATTGAGAAATGTTCTGAGGAGTGAACTAGGAGTTGATGGAGGGTTAGATGTAGTATACGATGTAAGCCACAATATTGCCAAAGTCGAAGACCACATTGTTCACGGTAAATCTTGCAAATGTTGTGTTCACAGGAAGGGGGCAACCCGTGCACTGGGCGGAAATCATCCTGAACTTGCAAACAGATTCTCCGGTGTAGGTCAGCCCGTTTTAGTCCCCGGAGACATGGGTACTGCCTCATGGGTATTAGCGGGACCAAAGTCTGGTGCCAATGATGCCTTTTCTTCTTCTTGTCATGGAGCGGGGAGACAAATGTCTAGAACCGCAGCTAGGAAAACTATCGATTCTTCAGCCCTGCGACAAAGGCTGGAATCTTCTGGTATTCATGTTCGAGCGAAAACTCCCAATGTGCTGGCTGAGGAAGCACCTGAGGCTTACAAGGACGTGGACGAAGTAATCGCACTTACCGCTTCTGCAAACCTAGCAAGACCCGTTGCTAGGCTTCGGCCGTTTGCAGTAATCAAAGGCTGAGCCTGCGAACACGGCTCATTGCCGTTCTCGGTATTCTATCTCGATTACATCGTCGTCCTGCATGACGTAATTTTCGTAATCGGAATTTTGCTGACCATTAACGAACATCACAACTTCATTTTCGTCATTAGCCACTTTATTCAAAATATGAGTATCGTCGAATTGCTCACCCCAGATAACAAAGAAAGCTCCGACTGTAGCATTAATTTGCCCAGGGGTTTCGATATGCAGCTTTCCTGTATCGTCGTGTGTATGCACCCCGCGCATACCATTGGAACAAAACTCGTCTTGTATACCCACATCACTTGGAATTGCAACATTGTTGCCACTAATCGTAATTGAAAGGTAGGAATGGGTGTGCGAAATACCTCCTCCGTGGTCGGCAAGACAAACTTCCAAAACATCCCAGTCAGGCATCCCATCGGTTGAATTGGAATTGGCATCTAAGAGCACCACTCCAGCAAAAGCGAGCGTGCAGAATAAACCTGCTGCAAGCAAGACTTGCATTTGATCCATGAATCTCCGGACCGGTCAAGCGATAATGAATGATATCCTGAGAAGTTCATGGTTGAGGCTGGTGCAATACCCAATTGGTGGGAACCAGCAATAGAATCAATTTCAACAAGGGACCTTTTACTGAAGGATATAATTCAGAGAATGAAAGAGCCTTCATTGAGTTCAAGAGGTGACTTATTCGCTACTCTAATCAAGTCAATTGTTGGGCAACAGATTTCGGTAAAAGCGGCCTCAGCAATATGGAGTCGCTTTTGCGATTGTGTTGGTAAGGTATGTGAGGAATCGATACTTGAACAAAGCCACGCCGACTTGAGACAGGTAGGACTTTCAAATCGGAAAGTGGAATACATCATTGGAATAGCTTACGCTTGGCAAGATGGACTCAAGGATGTTGATTGGAATTCTATGAGCGATGAAGAAGTAATAGAAAAACTCGTTAGATTACGAGGAGTAGGACGTTGGACAGTTCAAATGCTGCTAATTTTCGCCCTACTGCGGCAAGACGTATTCCCTGTCGATGATATTGGACTAATCCGTGGCATGGAAAAATTATACAATTCAGGTGAGAGTATGAGTAAATCCCAGTTACACGAGATTGCTGAGAGTTGGAAGCCCTACCGCACAATGGGTGTGTGGTACATATGGAGATCAATGGACCCAGAACCAGTGGAATACTGATTCACATCGAATATCCGCGTTTTGGCTGATTAGGTATCTGAGGTGTAGTGCCAGATTGAACACCATCGGCCTCCTCCATGATTATAGTCAGAAGTGTGTGAACAAGGGCCCTTAAGTCTTCGACTTCTCCTCTCAATTCTTCCATCGTAAACTCATCGCTATGCTGGTTCATATCCCCATCCCCCATTGAAGGAATTTACTTCCCTCAGACAAAACTTCGGCTTTCTTGGGTCTATAAACTCCATAGGTCAGCCTGCCGGCCAGAGATAGTTTCGCCTAGGGCTGAGGATGATTCCAAAATGGAGATTAGGTTTAGAATTCATTCACTTTCAGAATCGTCATCTGAACCCTCATACTCCTCATCTTCGTAATATGAATCATCATCATCGTAGTAATAATCCTCATCGCCACTTCTAGACCTGCTAACGAAGAATCCAACCATCCCCACAGCCACCAGTAATACTCCTCCCATGAGTAGGTAAACCATGGTGTCTTCATCACTTCCTTCATCCGTTATTGGCGCTTGCACAACAACTCCACTAATTGGATGTGCAGGATTATCAAAGTCGTCATCGACAATGATGTACAATACGGGTTGACCAGGATCTCCCGCAACCCATTCGAACCTAGCGTACACTGAGGAAGTTTCAGCACTCAATTCCAAGTCGATACTATTGGTTTCCGCACGCCATTTTCCATCATTGGTAAGTTCGTAAAGGTTGATTTCGATTGTGCCATCTCTCTTTCCGCTGTTTGACCAATATGTCTCGATAATAACAGTAGTATCTTGCAGAGGGTCCTTAGGAGTGACCACGACATTGTCCAAAGCCGGATTAAATTCCATTACTCGAAGAGCAACTGCACGTGGGGCGTATTCACTACCTAATCCCTGAACCTCATTTCCTGCTCTATCAGTTGAAGTCACCCAAAACATGATTCTATCGCCGTCTTCGATTGTGAATCCTTCAAGATTCGGAGTGAAGTCAAGGCGACCTTGGAAAACATCTCTTCCATCTTCATCGAGTAGCATCTGTAGGCTACCTGTATCTTCGGTTCCAGCAACTGGTTGGTTGCTCCTGAGGAAAATCCATGCAACCTGAAGATCCTCATCGGGTAGACCTATTTCATCCACGATAGTTATGGATACAAGGACGTCTTCGAGCAAGTCTGATTCCAATACTGTTAGCGAAGAATCTGGATAATTCATTTGGTCAAACAATATCGTTGGAGATTTACTATCCACAGTAACTTTTCCATCTGTGTTGCTTGTCGAAGTTCCAACTCCTGGGACATTGAGGACCGCTGTAGTAAGGTCCATTGTAGGACTAAATGGCGCTCGCATTGGCAAAGTCATTGTTGTGAACCAAGTTCCATCTTCATTTACATCTGCAACAGAGGAGATTACCTCAGTTCCGTAAATTAATGTCATCTCCATCTGCAAATCATCGGGTATTTCCGTGAATTCTTCTCCAGAGCCTGCATAGAAGATTCCGCCAGTCATCTCAAATTCATCACCCTGCCGGAGGTACAGATGTGCATCCTCTGCAAGTATAATTGGAGGTGTCAAATCTGACATGCTAGAAGCTATTGCGACTAGGGAATTATCTAACTCCCAAGTCAACTCGCCTATATTATTTTGATATGCGACTTCAGTAATTTCGTCGATGATACTGACGCTAGGTTTACAGTTAAATTGATCCTCTTCCCACGGATAATCCCAAGAAATTTCGAACATCACTGCGAGTTCAACTACCGCCGATGTAATTTGCTGAGTCTGCACTGATAGTGGGGAAACCATCGAGTCATCTGCAGTCCAAATCTCACCGGTAACAGGTTTGTAGGAAATCTTTCCGAGGTTATCCAGGCTATCTCCGCAAAGCATGATGGTGATATTGTCTAGAGTTTGCAAACCATTGGGCTCGCTAATCTGCATCCTGAAGGTATGTGGCATTCCAGCTAGAAGGTATCCTGTTGATCTGTCTAAGTGGAATCCACTGTTGATAATCTCGGTCGGTTCATCTGTAGCAATAATTACGCTCGCCCAAGAGTTTTCGGCACCTGGACCGCCACCGGTTCCGCCTTCTTGATAGGTCAGACCTGCCCAATCCGTACCTTCTAGGTAAAGGTGTACTGGACTGTTGAAGGACTGGCCAGATACATCTATTCCAGCGAAGTTCACCTGTTGCTCTCCAGTCATTCCAGCAGAAAGTGGTTGAACTTGAGATAGATATTCTTCTTCTTCAGCAATACCGTTGAAATTAATATCGTCCGAATCAGCTCTCCAATAATGCAATGTGATTGTTTCGCCTCTAGCCTGAGGCTCTTCTACGGTTACATACAAACTGAGAGGGAGTGATGGATCCCAAACCTTACCATTGGCGTTTTGTAATCCTGCAGCCGTCACTACCTGAAGAGGTCCAGCAATTGGTGCTGTGAAATCGTTCACCATAATTACAGTTGGAGGTTGTCCTGATACATCTTCGCCTCCAATAGAACCTGCCAAGGGACCAATTCTAAACAGATCTGGCGAGGCTGTAATCTCGGATAGGCCGCTTGGAGTATTGAATATTCCAGAGAACTGTCCGTTATCGTGAGAATCCAATAATAGTACGGAATTTGATAGATTTAGTCTGACTTGGAAATCAGAACCCATCGGTCTTGTATCGAGTGTGTTCTGGAATCTAATAGACCCAGTGACATTGATTTGACTGCCCTCTAATATCGGGAATGGGTAGAAGGTAGAGAATTGATTGGAAATTAAGCGATTATATTGATCACGAATTTCGAATGAATCGATCTGTAAATCATTCTCAACGGCGTTACCAGAGACACCACTAACTGAATTGGCTGGCCAAATTGTTACCTCATTTGTATCGTAAGCTTGGGCAATCCAATTTATCCTATCGACATCATTCCAATTCCAAGATAGTTCGAATCTCCAAGTTATCTGGACATCCATCCAACCATCTCCACCATCAATCACAGAAACCTGACTCGATGACGTGTTTAGAGGCATTAATTGAGATCCAGAGGATTGGGAGAACATTACCGAACCAGAATTCATACCCCATGAACCATCCGCAGAATTAGTTACGTCAAATGAAATTGTTTCACCATCGGAAGCGTGACCAACCAGTGAAACCAATTGCAAATCCGAATTGTCGTAAAGATGTCTGTGATTTGTAACAATTTCGTACACTGAACCATCTGGGTGGAAAACTTGTGGGACTGAAAAATCCTTGTTGGTTATCATTAATTCATGAATTATTTGCCCATCAATCAAAACTTGTCCAGCAGAAGCTGTAACGTTAGTCGGGATGTGAATGAGGACTAGAGTCGGTTCCGCAGCAGTAGCCGCACTGTGGTAATTGGCTAGGGAACTTGTCAAATCCGAAACAGTCTCTGTCAAGGAATATGATATCGCTAGTCTTGAAAGGGTAATCGTCTGAGTTGACGAACTCTCCAAGGTTAGTCCAACCTCTTTCCAAACCCTTCCATTTGCACTAGAATCGGTCCAAGTAGCGCTCATTGCCGAAATCGATGCAACCTGATTTGGAGAGAATGATAGGTAGGTAAAAAATGGATTTGAGGTAGAGGTGGATTTTTGATATCCATTTACACCTAAGTCTACCGAACTATCAAATCCATCTGCATCTGAAGAAATTGCTAACAGACCAGAGTTTGCGATTGCTCCATCCGGAACTAATACAGTCACGCTCTGTGGCACACCTGAAGTCAAATACAACTCGATAGATGTAGAAGCGATTTGGTTAGGATTCGAACTTGGAGAATCTTCCAAAATTGTAGTTTGCCAACCAAGATGCCCTCTACCTTCAGAGTATGGGAAATACCAATCATCCGTGCCATCCTCAGCAACGTCGATTGCAATATCTCGAGCCGGTTCTCCATAGATTGACTTAATCAACATCTTATCGATAAATCCGTTTGGTGGGAGCATTATTTCCAACGAATAGCCATTTATCGGAGTTGCAAATGAAATATAACCTCCTTGAGATGTGTTTCCTAACGAATTTCCTCCGGGACCAAAGACCTCAATCAGAACATTGTTTGAGGCGTTCCCAAGGAAATTTATTCTTTTTATTGGCCTAATTGAATCGATATAATTCGATGTAATTGTGCTTGTAACTGCAGTTGCATTAAGCAAATCGTCTATGACCTCGACACCTGCAGGAATCGTCCAGCCATTGAAGTCAAATAATTCCGCGGAAAGAATTCTCGGGCCACCTATCTCAACATTGCTAATGATTGGAGTAGAGATGGTACTGGAAGAAGATAATTCCAATCTAATATTAACTGCTGGGTGAGTTTCAGAGTCAAGTCCAGCCAGATTTACTGGGAAATCAAGATTCTCAAATCCAATAACTGGTTGACCGGATACCGCATCAAGGATTGTTGCGGTGACAGTGGAATTATCATCGATTCTTCCTTCAATCTCAACTGTGCCAAGGTTGAATGAATCCAATCCGTTTAGCTGAATTGGTTCACTTATCCAATCCCCTGGGGAGCTGAAATGTCCCTGTCGAACCCCGACATTATCTATGTACCAGCCTTGCTGCAGTGAACTAGTGTAACCATACTTATCGGCAGCGATGAATTTGAATCTGACATCGCTACCAGCCCACTCTCCCATCGGCAGTTCATATGAATTGAAATCGGACTCTCCACAGCTCTCATCTGTCCATATTGGCAGTCCGTCTAGATTAGTTAAGATATAGCCGGTTCCTGAGACATATGTCGACATAGTATCTGTATACCAACCTGGGTCGACGAGTTGCCAAGCGCCACCGTCTACTTCAATCATTAAGGCTCCACCATTCATTTCACCTTGGAAATTACTGTATGACCAGCACATCCACATTTCGAATGAAAAGAAAGTTATTCCAGATTCGGGAACAGAAATTACTGGAGAAATTAAACTGGCTTCTTTCACACTTGTTGTGAATGAACCTGCAGCACCTATGCTGTATAGATAGGGGAATGAGGCCGCCTCTGAAGGGCCATAATCGTCGGTTACGATTGGAGTTAAGGCCCAGCCACAATTGTAACTGTTACAATTATTCTTGGTATTGGTTCTACTAAAACCATCGACATCATCAACTTCAGGATCGGTTACCTGTGAATCTTCAAAACCATGTTGGTCGTCAATATATCCTGAATTCAATGTTAGGAAGCGCCATTCGTTTCCTGTTGGGGTTGTAGGGGTGTTTCCGTCTAAATATACACTGAATAGTGTTGAACCAGAAGAATCGACTGGTCTGAATCCATAAACGGTTAGACCTTCTCTACCATCTGGGTCTGGGAAATTGGTGGTACTCTGTCCGTAACCTACGCTACTATCGGTCTGAACAACAAATCTTAGTGTAATGTTGGAAACCTGCCATGCTGTGGGGATATCATTTAGAATTGTAACCATTCCTCCACTATCATCTAAATGAGTAACTCCGTTCATGTCGGTATATCCATAGTTAGGGATTGATCCAGTGCGTGAGCGGCACTGGGTAGTGGTACTACTGGTTCCGGTGCTAGAAATGTCTGTCCAAGTAGCACCATTATCGTTTGATAATTCAATGCAGGCATTATCCCAACCTGAGCCTTCCAAGTCCCAATGCAAATCGAATTCGATATCAGTCGCTCCTGATAGATCCAAACCGGAATATGTAAGGTAGCCTAGTTGATTATGTCCGTAGTAACAGTAAGTACCTAGGTTCTGAGACATGTATCCATTAATGTCGCAACCATGATGCCAAACGCCACTATCGTCTCCATCATTATGGTAATTGATATTGTCAAGGAACCAACCAGGTGAGCCGGTCGAAGATGCAGAGGTCACAATTCTAAATCTAAATTGAATTTCGGAATGATTGGCGATTAGGGAAATGTTAGACAAGTTGGTGGAAGAAGAGACCCAACCACTAACTGCATCTCCGCCGAAAACTGGAATTGTATCAGATGTAGGTGTGCCTTGAACGTTCAAATCTCCCATCGGAATTGAGTGGGAATAACCCGAGTCTAATTCGGTCCATGTCCAATCTCCCCACGTACCATCACTCATTCGGTATTCGACCCAAGCGGCATCTCCAGATTCCAAATCATGCCAGTGGTCAAATGAGAAAGAATAATTCACAATTGTGTCAGGGTTTCCTGGAATATCTGAGGCTGGCAGTAAGAACCACGCATCTGTCTCCGGTTCTAGTGGACTACCTGGCAAAGTTCCGACTACAACTCCTCCCTCCGAAGCAGACGCAGGGACAACTCCATGAGTCAATTGTTGTTGGTCACCTACTATGACTCCCCCTAAATCAAGTAGGGATGCGAACCAAATTTCCTGTCCGTCACAAATATAGAATTCTCCTTCAATTTCAGATGCATTTAGGCTAGTTACCTTATCGTAATACATCGAGAAATCATTACCCCACAGAATATAGGAGCCCCCATAGGGACAGGTGGAATTACCGACTTGCAGGGGAGTGTGTTCGACTGTGACTGTTCCATTTTGCACGGTGCCGTTCACATCTCCAGATGGAGGTAAACCACTTCCATTTTCAATTGTCATATTTGTTTGACAGAGGGGTTCTAATGAAAGTATCTCATTAGCGTCCAATGCCCCATCAAAGTCGAGATCGAAACCGGAAGTTAAGTTGTATACCAATAATCCCCCACAGTCAGATGAGACAGAGGGGTTCTGCACTTCCCATAAGTGAGAACCAGGGCCTGAATGATAATCATCCGACATAGCGATTGAAAAATTGCCATTATCGTCGAAATTCCATAATGAAGATGAAGAACCATCATCAAACATTGTTAGGTTACCATCGAGGAGAGAGTCTGTAGTTCCATCGTATGTACCATTGTCAAAATCATCGCCTTTAATTGAGATTGAATCGATGGTTGAGGTGGCCATGGGATTGTTATTGATTGATATCCAACCATCTACAATTGTCTCATTGCTCGGGACATTAAATGCATTAACTGTCACACCATCATCATCAGGATTAATCGGAGTCGAGATACTCCAATTTGTCACCCCTGCGCTGGCAAATGGAGCGAATATCATCAACATGACGAGGGCGGTTGCTAGTCTTCGGCGGCTGGCGGGCATGGTGCTTACAAGGATAACGAGATTATAGATTACTCGGTTCCTGTTCTACGAACAGGGAATATAAGATGTAATTGAGGAGGATAATTTTACCTAAGACACTAACCTGTAAAATTAGGCTAATTTTGGAGCCACTGGGGGGAATTGAACCCCCGACCTTCGCCTTACCAAGGCGACGCTATACCCCTAAGCCACAGTGGCAGCGAGCGCTCCACCTGTGGCGCTGATTTAACGCCTGCGGGTTGAGCAATGCGAACTTTTTCTGCTTGCAGGATGCAAAGAAATGCTACGTCAGACTCAAGTCGAGGTCGTAGTTCGGAGGGTGTAAGCCGAGGTCGCATAGCCTGGTATTGCGCATGACTGGAAATCAT
>CEVQ01133310.1_pt1 | contig 11291 bp, 9 predicted proteins | sample 356551 | NCBI WGS metagenome assembly CEVQ01 (sample SAMEA2623756, study PRJEB7988) | marine metagenome | biome: marine biome (ENVO:00000447); feature: mesopelagic zone (ENVO:00000213); material: "saline water (ENVO:00002010), including plankton (ENVO:xxxxxxxx)" | depth 250 m | reverse complement strand
TAACATCGATGTCTCATGGGAGCCAACACCAGCTGCCCCTTCGATCCGCTGATCAATTGATATTGGAAGTTCGATTCCTAACTTAGTGGCCACATTAGCGACTTCAGTCATTATTTCTTTAACTAAGAACCTGGTTTTATCAAAGCTGGCAATCTGAATCAGGGTTGCCCTTGTCAAAGCACTAATTGGATTAAAAGCCACATTACCAAGTAGTTTCACCCAAATATCCTGACGAATATTCTTACGAATTGGAGCTTTAAAGCCAGCTTTTTTCAAAATTATTGCAAGCTGCCTACACCTTTCAGTGGATTCATTATCTAATTCTCCCAGCGACAACCTATTACCTTCTATATGCCTTATCACTCCGGGTGATTCCAAAACAACGGCAGGATATAGTACGCATCCTATAATTTGATCTGGACTTATGGATTCCCCTAACATACCTTCGGGGTCCACTGATACCAAACGAGTCCCATCCCATTTACCGCCATGCCTGTAAAAATACCACCAAGGAATTCCGTTTTGGCCAGCAATAACGATTGTTTCAGGCTTAATTAGAGATGAAATCACAGGAACTATATCCAAAAGTCCATGCGCTTTGACTGTAAGAAAGACGTAATCAGCTTCCTTAACAACGCCGTAATCAGCTGTAACAGATGGATGAACGACAGTCTCGCTATCCTGTTCAATAATCCTTAAGCCCTGTGTTTGCATGGTCTCCAAATGTTTCCCCCGAGCTATCAGAGAAACATTTTCGCCAGACTGATGAAGCTTCGCTCCAAGGTACCCCCCAATAGCTCCTGCTCCAATAATCACAACGTTCATAACATCTCACCGCATCTCTATCAGATCTTCCCTACTCTTTAATGAAGGCAGCGGCTACAAATCTCCTTTGCACCTTACCAGTAGCGGTTTTAGGTATTTCATCAACAATATGAATATTCTTAGGTACTTTAAAATCCGCTAAGTGTTCACGACAGTATTTCACCAGATCCTGACTAGTCGCATCTCCGTTTAATACTACACAAGCCGCTGGTTCCTCACCATATGTCGGATGAGGGACTCCAAAAGAAACGGCTTCTGCAACAGATGGATGTCCAAGCAAAATATCATCAATTTCCAACGGTGAAATCTTTTCCCCGCTACGGTTAATGAGTTCTTTGATTCGACCCACCAAAGTCAAATACTGCTGCTGATCAATAATGCCCTCATCACCTGTCCTAAACCAACCGTCTGTAAAGGAAACTTTATTGGCCTCATCGTTATTTTCATAACCAAGAGTAACGTTGGATCCCTTAATAACCACTTCTCCTCGCTCCCCTGATGCAAGCAGTTTCCCTGTATCCGACATGGTACCAATTTCAACGCCAGTTCCTTGGCCAACAGTTCCAGGGATTCGTTCACCAGGAGGCAAAGGATTCGAAGACATTTGATGAGAGGCTTCCGTCATACCATATGCCTCTAGAATAGGAAGTTGTAAAATTTTCTCCATACCCAACATTGTCGCCGGAGGCAAAGCCGAGCTACATGAACGGATGAAGCGAAGATTGTCTAAACCGTCAGGCTTTTTCTGTTCCCTACTCATTCTGTTTAATAATGCTTGATGGATACTGGGAACGGCAGAATACCAAGTTGCTTTGTATTCTGCTAAAACAGGCCAAAAGCGCATCGGATTGAATTTACCAGGAAGAACAATAGTGCCACCAGAAGACAATGTCGCCAAAACTGATGCTACTAAACCGTGTACATGGAACAATGGCATCACACAAAATGAAACATCTTCATCGTTCAATTGGTATGTCTTCACGATATTGCCCACAGATTTTGTTAAGTTTCCATGACTTAAAGGAACACGTTTAGGTCTACTAGTCGTGCCACTAGTATGAAGTACCAATGCCTGGTCAGTCACTGCCGGAGTAACTAAATCTCCTGAATTTTGACTCTTATCGCTTGAGAACGATAGTTCCCCATTGTCATCAGTCAAACCTATCTGGATAATCTTTTCATCTGAAGCATGTCTTGCCTCTTCACCGATATTTTCAGAAGTAATCAGGGCTCTGGCATCCACATCATCGAGATAAAACTTAAACTCATCCAGTTTATAGCCTGGATTCAACGGTGCAGCGACAGCTACACTTGACACTGCTAGAAAAGCTATTACTGATTCAGCGTTATTCGGTAAGACCATTGCAACACGATCATTCCGTGCGATGCCTCGCGCCAGTAAATCTCGTCCTAAGCGATTTATATGCGACCGTAACGAGTCATATGAAAAAGATCTTCCGTCTGGTTCCACCAAAGCAACGTGATCACTTTCCCCGTGGGCCAATAGATCAAGTAACGTTTCTTGCATTTTTCCTCCTGGCAGGGACACTATTTTATCCATTTTCTTAAGTTCACGACTCCTAGCAGAGTGTCTCCCGTAAGCTATCATGCTATAAGTTTTTGTATACGCTCAGTATAACCTAAATTCGGCTACCAGTATGCCTTTCCGTTAATAGCAGGTTGCGTGTTTTTCCATGAGGTATTACAGTACGCTCCATTAATAAGCTTTGCGAAGTTATTAGCATAAATCATCACTTAGAAGGGGGACGACAAAATGGCAAACCTAATTAACCTTACCGTCGAATCAAACAAGGGGTCACAGGCATTAACCGTAGATATCCACAGGATGTTTAACGTAGGGGGAACAATGCGAGATCCCAAAGTTTTTGAACGTCATTTATTTGAAATGGAGAAAGAAGGCATAATCGGTCCCAAAACTGTCCCACCAGTCATGCCTCTTGGAGAATGGACCCTGACAACACGAGATAACTTTACTGTTCACTCAGATAAATGTTCTGGTGAAGTAGAGTATGTACTGCTACACCTTAACAATGAGTGGTTTATAGGAGCCGGGAGTGACCATACTGACAGGGATCTCGAAAAATCAAACATAGTTTGGTCCAAGCAAGTCGCTCCTAACGTGTTAGCCCCTACCATATGGCCGCTATCAGAAATCAAAGACCACTTTGATGACATTATCCTAGAATCGGATGTGGGAAAAGGAACTGCCACACGACCATATCAAAGGACCACATTAGCCACATTCTGGGATCCAGATGAAATGCTAAGCAAAGTATCAAAACGAATCCCAAAATGGGAAGGACTTAATTATTTATTCTTCTCAGGAACTGTACCAACCGTGAGTGAAACACTCGACTTTGATACGACTTTCTCGATAAGAATGGTTGATCCTGTTCTAAATAGAACTATAGAACACTCGTATACTACAACTGTCCTTTATAACGAGGCCTTTGTCGATCCTCAAACAACTGAACTTTGAACTTAAAGGCTTTGGACTGAAAGCTATCAGCCACAATGGGATCCACTGATCCGAGGTGAACTGCGCTTAGATCGGTTTTTGGTTCCGTGGTCACAATCGGCATTAACACAATACCAAACTATCATTCTAGTTTCACCTATGTCGTACCAATTGACACCTCGGGCCATAGATTTGGAACAAATCGGGCAAAAGGCTGGTTCGCGACTGTTGTCTTTGCTCATAGCATAGCTCCATACAAATAAAGCATAAAATATAGGGAAGATTGTAAAGCATTTTATCAACAACAATCAAACTATTGTTTATGATAAGATGTTCCAATCTGAATACTCAACCGTATCGAGGCGTCGCTAGTCCAAACTGTAGGCAGATTAGTTAGATTCGTACTAGTACCCAAAAAAACGAATTTCGAATTGATAGCGTAAAGGAAGATCAAATGGCTAACACAGAACAGCAACTGGTATATAGATTTAGTGAGGGTAATGCAACAATGGGTCCCCTCTTAGGAAACAAAGGTGCGCACCTTTCAGAAATGACCAGTATGGGAATCCCTGTACCTCCAGGATTCATTATCACGACCGAGGTGTGTAAGGTTTTTTACGATAATGACCTCCAATTGCCTGACGACTTATGGAACACTATTGTGCAACATGTGCATGAACTGGAACAGACATCAGGAAAACTTTTTGGTTCAGAAAACAATCCGCTAACAGTATCAGTCAGATCCGGAGCTCCTGTCTCAATGCCAGGAATGATGGAGACTATCCTGAACCTCGGATTGAATGACACGACAGTCGTTGGCCTATCTGAAAAAATGAATGATCAAAGACCAGCACTAGATGCGTACCGCAGATTTGTTCAGGGTTTCTCCAATATTGTTAAAGGGGTCGAATCAAACTTATTCGAAAAAACGCTTGCATCTCATCGCAAACAGGTAGGTGTGGAATTTGATTTCGAGCTAACCCCAGAGGATCTTACTTACATTATCAAAAAGTTCAGGGAAATCTTAGTAAAGGAAACGGGAGAAGATCTACCTCAAGATCCTTGGGACCAATTGAGGCAAGGAATAGGAGCTGTTTTCTCGTCTTGGAACATTCCTCGTGCAATAAGTTACAGAGAATACAACGGAATCCCGCATCATATAGGAACAGGGTCAGTTGTTATGGCAATGGCTTTCGGTAATCTCGGAGAAACGAGCGGAACAGGGGTTCTATTTACCAGAAATCCTTCTACAGGAACAAATGAATTATTTGGAGAATATCTACCCAATGCTCAGGGAGAAGATGTAGTAGCAGGAATCAGAACTCCATATCCAATATCGTGGTTAGAAAAGAATATGCCGGAGACATACAAAGAAATCGGTCAAGCTGCTAAAACTTTGGAACTACACTACAAAGATGCGCAAGATGTAGAATTTACTGTAGAACAAGGCAAACTCTACATACTACAAACAAGATCAGCTAAAAGGACCCCGATAGCAGCAGTCAAAATAGCAGTGGAAATGGTCGAAGAAGGCATGATCAATCAAGAAGATTCGCTTCTTCGAATAAATCCCGAAGACATCAGTCAGGTTTTATTTCCACGGTTTACAGACGAAGCCAAAGAAAACGCAATCTCCAATAATCAATTAATCGCTACTGGATTAAATGCCTCTCCGGGTGCAGCCACAGGAAAAGCATACTTTAACGCTGACCGAGCTGAGTCGGCAGCTAACCAAGGCGAAATAGTAATACTAGTGAGACCAGAAACAAGCCCAGATGACATTCACGGCATCCTCCCTTCAGCAGGCCTATTGACGCTTCGTGGAGGAATCACTAGTCACGCAGCCGTGGTAACCAGAGGAACTGGAAAACCGTGCGTGGTCGGATGTGAGGATATCAGCTTTGATGAAACCACTGAAACCATCAGTCGCGGTAACCACCGAGTTAAGGAAGGCGATCCTATAAGCATTGATGGTAATACAGGAGAAGTTTTCATAGGAGCACTAGAGCAAATTCATCCATCAATAGAGGAAAACAAAGAGTTAAACATTCTCCTTGGTTGGTCTGATAAATATCGAAAACTGGGAGTACGCGGAAATGCTGATACACCTGAGGACACGCAAAAAGCAATTGAATTAGGAGCAGAAGGAGTGGGTTTGTGTAGAACAGAGCATATGTTCTTTGACCCTGAAAGAATACCTCAAATTCAAAGTGTATTGATTAATGCCGCAGAAGCCCAAAGATTACAAGACTTACTCGAAAAGACGACCTCAAATCAATCAAACGAAGCCAGTGTATTAACAGAAATCGAGAACTCCGTGGCATTTCGTCTATACAATGAAGCTTTAGCAGCTCTTGAGGAATATCAAACAGAAGATTTCAGAGGAATCCTTGATGTTTCCGAGGGACGACCAATAACCATTAGACTACTGGATGCACCCCTACATGAATTTCTACCCAAGATTGAAGATATCCAAAATGAAATACAAGCATTGAAAGCTTCGGGTGATAAAGAAACATTAGCTTTAAAAGAGGAACTTCTGAATCTGGTAGACACCCTCAACGAATCCAATCCAATGTTGGGACACCGAGGTTGCAGGTTGGGAATTACGTTTCCCTCAATCTATGACATGCAAATGAGAGCAATACTTAAAGCGTCTGCATCGTTAATTAAACAAGGTAAAACAGTGCGCCCAGAAATCATGATTCCATTAGCTGGTCACGTCAACGAATTGTCATTTATCAAAGAAAGAGTTCGGTCTATTTCCAGAAGCGTAGAAGAAGAGTTTGGTATAAGTGTTCCATTCAAATTCGGAACAATGATCGAAGTTCCACGCGCAGCTGAAACTGCTGATGAAATGGCCGAAGAAGCAGAGTTCTTCAGCTTTGGTTCCAATGATTTAACACAGATGACATTTGCATTTAGTAGAGACGACGCCGAAAGAAAATTCCTCCAACACTATCAAAAAAAGGAAATACTCCCGGCCAATCCGTTCGCTACATTAGATCGCGCCGTCGGTAAAATTATGGCAAGAGCCACTCGGGAAGGTCGAGAGACCAACCCTAAGCTAAGCGTCGGGATTTGCGGAGAACATGGTGGTGATCCGCAAAGCGTGGAAATGTGTCACAATATGGCAGTCGATTATGTTAGCGCCTCTCCATTTAGAATCCCGGTTGCAAGACTAGCAGCCGCTCAGGCTACTCTCAAATCAAAGAAGCTGTAAGATGTCAGTATATCAATTACGCACATATACGATCAGGACAGGAATGATGGAATCCTGGCTGACACTTTTCAATACTCACATTCGGCCTTTGCACAAAAGGTTAGGAATACCTATAAAACACTGCTGGGTCAGCAAGGATGGACAAGACTTTATCTGGGTTCGGCAATTTAATGACGAAAACGAAATCCCCTCCAAAGAAGACTCATATCGTAATTCTCCTGAAAGAGTAGCATTAGGAGATTTACCTCAGCAGCATATTGAAGAAATGCATGTTCGAGTCATACTTGATACCGAATTCGATCTGTAGAATCTCTAACCTACATCAAGGTTCTTTGTATCCTTTAAACCAAAACCAGTAATGGGAACGACCGTCAAATCACCCTTTGAGATTGTGCGGTCAGCAACCAGAAACTCTAGTCCTGCAAAAGCAGCTGCAGAAGTTGGTTCCACAAATAAACCTTCTTCCTCTGCCAACAATTTCTGCCAAGTACCAATATCTCCATCACTGACAGAAACCGCAGATCCACTAGTGTCTTCCAAAACTTGTAGCACCTGGAACCCTCTTGGAGGTGTACCAACCATAATTCCTCCAGCGATCCCGTTACTCACCTGCGATACATCCCATTGGGTACCTCTCCAGCATGAGACAATTGGATTACAAGCGTGGCTCTGTACGGCATGCAGTTTTGGAAATGTCACTGGCTGAGCATCATCATAATTTCGAGATTCCTTTACTTCCTTAAAGCCTTTCCAACAGCCAATAATTAACGATCCATTTCCTACAGGAAAAATCATATGATCAATTGGCCTGTTGCCAGACCAAAGCATCAATTCGTAAGCAACTGTCTTTGTACCTTCTATAAAATAGGGACTAATGTTATGAGAAGAATAATAAAGACCATTTTCTGCAGCATAATCAACTGCTGACTGTGCAACATCGTCACGGGTTCCTGAGGTAGGATAAACATCAGCTCCATAAAAAGATATTTGCAGTCTCTTAGCATTAGGAGCATGTTCTGGAATAAAGACTGACGCATCCAATTGCCCTCTAGAAGCATATGATGCAAAAGACGATCCAGCATTACCAGAAGAATCTTCAACAAGCCTCGTTAAACCAAATTCCTTAGCAGCAGAAAGCATCACCGTAGTTCCTCTATCTTTAAAAGAACCAGTCGGATTCAGATATTCCAGCTTTGCCCAAAGATCCTTTAACCCAAGTTTATTTCCGATATTCTTAAGCGGGACACAAGGAGTTCCACCCTCACCTAAGGAAACAATATTACTTGGATCGTGGAGTGGCAAAACATCCCACATAGACCATAATCCAGGAAAGTAATTCGCAAGTCTTCCATCCCTAAACTGGCTAAAATCCAAGCTAGCTGGTTTGGAATAAAAAATGTCTGGCGGAGCCTTGCAATCTACACAGAGAGAAACGCCCTTGGAGTGATCCTGAAGTATACCGCACTGTGAACATTGCAGGCTATAAAATTTTTCCTTTCTAGAAACAACCATGTAACCCACACATGAGTAAGACAACAGTTACGAAACTCTTGTCTTACTCTATCTTATTGATATCAATTCAGCTTCAGATAGTCGCTGAATTCTTTAGTCAGCAACCTCGACAATTGCTTCAATTTCAACAGAAATATTCATAGGAAGCGCTCCCATACCCACTGCTGATCTTGCGTGTCTTCCCTTATCACCAAAGGCTTCTACAAATAAATCTGAGGCCCCATTGATTACTTTCGGATGGTCAGCAAAATCTGGTGCACTATTAACCATTCCCAGTAGTTTTACAATTTGTGTGACCTTATCCAGATCTCCAATGGTTTTCTTGAGATTAGCTAATAAGTTTAATGCACATCGTTGAGCTGCTTCATAACCTTCTTCCACGGATCGATCAGATCCAAGCTTGCCTGTTATCGTAGTACCGTCTCCACCTTTAGGAGCTACACCTGATAGAAACACTAAGTTACCACTCCTCATAGCAGGTAAATAGTTAGCAACTGGTGCTGGGGAGTCAGGGATCGTATGCCCCATCGATGCAAGTTTTTCCTCTACTTTTGACATATTCGCTCTCCTTTTCGAAAATTTTTGTAATGAGATTTTATAGCAAAACCGTAATGTTGCAAGTGCTATTTTTCTGTGATTGTCACTTAGAGGCACAAAAAAGTAAAACCTCTACTACAAATTCACAAACTAAGAGGGTGAATTGGCATCAGAGATTCCGTATATATCCTCAGCTGTTTCCAAAGATATTTTCCCTTGGTGTAAATCAGCCAGCACCTTGTCTCGTGAACGTTCATTAGGATTACCAAATCCACCCGCGCCTGGTGTCACTAAGCGTATCGTTTCTTGGGTATCAAGTACTAGGTTGTATTCTTTTGTGGTCAAAGACTGCTGTAATTCTGTCCCGTAGTTCCTAGTCACCTGTGCTTTCCCTCCTGACAACCCTCCCTGAAGACCCCAAGGAGCAATGAACGACCGATCACCTTTTGTTCGAACTCTAGTCCCATCCGTCAGCATTCTGTATTGCCGAACAAAACCTAGCCCTCCCCTTTGCCTTCCTGGACCACCCGAATCTGGAGCAAACTGATAACAGTCAATCATCATTGGATATTCCAATTCCAGAGCCTCAATGGGCAAATTGGATGTATTGCTTCCATGCACATGGATACCATCGGCACCATCATTTGCGATACCAGCTCCCATACCACCTCCCAATGTCTCTATATAAGCAAAATACGAACCGTCAGGTTGATAACCTAGAAAATAAACACCCGAAACACATCCATTTGCTGCCGCTATAACACGATCAGGAATTGCCTTTGATAAAGCCCCTATCACAACATCAACCACTCTTTGGCAAGCATCCGATCTAAAGATACAAGGTGCTGGAGCAACGCAATTCACAAATGAACCTTCCGGTGCAATCACCTTTATCGTTTTAAAGAAGCCTACGTTAGCTGGTAGAGTAGGATCAAGTACGGCCTTTATAGTGTAATAAATCGATGCAAGCGTAGCATAGTACGGTAAATTAATTGGCAAGTTCACCTGAGCTGCTGTACCAGCAAAATCGCATATAATCTCGCCATCCCCTACAGTCAAAGCTAGCTTGATAGGAATCAACTCTTCAGGTGTGGTTCCTTCCATATAGTCTGTAAAAGTGTATGTGCCGAGAGGTATGGAAGCAATGCCAGCCCTAGCCTGTTTAGCTGCTTGTTCCTCATGCCGTTCCAAACATTCAAGAATAGTTTCATATCCGTAGCGATCAACCAGTTCTTGAACTCTTTTGATACCAGTTTCCAAACAACCAGCCTGAGCCTGTATATCTGCTTGTCTTTCTTTAGGCAACCTACAATTAAGTAGGATTATATCCAATATATCCTGACAAAGACTGCCAGCTTCTACTAACCGAACCAATGGAATACGTATCCCCTCAGAATAAATATCCAAAGCCTGAGAAGGAGAACCACCCGTTTCTGCGTGGTGAGCACAACTGGCAACAAAGGCTATTAATTTTCCCTGTGCAAATACAGGGGCTGCCAATGTAATATCCGGCAAATGCGTCCCGCCACCTGAATATGGATCATTAGCAACAAAAACATCACCTGGATTAAGCTTATTTTCAGGAAACTTACTTAATATGGCTTGAACCAAGCCCAACATAGATCCTAAATGGACTGGTTGGTGCGCTGCTTGGGCAATAGTTCCACCAGAAGAATCAAGTATCGCAGTAGAACAGTCTCTTCGTTCCTTAACATTAGTAGAAAACGACGACCTCACTAAATTCTCGCCCATTTCATCTGCGGCTGCTAAAAGAGAACTTCCTACTACTTCTACGGTAATAGGATCCAATCTATCAGAGCTTTTTTCTCGACTGTGCTTGACCATGCCAACTCCAGTATACATCACTTCTGGTACCAATCAAGGATTCCAAATTCCAGTACAAAAAGATAAGACCAATCTTCCACTAACTACTAGTTAAGCTCAATAACTCTGCCTCTAGCAACGCAAAAGCCTTGACCGTAAACTGCTCATTATTACTTTCCCGCTGGTTCCCAATAACATACCTGTGTGCGATTACTCTTCTAGCAGAAGCGACTGCTACATATACAAGTCCAACAGGCTTTTCTTCCGAGCCTCCACCCGGACCCGCAACGCCTGTAGTTGACACCGCAACATCAGCATTAAATAATTCACGAACTCCGCGAGCCATCTGCTCAGCAACTGGTGAACTTACCGCTCCATATTCATTGATGAGTGTTTCAGCAACTCCTAGATGTCTCATTTTAACCTGATTATGATAAGCAATAATCCCCCCGAGAAAGTATCGGGAACAGCCTGATCGACTAGTTATTTTTGCTGCTAATTTGCCCCCAGTTGTTGATTCTGCTACAGCCAAGGTAAGCTTATGCTCCAACAAAACTTTTTCTATTGAATTCAACATAAAATGTCCTTGTTTTACATACTTCAAATCAGTTAGTGATTTGTTCAGAAGCTCTTACCATACCACATCATGATACAATAATATTACGAGGTATTTCATTACTAAAATAGTATGTTATTCCATACCTAATGACAATTTTTTAAAACAGGAAACCCTTCAATTAAACCTCTATGCTATCAACTTTGCGTCAGCTTTTCTTTACAACCAAAATTCTTTCAATAACCCTAGTATCAGCAGTTTTTATCTTTGTGGGAGCTCTTGAACTCAGCACAGCTACGGCTCACGGAGGATCAATCTACCTAGCAAAAAATATT
>CEVQ01043134.1_pt1 | contig 11295 bp, 6 predicted proteins | sample 356551 | NCBI WGS metagenome assembly CEVQ01 (sample SAMEA2623756, study PRJEB7988) | marine metagenome | biome: marine biome (ENVO:00000447); feature: mesopelagic zone (ENVO:00000213); material: "saline water (ENVO:00002010), including plankton (ENVO:xxxxxxxx)" | depth 250 m | reverse complement strand
GTCATAGTAGTCGAACCAATAGAGGTAGTCAATCCATTAGCTTCAAGAAATAAATAGGTATACCAAACAGGAAGTATTGCGACAGTAACACTGGTCTCAAAAGCAGATTTTCCCCAATCATAGTATCCATAACCACTAATCGCTTTCTCTTTATCATCAGAAAGATTTTCCAATTTAGAACTCAAGCCGAATAATTTAGCAATAGGGTCCATAATTTAACTAAAGAGACCCAGTTAAAAATAAATGACCTCTATGTTTCCATAATAAAAACAGTATTGATAATCGTGATTATGCATTCCATTCCAAAGCTTTGTTCAAAAAGTTTTGAAATAATTCAGAACCATATTCAGTATGTTCAACTTCCGGATGGTACTGAACGCCTGCATAAGGTAGACTCTCGTGTTGAATCACTTGGATCTGACAAGCATCAGAAGAGGCCATCAACCTGAAGCCTTGAGGCATCTCATGGACCTCATCATTATGTGATTCCCAGACATTAAATTCATCAGGAAACTTGTCTAGAATCCATCCATTATCAATTAATGTAACTAAAGAGGAACCGAATTCGGGTATTACTGCTGGACCTGCTTTTCCTCCAAAATGATTGGCCATGTACTGATGACCTACACAAATTCCCAGAATAGGCCACTTTTCGGCATCTATGTACTCTGAAGTTAATCCCAAGGCCTCGGATTCGGTCTCGATTCTGGGGGCTCCACCTGATAAAACAAGGGCTTTGAAGCGTTCCAGCTCTGCCATAGGTGTCACGTTAGAAACAATTTCAGCTCTGCAACCCAAATAATTGAGGACTCGATACTCACGATGAGTCCACTGACCTCCATTGTCAACAACGGCTATTGGGAAATTGTCATATGACATTAATCTGAGCTTGGCACTTGCTTGTTAAGCCTTTCTAATCTACTATCTCTTTCTGAAGCAAATTTCTGAATAGCCTCTAACACCCAGCGTGGGCTAAGATGAGCCTCATCTATGATTTCTTCCACACTCCCTCCTGTTCTCCAATTATTATCCCAGTCAGGAGATACTGAATATTCTGAAACTATACGGTTTGAGATCCAGTTGTGCATTATTCGAAGACCTGTGTTCGTGACTATCATCGAATCGGACCATTCTGTTTCGGACATAATTGAATCTCTGTAAGCTTGATCCTGTCTTCGGAACAATTCCCAAGAAACTGCTGAAACAATCTTCACGTTATGCTCAGAACCAATCTGTTCCAATATTGAGACTACAGTATTAGTCGAACTTGTTCCCCGGACAATCACTACACCTTCTCTAGGACGATTATCATAATCCCTAATCAGATAGGCTCCCTTTGAAGCCTCGAAATGGCTTGCAATGCCCAGTTTTTCCCGATTCGGAACCTCAATGGCTGGCCTTGTCAGATGAAGTGCAACAATTGGTACGTCAGTAGAGAACGCCGCTGCCAATGCGGGTGCGACGTCATTGTGCTCCCAAGGGTGTAAATTAATGATGTGGCCAGTTGGAAATAATTGTGTAACACCCGGTGCAAAAATGCCAAAATGGGTGCGACTATCCTCAGCCGTCTCAGGACCGGAATGACCGGCAATCCACAATAATTTACCAACCTTAATCTGTGAATCCTGGGCAATCTGACTGAACAATCGAATTGGACCGTATTTCAGATAACTAAAGGAACCATAGGTACTGAAAGAACCAATAAATCCATTGTATTGATCAAAAGTATCTTTATTGAAATTGACCGTTGATAAACCTGCCATCATTCCAGAATTCGTGAATTCTGTTATTCCCTGAGGCATCAATGGTGAATTCGTATTCTTCTCCTTATCATACATTCCCAAATCCTCAGCATCCCCCCAACCTTTTGCAAAGCCCGAAATATTTGTAGAATCTGCCAGATCTGCAGACATTGCTACAAACAATGGCCTTCCATAGTTTTGTCGACTATGAGTATTTAACCACGAGGCAATTTTAGAGAAACCAACTCGATTGGGTATCTTAGTTCCCGGTTCAACAAACAATTCGCCCGGATAATTCTTGAAATCAAAAAGGTCTTTATCATTAAGAGGATTGGAATCTGAGATGATACAACTATCAATCGATTCTGGTACGGAATCTCCCAGTTCAACTAGGCGATCGGCCAGGTAATCAACCAAAGCCTGATTGTTACGTAATACTGAAAGTACTGTTTCGAAATAAGTCGTTGCCTGTTCCACCTGTTCTTCCCTTGTTTCGGCTGCGGACTCTCCAAATCCATCGAAAGAAACATCATATTTGGTGGAAAAATCTTCTTTGGTCTTCCAGAACAATTCAGAATTACGTTTGTGAGGTACTCCATGTGATTTTTCGTCAAATACATGGTACCCACGGCCTTTACGTGATTTAGCATATATCATCTTTGGAATATTGCTTTTGGCCTTACCGACCAACAAATCATAATATGCGTTCGTAAAGGATTCCCAATCCTCACAATCATCGGTACCCTCAACATGCCATCCTTTGGTTTCAAACAGTTCTTGAGGAGTTGATTTAACTATAGAACTGAAGGGACGACTGTCAATACCATAGTCATTCCAATCTATGTAATAAACTATGTTTCCAAGGCCCAATCCCCAAGCTGAATTCAGAGTCTCATGAGTAGCGCCTGTACTCAATCCTCCTTCACCCTCGAAAGCAAAAACCTTGACTTGATCCGTACCTGCCAATTTATGGGCTAAAGCCTCTCCAGCTGCAGGTGGAGAACCATGACCACTAGGGCCTGTATTGAATTTGAAAAACAGGGTTTTGCCTTCCATTTCAGCATGGCCTGGTAAACCCTTGTTCTTGCGAAGCATCAAAAGATCCTCCCATGTCAGCTGAAACTCCTCGCTGTTCCTGACCTGATACTTGGAATCTTGAGTCTGTTCATATTTTATTCTTAGAGACTCGTTGAGAATTGCCAACGTAGAGTAGACCATGGGATTATCATGTCCTGCTACGAGCACGAATCTGTCTGCAAAGCGTTTGGAGGGATCTCTAATGTCCCATCGCATGGCTCCAGACAACAGTGTTATCAGCATTCCCTGTACTTTAGAACGGGAACCTCCTGGGTGACCACTCTGACTAAGGTTTAGAGAAATGTCTATGCATTGATCAATTAAATCCTTGGTGACTTCCCAGTGTTGATAATTCTGCTTTAACGCTGATGGATTATCCATAACTCATAGGAAAGACCATAGGTGTGTTTTTGAAGTTTCTGTTAATCTTCAACCTGACGTGCTAGATATCCTCTGGAAAAGAGGGTCTGGGCTATGGCCCACATCATAAAGAAGACCAGAACTGACAATGCTTGGCCATAAATCGTATTGTATTCAATCGAATTACTGAAACTGTAAGGTAGGATTTCTCCCAAGAAATTGTGGAACAGAAATGCCAGAGAAGTCAAACCGGTCGTCAAGACCAATGTAACTATCAGCGTACGAAGAAACCATTGCAAGACCATCTCATATTCCCTTGAATAATGCATTACCCTTGCCAAGCGACTGTAGCGGACCTGACCATAACTCAATTCCAGATACAGCATAAAGGAGAACACAAATCCGAGAATCGGATAAATCTGTTCATTGGTATTACCAGATAAGCCAAGAGGCATCACCAAGATCAAAAATGCTGATAACACTTGATTTCCAATACTGTTGTTCCAGATTCCAACAATACCCATTGCAACAGGAAGACCAATCCAAGCCCATAAGAATAATTGCTGCGTGAATTCATAAGGTACAGGATCATACTTTCTAATTGATGCGACAAATACGAGAATGATTATCACTAAAATTGAGATTAGGGTGTAATCGTATACTTTCTTGTTAATTCCCAGAAATACATACACTGTTCCAACGAATAACCCCAGTAATATACCTGCAACGATAGAATTATTGAGATGGGTTAGTACATCATTACCATACATTGCACTAACAAAACTGCTGGTTGCCTGAAAGAACAAGGACTCATCAATCGGATTTATGACATAGGCCAGACCAAGGCACAATAACAAGGAAAATGTCGCTACTGCTTGCATAAAAGCCAGACTATTGTTGGTATTCATCAGCGGGTCACCTCCGCTAAAGAGGCTGATAGAACTGTATCGGGATTCCAGCGCATAGCCCTTGCACCCAAAGAACGAGCCTCTGAGATTTTATTATCCAATGATGCTGAAGCGGTAAAGTAAACAGTTGGAGATATTATGGCTGAATCACGATCGTAATCCAGAGTATCGGGAGCAACGACGGTCAGCTTGAATTCTCTAGCCGTAATCTCCCTGAGTGCAACTGTACTGGTCGGATCCGTCTCGAGTGTTGAAACCACTATTACTGGTGACCTTGGCGTGAAATTGCGTAGATCTCCTAAGACCGTGTGGAGGCCAAGAGAACCTGCTGGCTTGACTTCGGCAAGAGCTGTCAGGATTCTGTAAAGATGGCGTTCCCCGGTATCTGGAGGGATGACGTTTACCGTTTCACCGTATGTGATAAGACCAACCCTATTACGAGTTCTCAAAAAGAAACTGACGAGGGAAGCAACGGCACGACAGGAATAATTCAGTGGGTTTCTCAATACAGTTCCGGTCCCTGTTATCTCTCTAGAATCTAGAACAATCATGACATCCGAGATGTCTTCTCTCTCAAACTGATTGACCATCAGCTTCCTAGTCCGTCCAAATACACGCCAGTTTATGTTTTTGAAGTCGTCTCCTGGAAAATATTCACGAATCCCATAGAATTCACCGCTGGTCCCAATCCTTCTTAGTGGCATAGCACCTTGATACATTTTTGGGAAATCGGTAGAAAGATCTACGCCCTCCATCTGCTCAATCTGTGGTAAAACTACTAAACTAGACTTTGATTCGACATCCGCCTCATAATAGAATAAGAAGGAAGGATTGTAAATTCTAAGACGAGGATTACCAAGACGATATTGTCCTCTGAGTCTACATTCGAGAGAATATTTGTTAACTACCAATTCATCCTTACGAAGCCTGATAATCGTGTGATTCAATCCCTTTGTAACTTCTATCTCGGACGGTAAATTGTCATAAATCTCAAGAAAACCAACAGAACGTCCCTTGTTCTGAATAACTAGATCAATACTTACACCACTATTCTCAAATACCTGATCATCGTCAAAATCGCGAGTTATCTTGACCTCTATCGGACGAGTGTTAACCAAACTATGAATTGCTACAAATCCCAATACAGTAGTTCCTAATAGAAATAACTGAAGATTGTTAATGAATGGAGCGAAAAGAACCAGAATAGTGCCAAAACCAACGTAAAAGACGGCCTTACGTGTCCACATATTATTCCACAGTTACAGCTGGGACTTGAACTGACATCAATAATTCAGAAATAATCTCTTCCACCTTAACACCTCTGATACGAGCTTCAGGCTTAAGGATGACACGATGACCTAAAACTGGTATAGCTGCTCGTTTGACATCGTCTGGTACAACGTAATCTCTTCCGGACAAAACTGCTAATGCTCTTGAAAGTTTGAATAAGCCCAGACTTCCACGAGGGCTGGAACCAACTGCGACTCTTGAATCCCTACGGGTTGATTGAACCAGCTCAACCATGTATTTCATAACCTCTTTTTTGACATAGACCTCTTCAATTGATTTGTGCATCTCGACAACCTTTTTAGGTGTGGCCAATGCCTTGACTGCGAAAGAATCTTTCTTTCGGTCGGCCCGACCCTGAAGAATTCCAACCTCAACATCCTCATCAGGATAACCAACACTCATTTTTATCAGAAAACGGTCCATCTGTGCCTCTGGAAGAGGATAAGTTCCTTCATATTCGATTGGATTTTGAGTCGCCAATACAATAAATGGACGAGAAAGTTTGTGGGTTGTGCCCTCAATCGTTATCTGCTTTTCTTGCATGGCCTCCAACAATGCAGCCTGAGTTTTAGGGGGAGCACGATTAATCTCATCAGCTAATAGAATATTACAAAAGATAGGCCCTTTTCTGAATGTGAACTTATTCTTCTCGGGATCATAGAAATAAGATCCAGTAATATCAGCTGGAAGCAAATCTGGTGTAAATTGAATTCTCTTGAATTCACAGCCCAAGGCATCGGCTAGTGTGTTAGACATCAGAGTCTTGGCTAGGCCCGGATAATCCTCGAATAGAATATTACCGTTAGCTAGGACACCGGCCATAAGCATCTCAATCGTCTGTTCCTTGCCAAGAACTACATTGGATATTTCATCAGTAATTACTTTGGCTGATTTATTCGTCTTATCAATTAGTTCACCGGCTTTTGTTTTCTTTTTGTCTTCTGTCAAATTACCACGCACTCAATTTTTGGGCAATGTTCTTAAGGTCTTTTGGCCTTATTTGTTTAGGCGCACCAACAAGCACCTTAAAATCATCATCTAAGGGTATATTATAACTATTAAGCAGATCTGGAAGCATAGATATTCGTTCTTTTCGAGACTTGTCGTCAAATTCATAAATTTGATATCGTAGACGTAAACGTTCTAGAAATACTTCTTGAAGAACAAGAATACCATTATCTAGATTATGTCCATAGGAACGGAATGGGCGTGGTTTACGAATATCAAATATATGGAACAAGCGTCTAGGTTCTGGCTGGCGCAAGGACATGGCCATTGTAAAAATGATAACTGCAACCAGAACATTGAGTCTTATAATCTGGAGTACCAATGTATCTCCAGAAAGTAAGAAGTAGAAACCCAGGGCAGCCTGAAACAAACTAGCTCCGAATGATTCCTGTGTATGCCGTGATTCATCAAAAAGAACTTCACCCTCTGTTCCAATAATCGATTCTACCAAATCTATCAGGAAAAACGAATTTTGATTCTCATTCCACATATGATTGATTCCCAAGCTGGAATCTGAGATAAAAACGGCAGAACCAAGAGCTTCACCCTCCGAGCGCAAGCCACATTCCACACCAAGTTGGAATCCTGAAAGGGGTGCGGCCTCGTCATCAGGTGTTATAGCACCATCATCGTCCGAATCAATCCACGAATTCTTGGAAGTAGCCATAAAAACATTCTTGGTCCACTCAATATTTGAGCTCCACAGATTTAGGGACTGGGAATTCAAGTCCTTGATTGCCACGGGTTCATTCAACAACACACTGTAAGATTTAGAATCAATATGGGCTGTGGTTTCAATAAAAGATACATTATCCCTATAATTCTGATCCCAAAGCTGGTGTTGCACAAATTCTATGGCGAATAACTGAGCAATTGTGTTACTATAATCATAATCACCAAGAACTAGGATACTGCCACCTCTCTCCATGAATCTTACCAGAATCTCCAACTCGAGCTCTGTATAGGGAGATTCAATACCTGCTATTACCAACAAGCTTGATGATGGATCAGCTATGTCGTCAAGGACCGCTGGATTGGAAAGTATGGCACTAACATTGTAGGATGTGTCCTCCTCTTCCTCCAAAGCCTGTCTGAAATTGGATATATCGTTCCAGTCTTCATCATACGCTGACAGTTGTGGATCTCTTTCAACCACTATCTGAAGAATTGGAAAAAGGACAAGGGTACTCAACGTAACAGTAACAAATAAGATTATGATGCCTGAACGGCTAGAAATTCTCATTCTACCTCGTATTCTGCTCGCTTTGCAAATCTAGACTTCCAATAACCGTGCGAAGGGAAGAAACTGCGTTGAGCTTGTGATCATCATCCAAATCTGTAGTGGCATAATCCGCATTCTCGTAAAGATTCGTCAACCTAGCAACGGAATCGTGGTCCAATGCTAAGGCCTCTTGAAGCGCTTTCTGGAATTCTCTTACAGTCTCAAAATGACGACGTAGATAACCATACCTCTGGAGGACCTTGCACATCTCCTTATAGGAATGGACAACAGATTCGCGATAATCCATATTCTCTTCAATCGCTAAGGCTGTTGACTCCAGAATTCTTTGAATTTCTCTGAGATGGCGCTCTCGGTACCATTTCCAGCCCAACATAAGTCCCGAAGTTCCAACCAGAACCGCACCGACTATAACCCATAAAGCATAATTTGAATCCTTGACGGGGGAACGATAGACTATCGTCTCCTGGACACTACTACCAACATAGTATTCATCACCGGTATAGATTATTTCCACAGTTACAGGATTGGTCGAATTACCATGGAATACCGAATCAAAGGTAGCCGTTCCATTCGAATCCGTAATCTTCAAAAGAGTCATATCGTCGGGTTCGAAAGTAACTAACAATGAAGCTCCAGAGACCGGAGTTCCATCATACATTGTTAGAGTTATCTTACCAGAATAAGCTTGATTGTATTCCAATGAACTAGGAATCTCAATCAAGATCATGGTCTCGCCCTTGATGAAAATACGGGACTCAGTCGAATTGTAAATGTAATAGTCATTGCCTGCAAAAGTTGCTGTGAGATTGTGATAGCCCAATTCAGTTCCAAATGGAATCTGGACAGGAATACTGAACATGCCATTACCATCAGTTACTCCATCTACTGGAAAATCTGAATCCATAATCAGTCTCACACTTAGCCCTTCAATGGGCCTATCTGCCTTATCATAAACGAATCCTGAAATCGGGACGGTTGAATTCAGCACACCTTCAAACTCTGCCATTTCAATACGAGTATTATGGTAGACCTGAAGCTGCCATGTGGACGATGACGGCAAGTAGAATTCCTCTGGGATGTACTGGATAGTTATAGTGTTTGGACCGGCCTCAGTATAGTGTGGAACAAGGTACTCATGAACGAACTGCCCATCATTGTTTGTTGATAATGTTTCTACATATTGCCCATGGAACAAGAAATTAAGATTCGTACTTAGGGGATTTCCCATATCATCAACAATCCTACCACTAAAACCAAAAGATTCCCCGACCAGAACATCAGGATCCGATTCAATTGAAATACTTGTTGATGCAACAACCATCAACGTCTGTTCCTGAGTCGCAGGAAGGTAGTAACCATAACCATTGTAATCCCAGAATATGGTATAGATACCCAAATTGCGGGATGACGAGAGTGTCATGTTCTTCTCTACAAAGCCAGTCGAATCTGTAACCAGAGGATATTTGGTGTTACCGAAGGTCATATTGACAGCCTGATTGGCCATTGGGTTGTTCAAGTCATCAACCAAATAAGCACTAATGAAGAACTCATGAAGACGAAGCGCCTCTATATCCTCAACTTGGAAAATGGTTGCAGCCTGAACATCAGAACTTATCTCTTTACTTGATTCCGTATACAATTCAGAGCCTTCGAAGACAACTTTGACTTTATGAGGGCCCAATTCGGTTTCCCTTTCTAGGAACAAATCGTAGCTGAAGATACCCGAATCGCTAGTAGTGATATTGCCTGCAAACGAATCATCAAAGTATACCTGTAGTTCATTTCCAACCAACCCAATACCAACCGTATCCCTGAGATATCCGGACACGACGGATGTTGAATTCCTGAATCCCCCTAACCATTGCACTGTAACCTCTGTTTCCCTCATAACCAGAACTTGAACCTCATCCGAGGAACCCCTAAGGAAATTCTGGTCATTGACCGAAGCTGTCAAGGTGTGATTTCCAACAAAGGTATCGTAAGGTAGAACGAAGGAACCACTAAATTCACCGTTGATCGAATCTACTTTTGTCCTTGTTATATCATTCCAAAGAATGATTATCTCACGATCCAGAGGAATGCCTAAATCATTATTGATAAAACCGGAGAAAGTAACATTCTCTCCAGCAAGGACAACTTCCGAAAACTCTCTAATCTCTATCTCAGTATGTCCCCATATAGTGTAATTAGCGATAAAATTTGAGGCTAAGTAATAACCAAAACCACCAAAATCAAGCTCAACCGGAATTATTCCAGAATGGTGATCTGCATCAGAACAGGACCAATCCTCTTCACAAATAAAACTGAAACTACCGTTTGAATCTCCCGTAACTCGCCTCAGGTATTCATCTTCCCAGAATACATTGACCTCTAACTCCTCTACAGCTTGTCCACGATCATCAAAAACAGTTCCATTGAACCAGACGATCTCTCCCCTTACAATCTCAGTATCAGGAAGATAAATTAGGGTTTCGGAGACAACTGTGAAATCCACTTCAGCCGATGCATTATCGTAGTATGGAGAAGTAGTATTGTCGAATAAAACCTGGACCTTCACTTTACCGAGAACATGAGCATTGGGAACCAGATAACTCTGGGAATATGAACCACCAAATGAGGTCGTTGTCGTATCGTCCAGTGAGTTGTCCCCCCAAATGAATGAAAGTACCAAGCCTGCAATACCAAAAGACGACCCGTCACGGGCAAAGCCCTCAATGCTTGTTTCCTGATCTCTGAGAACCTGCTGTTCATCAATATTCAAGAACACCTTGCGGTGAAGGTAGACATCCGTAGATCCGATATCTGCCAAATTATAGTCCTTTTCGGAATAGCGTATCTCAATCACATGAAGGCCTACGTCTATGTATGAGGCATCAGGAGTGTACTCGAAACTGAACGTACCATTGGTCAAGAAGGATTCCAGATAAGCCTCATCGAAGTGTAGTGACAAATAGCCTGAGAATTGGGTTCCGTTGTCCATTGCAAGGCTACCACTAACGGTCACACTTTCACCTGGGTAGAAATGAACCTGATCAACCTGAACAAGAACCACGGTCTGCTGGAACACAATCGAAGTCTGTGACTTCACTGAACCGGAATGAAGGGCATTGCCTGAGAATTCAGCCGACCACGTGGCATTGCCCAGTTCATGATCTGAAGGTATGTTATAATCAAACACGAAATCACCATCGGTAGCAGTACTGACTGTGGCAATCTCAATAGCATTCCATTTGATGACCACCTCTTCTCCAGAAAGAGGCTGGCCCAGATGATCTGCTAGCTCACCTCCCAAAGTAGTTGATTCTCCACGGGTAATCTTCAAAGATTCTAAATCCAAGATAATCTCACTGGTCCCGAGGACCACGAATTCAAGGTTAACGCGTTCATCAGGAAGAGTGGAACTCGTACTTTCAAAGGATACAATGACCGTGTAGTTGCCGGCGGCCAGATCGGTTGGTATTGAGGACTGGATAGACCAATTAACCTGAGTTACGTCTATCTCTGCAAGTTGAATCCCTGCAAGCTCCACTGTAATGCTACCATTCAATATTGCTACGTCCGAGACACTTCCATTAATCCATATGCTCTGACCTATATATTCCTTGAAAGGTTCAATCTCTGCAGTAAGATTAACCGTTGATTCCATAATCGTCAGATCGGTCGTAAC
>CEVQ01071122.1_pt1 | contig 11304 bp, 9 predicted proteins | sample 356551 | NCBI WGS metagenome assembly CEVQ01 (sample SAMEA2623756, study PRJEB7988) | marine metagenome | biome: marine biome (ENVO:00000447); feature: mesopelagic zone (ENVO:00000213); material: "saline water (ENVO:00002010), including plankton (ENVO:xxxxxxxx)" | depth 250 m | reverse complement strand
CCAGCTGAAAGATAAATTAATCCATCCTGATCAAAAATTGTCCAAAAATCATGATAGAAAAATGAAATGATTGTGGTCGTAAAAAAGAATCCAAAAGTAATGACTATTGGAAATTTCTCAAAGAGCTTTTTTTCAGTACTGGGTTTCGAGAAACTCATTTATTTAAAACGCGAAGTTCTTTGATATATGTGTCATGAAGAAATAATTAGGAAAGATAAGCATGACAAATGAATTAAATTTTAATCTACCAGTAGATGTTAATTTTGGAAGTGATGCATTAGAAAATATTCCTAGAATATGTAAAAATTTTCATGAAAAAATACTCATAGTTACATCAAGAGAATTGCATCATATCGAAGAACAAGTATTAGATGTATTAACAAAACATAATATTGATTACAGTACATATTATTTAGACGAACCAGAACCAGATTGTAAAAAAATTGATGATGCTTCAAATAATTTATCAGAAAATAAATTTGACTGTCTAATTGGAATTGGTGGAGGGAGTGTATTAGACATGACAAAATCATTGTCTATCACATTAACAAATAAGGAACCAATCTGGGAATTTGCAAATCTTTCATATCGTCCACCAAAGATAATTTCTAAAAAAACAATTCCTATAATCGCCATTCCAACAACATCTGGAACAGGTTCGGAAGTTACACCGTATGCAGTATTATCAAATAAAGAAATAAAACAAAAAGGAACAATCCAACAACCAGAAATTTTTCCAAAAATGGCAATTATAGTTCCAGAATTTATGATATCCATGCCAAAAAAATTGACAGCATCTACAGGAATAGATGCATTTGCACATGCGTTGGAATCGTTGATAAATATTTCAAAAAAATCACCTATTTCAGAATTAGTTTCATACGAAGCACTGAAAATAATTTTTAAAAATTTGCCTAAAGTAATAGAACATCCCAAAGAAATCAAATTTCGTAAGAATATGGCATGGGCTAGTACTCTTGCAGGAATTGCAATTGCACATAGAGGTACAACTACGGCGCATGCTATTGCAGAAGTTTTAGGAGGAATAACAAATATCCCTCATTCATATGCTGTTGCAATCTCTACAATTCCAGTATTAAGAGAAACAATATCTGGTTCAAAAGAAAAATTATCAAGTATCTACCAATATGTATTTCAAGAAAAAGATGATGTTGAAAACAATCATGCAGAATTATTTGTTGATTCAGTGGAGAAATTAATAAGAAAATGTGAATTAGATAGAAAATTAAAAGATGATTTTCCAGACATATCTAAAGACTTACCAGGTAAAACTTTAGAATATTTAAAAAAATATAAGTTTAGACCTTTAAAACAACATCCAATAGAATTTTCAGATGAAGAATTATTAGAAATTATCAAGAAAATTATTGGTACTTAATTAACAAAATATCAGACCACCATAACATCGATAGTTTGACCATCAATGTATGAAGAATTTTTAGATGAAGATGATAGAGATATTAAAATAGAAAAGAGAATTCATGTGATTTAGTTTGTTAGAAGATGAGATAAAAAAACATTATTTGATGGCAAATAAAGTAAGAGAAAATGTTTTAGATCTTTTAAAAAATGCTGGTTCGGGTCATCTTGGTGGATCCTATTCGGAAGCAGAGATTCTTTCTGTTTTGTTTGAACGTGAAATGAAATTTGATCCAAAAAATCCTGATTGGGATGATAGAGATAGATTTGTTTTATCAAAAGGACATGCAAATCCAGGATTATATGCGATATTAGGAGAAAAAGGATTTTTTCCAAAAGAAGAATTTAAAAATTTAAGAAAAATTAATGGTCTTTTGCAAGGACATCCTGAAAGAATAGTTCCGGGAGTGGAATACATTTCAGGGTTTTTGGGTCAAGGATTGTCAGCAGGATGTGGAATGGCATTAGGATTCAAAAAAGAAGGTAAAGAGAATAGAGTTTATGTTTTGATTGGAGACGGCGATAATCTAGAAGGACAAACATGGGAAGCAGCAAGATTTGCGGTTCATAATGGATTAGATAATTTAGTTGTCATTTTTGATTACAATAACATACTTAGTGATGGCACAACTAATACTGTTTTAACAATTAAAGAACCTGAAAAACAATGGGCATCTTTTGGATGGAATGTTGTTACAATTGATGGACATGATGTGGTTCAGATAGATAAAGCACTAAAAGTTGCAAGAGAAACAAAAGGTATTCCAACAATGATTGTAGCGAGAACAAAAAAAGGTCATGGGGTAAGTTTTTGGGATGATAATCCAATTTCACATGGAAGTTGGGGACCAACAAATGAACAATATAAAGATGCAAAAATAGAGCTTGAAAAAATTAGAACAGATATTATTAAAACACAATTCAATAATGAATCAGAAATTAATATTATTCAACCATTAGTAGAAATTAATTCTGAAAAACTAAATTTAGTCGCACATAAAGTAGAAAAAACAAAATTTAAAGATTATAAATTTACAATTGATGAGAAAATATCTTTAAGAAATGCATTTGGAATGAGTGCATCAAATTTAGCAAAGAAATATGATAACTTTGATTTGTTTGATGCAGATGTGAAGGGAGGTACAATGACTAATATTTTTGAGAAACATTTTCCAGAGAGATTTATTCAATGTGGAATTGCAGAACAAAATATGATTTCTGCTGCAGCAGGATATCATCTTGCAACAGGTAGGATTCCAGTTGTAACAACATATGCAGTTTTTACATCATTACTAGGAGCTGCGCAATTTAGGAATGGAGTTGCAATGCAGGAATTACCAATGATTATTGCATCAAGCCATGTTGGAATTGATACAGGTCCTGATGGACCTACTCATCAAGCTATAGAAGACTTGGGAATTTTTTCTACATATCCAGGCGTTCAAGTACTAAGTCCATCTGATGCAAATAGAGTACAATCAGTTTTTGAGGCTGCATTAAAAAGTAAAAAGCCAACATATTTGAGAACAGGTAGAAGCCCAGTACCAGTAATTTATGAAACAGAGGATACATACAACATAGGAAAAGATAACGTGTTGTCTGAAGGTTCAGATGTTTCAATATTTGCAACAGGAATAATGGTTCATAGAGCTATGAAAGCAAAAAAAATACTAGAACATGAAAAAATTTATGCCGAAGTGATTGATATCACATCCATTAATCCATTAGATAAAGAAACAATATTGAAATCAGTTAAAAAAACTAATTGTGCAATTACCGTAGAAGATCATCTTATAAAAAATGGAATGGGTTCAGCAATAAGTCAATTAATTTCTAGTACGTATCCAGTTTATGTGAAAAATCTTGGACTAGAGAAATATGCAGAATCAGGTTCTCCAGAAGAATTAGCAAGAAAATATAATTTAGATGTTGAAGATATTAAGAATGCATCCATAGAGATTTGTAAAAAAAAATGTAATTCACGCTTAGAAAACGAGATATGACAAGAATAATAGATTATTAAAAATTATTACTAGGTTAATTGGGAGATGAGTAAATGCGCGAATTATCAATGCTAAAAGAGGACATGGATCCTTCATATGTGAAACAATTTTCAATAGACCAATTACCTGAGTTTTGTAATCAGATCAGAGAAAAATTAATCGATATTGTTTCAAAAACAGGAGGGCATATAGGAGTTAATTTAGGAGTTGTAGAACTTACAGTCGCATTACATTATACATTTGATTTTCCGGATGATTCTTTGATATGGGATATTGGACACCAAGTATATATCCACAAAATGTTAACTGGTAGACTTAAAAAATTAGAGAGTAACAGAGTCAATGAAGGTTCACCAGGATATTCATTTCATCACGAGAGTAAATTTGATAGAGTAACATCGAGTCATGCTGGTGCATCTCTATCGTTAGGATTAGGAGTTGCAATTAGTAATAAGATGCTAAATAACGAACAGTATAGTATCTCAGTGATTGGAGATGGGTCATTAGTAGAGGGTTCATCACAAGAGGCATTAAATCATATTTCAGTTGAAAATTGTAAGATGTTAATTATAATTAATGATAATGAGAGAGCAATTGAGAAAAATTTTGGGGGGTTACATGAATATTTTAAAACGAGACAAATCGATACGCATGTAGATGAGACATATTTTTCATCATTGGGTATTCCATATGAAGGTCCAATAAATGGTCATAATGTTATAGAGCTAGTAGAAAGATTGAGAAAGATTAAAGACAATTTGCATAAACCAACCATTCTTCATATAAAAACAACTAAAGGAAAAGGGTTGGAAAAAATGTTGGAAGATAATGCTGTTAAATTACATTGGAATTTTAGATTTAATCCTAAGACAGGGGATAATATTGAATCACCACGTTCAACAGGTTATGCAAAATTTGCAGGAGATGCAATTGAGAAAATTTTATCAGAAAATTCCAGATCTGTCTTAATTACACCTGCCGTCCAATCCTCAACAGGTATAGTAAATGCATTTAATAAATTTCCAGATAGATGTTACGACGTATCTCTTGCAGAGCAACATGCAATTACATTAGGTGCAGGATTTGCACTGGAAGGTATTAAATCAGTAGTTTGTAATGAATCTACATTCATGCAACTTGCATTTGATCAAATTCATCATGATGTATGTGTAAATAATTTACCAATTCTGATTATTGCTGGAAGGAGTGGACATACAGGATTAGATCATGTAACACATCATGGATTACATGACCTTACATACTTAAGATGTATACCTAATCTAAGAATAGTGTATCCATCTACACATAAAGAATTAACTAGTTCTATAATTGAAGAATTCAATAATTTGAAACAACCAACAGTGATTTTATATCCAAAAGCGGATATTCTTGATGATCCAGAAGAGATATTTCTTACGGATAATGACAAATTAAAAAAAGATAGTAAATCAATTGGGTTAATTTTGACTATTGGTCCACAAAACAAAAATGGAATTAAAGTAAAACATCTATTAGAGGAACAATCAGTATTTTTTGATCATGTTGGCGTAACACAAGTTACACCATTTTCAGATGAATTACAAAATTTCATGATAGAATATGATTATATTGTAACTATGGAGGAAGGAATCATTACAGGAGGATTTACAAGTCTAATTTCTGAGAAACTTATTGAAAGAAAATGTAATCCAAAAATTTTACCAATAGGTTTTCCAAAAAAATTCATCGAGCATGGAACTCGCGATTATATTTATAAAAAATACAAAATGGATCCAGAATCAGTAATAGAAAAGATCAAAACAAATTGGACTGAGTTGAAAATAAAATGAAATCATTATCAGCAATTTTAACAAGTTCAAAAAAATTTGAATTAATTGAAACAGATTTACCAGAATTGAATAAGGATGAGGTTCTACTAGAAGTAATTTCTTGTGGAATTTGTTCAACAGAGCATGATGTGTATAATGGCAATGTTATTGGAACGTCAGGAGTTTCTTTTAGATATAATAAATTTCCTGCATTATTAGGACATGAGGTAGTAGGAAAAATCATTGAAATGGGTTCGGATGTGAAACAATTTGAAATTGGAGATTGTGTTACAGGGTTAACATATAGTGGATGTGGGTTTTCAGAGAAATTTATTGAAAAGGCAAATATGCTCGTGAAAGTTACTTCAAATGATTTTCAAGAACAATCTATTTCATTAGGAGAACCTCTGATGGCAACATGTAATATAATTAATCAATCTAAGATAAAATTTGGAGACTCAATTGTAATCATAGGTGATGGATATATGAGTCAATTACTTATATCAGGATTGGCAAAATATCCATTAAAACAACTTGTAGTAGTAGGACATCATGATTTAAGATTAGAAATGGCAGAGAAATTTGGTGCAACAACAGTAATTAATTCAAAGGAATCAAATGCATGGGAAAAATTAATGAGTTTAACAGATAGGAAAGGTTTTGATATATCAGTAGAATATGCAGGAAATGCAAATTCATTAAGACTTGCAGCAAGCGTATGTAAAGCAAAAGAACGTGCAAAATTAGTTTTGGCTGCAGGTTATTCGGAAAAAATGGAGTTTTCAATTGCAAACTATTTACAGAATAGAGCACCAATAATCATTCCAGGATATCCAAATCAATCAGAGGATAAAATTAGAGATTTAAAACAAGGAATGTTTGGATTAGAAGAAGGAATTTTCCCAATGAATAAATTAATTACTCATAGATACAAATTAGAGAATATACAACAAGGATTTGAAGAGAGTATGAATAGAGAAGATGGCTACATCAAAGGCATAATCAATCCTAACTGAACAAATAGTTTTAGAAAAAGATTATTCAATAATAAATTTTATTTTATTTACAGATTTTATGGCATTTGTTATTGCATTAGAATAAGTTTCTCCTTGACACATTATAGTTCCAGCTCTATCAACATGACCACAAATCTTTGGTTGCATAGAACCAACATTATGAAAGATTTCTAAAGATTTCACAAAAGATTCAGATTTTACTTTTTCTAAATTTTCAATATTTTTTATTAATCCAGGTCTTGGAAAGAAATAACGTACCGCAAAAAATCTTTTGTATTTTGGTAAAAGTGATGAGATATTTACATCACATCCAAGAGAAATATTGATCACTGCAGAAACAATATCAATTCCATAAGCCATGGGTATATGATGAGTTGCTAGATAATTTCCACTTAATCTTGCAGCTAATTCAATTATCATTGGTTTACCATTTGATAATACAATGTCCGCTTTTACAGAACCAAAATCAATATTCATCGATTTTGCGGCATTTTCAATTAAAATTGATATTTGATTTAATATGTCACCCTCATATTTTGAGGGTATAACTCCACCATCTTCAACTATGTGAGGTTTGGTTTCTATTAGATTTGAATAATTTCTATCAGCAAATGCAATAGGATGAAATTTCTTTTTAACAAATATGCCCTCAACGCTTAATTGATCACCTACAACATATTCTTCGAGCATAAGTTCTTTGTTAGATGATGTCTCAAAAACAAAATCCCATGCCCAGCCTAAATCAACAGATTTATCTAAATATAATACACCTCTAGAACCTCTTCCATCGCTAGGTTTTAGAATTAATGGGAATTTTTTATCTGAAACTGATTTTAGAAAATCATTCTTATTTCCAACCACTTCAGATTTTGGTGTTGGAATTTTATTTTTTATAAAACATTCTTTCATCAAAATTTTATTAGATGCATATCTTGCCGATTGTAAAGAGATTCCTGGAAGATTTAGACTATCAGCTACTAATGCAACTGTAAATGGGACATCATTAGCAATTGTCATTACACCATCAATTTGTCGATTTTTTGAAAATTTCAAAACAGTTTCTAGTGTATGGTTAGCATCTCTGGTACTACACACTAATTTTTCATCTGCAAATTCAAATGCAGGGGCTAATGGATTTTTATCTGTACCAACAACATACAACCCCATTGATTTTGCCAGAGTGTAAGCTGGTATTTGTTCTCTTCCAGCACCAATAATCAATAAAGTTTTTGACATTTTTTTCTAATTTTATTAACTGAATAAAACTCCACCATTCACATTAATTGTTTGACCTGTTATGTAAGATGAATCGTCAGATGCTAAAAAGGACACAGTTTTTGCTACCTCATTAACAGTTCCTGGTCTGTGAAGTAATGTATTATCCATAAGTTTACGGCCTAATTCAGATGACATTATGTTATCACTCATTTCTGTAGTAATAATGCCAGGCGCAATATTATTACATGTAATATTATACGGTGCACCAAATCGTGCTAGACAATGACCTAATGAAATTAAACCAGCTTTTGAAACTGCATAGTGAACGGTTCGTGGTCCACCGTATTGACCACTGGAAGAAGATATATTTACAATTCTACCATAATTTTGTTTTTTCATGATTGAAAAAATTTCTTGGGAAATCATGAATGTACCCTTCAGATTAGTATTCATGATTGCATCCCAATCTTCATCAGTTACATCTTCAAAATCAGTTGGTTTGTTTATACCTGCGTTATTTATCAGAATATCGATTTGATTATGTTTTAGGAGAATTTGTTTTAGTGCATCTTGTATATTTTGGCGACTAGAAATATCTAATTTTTGTACCATTGAATTTTTTAATTCCTTTTGTAAATCGTTAGCCATAGATTCATTATTTTTGTATGTGAGTATTACTGATGCGCCCTCAGAAGATAATTCTCTTGCAATGGCATTTCCAATTCCACGACTAGAACCAGTGATTAATGCAATTTTTCCATCTAACTTCATAATAAATTAACAAAATTTTAGGATAAAAAAGATTTGGCAGAAAAGATGATAGAGATGTTAAAATAGAAAAGATATTTGTGATGAGATAGTTTGTTAGAAAAAAAGATAAAAAGAGATTATTTAATGCCCAATAATATGAGATTTGGTATCTTTGAATTGCGAAAAAATGCTGGATCAGGACATTTGGGATGGTTTAACAAATCAGGATATTGTAAATGCTGCCAAAGATATTATAAAAAACAAGTAAAATTTGAAAAATATGAAAAATCATAGTGGAGAAACAATAAGGAAATATGGTAAGTATAAAGTCATCAATTGTAAATATTGTAAATTTATTCACATAAATCCAATTCCAACAAATGAAGAATTGGAAAATTTCTATCAAAATGAGTATTATCAAAAAACTAAACCAGATTATATCATAGGAAATGAAAAAGATATTGCATATCAGAACTATACATTTGATGAAAAATTAGATTTCTTAGAAAGTAAAATTTCAGGTAAACAAAAAAAAATTCTTGACATAGGGTCAGGTCCAGGATTTTTTTTGAGAAGGGCAAAAAAGAGAGGATGGAATGTTTTAGGAATTGAACCATCACCTATTGCATGTGAATATGCTAAAAAGCAGAAAATTCCTACAATTCAGAAATTTTTTCATGAAGTGAACATAAAACAATTAGGAAAATTTGATGCAATTCACACGTATGATGTATTAGAACATGTTAACAATCCAATTAATATCTTAAAAAAATCGTATTCATTATTAAAAAAAGGTGGTATAATCATAATTGAAGTTCCAAATGATTTTAATCCTCTACAGGAAATTGTACAAAAATCACATAAGAAAAAAGAATATTGGGTAACATTATCATCAAAATTAAAGAAGTTTGATCATATCAATTATTTTAATTTTAAAAGTATTTCAAAATTAGTTGAAAAAATTGGGTTCAAAATAATTTTAAAAGAATCAACATTCCCATTAGAATTTTTTATTTTAATGGGACAAGACTACATTAAAAATCCAAAACTAGGGAAAAAAATACATTTAGAGAGAGTAAAATTTGAAGAAAATTTCAAGAATTCAGGTTCAAATGAAAATAAGAGATTACTTTATCGAAATTTTGCAGAGATGGAAATTGGAAGAACCGCAATCATCTATGCAAAGAAATAGTTTTTAAAAAAATATTAAGTGATTATTTTATTTACATGTTCACAAATTTCTAAAGCTTGTTCATCTGTAAGTTGGGGATATGAAGGAAGGGACATAATTTCTTTGGAGAATCTTTCACTATTTGGTAATTTGTATCCAAATTCTTGATAAATTGGTTGTTGGTGTATCGGTGTTTCATAATAAATAGCAGAACCTATCTCATTATTTGTTAATTCTTTACGTATATCATCTCTTTTTTCATGTTTTATTACAATTTGATGATAAACTGATTTTCCATCTTTGTTTTCAGGTAAGATACAATCTTGTGCTAAATTTTTTCTATAAATTGAAGCGATCGCTCTTCTTCGTGCAGTTTTTTCATCTAGATGTCTTAGTTGTACTCTACCTATAGCTGCATTTACTGTATTCAATCTCATTGTAAATCCTAGTTTATCAAATTCATTTTTTGTTTTTCTACCATTATCTCGAATCGATTTAATTTTTAATGCAGTTTCCTCGTTATCAGTTGTAGTCATTCCCCCGTCTCCTCCTACGGTCATGTTCTTTGTTGGATAGAATGAGAAACATCCTACATCACCAAGACTACCAACTTTTTTTCCTTTGTATTCTGCACCATGAGCTTGACATGCATCTTCTATTATTGGGATATTTTGTTCTTCAGAAAATAATTTAACAGAATCAAAATTACATGGGTTACCGTAGATATGAACTGGAATTACTGCATTAACGCTATCCTTGTTATTTGATAAATCAATTCCCCCATCTTTCATATCAATATCTGTAAGAATTGGCTCTGCATTTGTCATTCTGATACAATTTGCTGAAGCAATGAATGAATTTGTGGGAGTTATGACCTTTGATTTATCTCCAATTCCTAATGCCATTAAAGAAATCTGCAATGCACTATTACCTGAACTAACCGAAACTGCATATTTTGTTCCAGTATATTGTGCAAATTCTTCTTCAAACTTTGAAACACTTTCACCTCCAACAAATGATTCATTTCTTAATGCATGAATTGCTGCATCTTCCATTTCCTGAGTAAATTCTTGAACAAAAAATGGTATTTTCATATTAAATATCTCCTACACCATGTTTTCTTAAGTGATTTAAAAAATCATTACAAATTTTATCTAAATTAAAATTATTTTTTACGAATTCTCTACCTTTTTTACCCATATCTTTTGAGTTTTCAAGATTATTGAGTAACTTTGAAAGTTTCATCAATAAATCCTTTGGATTACCTTTCTCTACCAAGAAACCTGTTTCTCCATCTTTCATTAATTCAGGAATTCCCCCAACGTTAGTTGCGATAACAGGTTTTTCCATTAATTGTGCTTCTTGTAACGTGAGTGGCGACATATCTATTCCACTAATTAATGCATACACATCAATTTCTGTCAAGAATTCCCGTACTTTATCTGGATATTCCAATGAACCAAGCCAATGAAAATTTTCATATTTTTCTAACAATGGAAGTACTTGATCTCTGTAAACTCCGTCACCTGCCCAATAGAAATGAACATCAGGCATTGCTTCCAAGACTTTTGGTAATAACATCATCTCTTTTGTTTTTTCCCAAATTGTTGCACTTTGTAAAAATCCAACACAGGGATGTTTTAATTCCATTCCTTTTTTATGAAACCAATTTTCTGGATTAATTGCTTGATACATTGTTTCAACTGGCTTTCTAGTATAACGTTCCTCAGTAATTTTTGATAAATGATGGCAAATAGGTAAAATTAATTCTGAATTTTTGAAGCATTCTTCTCCAATTTCTTCCCATTTTTTTATTGCAATTTTTTTGCTTGTTGATTTGTATAGTGTTTTCCTTGCCATGATTAATTCTGCCCAATGATCTCCTCGTAAGTGAATTA
>CEVQ01010736.1_pt1 | contig 11308 bp, 6 predicted proteins | sample 356551 | NCBI WGS metagenome assembly CEVQ01 (sample SAMEA2623756, study PRJEB7988) | marine metagenome | biome: marine biome (ENVO:00000447); feature: mesopelagic zone (ENVO:00000213); material: "saline water (ENVO:00002010), including plankton (ENVO:xxxxxxxx)" | depth 250 m | reverse complement strand
AATGTTAAAGTTTTGAGATATTCCATTGGTTTTGGAAAAGTACTAATGAGTACGAGAAGGGGTGAGGATCAGACTGAGTATTGCTTATCTGCTATACCTCTAGGAGGTTATGTTCAACTCTTAGATGAAAGAAGTGAAGATGTGCCTCAGGAAGAAAGGCATAGAGCATTTAATACTCAATCAGCGACCAAAAGGATTTTTATTCTTTTTGCAGGACCTTTTGCTAACTTCTTATTTGCTATAGTTGCTTATATTCTTATGTTCACCTCTGGGATACCAGGTCAAGTGCCTATAATTGGAGAAGTTAATAAGTCTTCTATTGCGTGGGAAAGCAATATTCGTAGTGGAGATCGTATATTAAGCGTTGGCAATAGAAAAGTAGATACATGGCAAGGCTCTTTGATATCAGTGATTGGAGAAGTTCTTGATGACGAAATAATTGAAATGTCTCTTATTGATCAGTCTAACCGGAAAAAAGAGATCATTCTTGATGTTCAGGGCAGGACTAAAGAATTAACTGCCCCCAATGCACTATTTCCAGGTTTAGGCTTTAAACCCTATCAGCCTAAAATTAGTCCTGTTGTTGTTTCTGTTGTAGAGGGAAGTCCAGCAAGTTTTTCGGGAGTTCAGCCTGACGACATTCTGATCAAGATAAATAATATTGAGATTGAGAACTTGGATCAGTTTGCTCAACTAATAGTATCTAAACCGGGAGAGAGTATTGATCTTGAATTAGAACGAAATAATCAAACTTATATAACACAAGTAAATTTAGGCATTAAAGAAGATGACCCAACAAAGGGTTTTATTGGTTTGCAGACAACCATAGATCAAGAAAAGATTAGCCAATATTTAGCAATTCAACAATATTCATTCCCACAAAACGTCACCATGGCATTTGATCAAACCAATCAAATGATAGTCTTAACCCTCAATATGTTTGGCAAAATGGTTACAGGACAGATATCTGGTAAGAACTTAAGTGGCCCTGTAGGTATTGCTAAAGATGCCGGTACAGTGGCTAAAAGAGGCTTAATAGCCACTTTATCTTTTATGGCAATAATCAGTATTAGCTTGGGAATACTAAACCTGCTTCCGATTCCTGTTCTAGATGGAGGACAAATCGTATTTGTATTAATTGAAAAGTTAATTAGAAGACCTTTACCTGATAAAATTCAGCTCGCTTTCCAGCAGATTGGTGTAGGTGCATTATTATTCCTCATGGTTTTTGCACTGTACAATGATCTAGTACGAATATTTAATTAATTAAAATACTAAGTAACGATGAAAACCAAGATCCTTATCGTATTGATGGCGCTTCTATCTTTTACATTTGTAAAAGCCCAGGATATTTTTATTGTTAAAGACATCAGGATAGAGGGATTGCAAAAAATCTCTGAGGGTGCATTGCTTAATTATTTGCCTATCAATATTGGGGATCAGTTAGATGATACGAAAATAAAAGAGTCTATTCGTTCTGTTTATTCAAGTGGGTTTTTCAAGAATATTGAATTTAGAAAAGATGACCCAGGAGTACTTATAATTTCTGTCTTGGAGAGACCATCTATAGTTTCTATTACTTTTGAAGGTAATAAAGACATTAAAACAGAAGATTTGGAGGAATCTCTAAATAATATTGGATTTAAGGTAGGACGGAATTACGATCCTTCAATTCTTGATGAAATTGAAAGATCTTTGATTGATCAGTATTTTAGTTTTGGAAAATATAGTGCAAAGATTAAAACCACTGTGGAAGATTTACCAGGAAACACTGTTACTGTTAGAGTAGATGTTAGCGAAGGAGATAGAGCACAAATTCGACAGATAAATATTGTAGGAAATTCTATTTTCACTGATGAAGATCTCTTAGAAAGACTTAAATTACAGATGCCAAATTGGCTATCATTTATTAATCAAGATGATCGATACTCAAGAGAGGACCTACAAGGTGACCTTGAAAACATTGAGAGTTTTTACCAGGATCAAGGATATGCAAATTTTAGTATTGATTCCGCACAAGTTGCTATCTCTCAAGACAAGACTGGGATTTTCGTCACAATCAATATTTCTGAAGGAGGCATTTATACGCTTTCAGACGTTAAACTGACTGGGGAATTTGTTATCCCAAGAGAAAGAATTGAAAACCTGGTTTTTGCCCAGCCTGGACAAATATTTTCTCAAGGGCTCCTAACATCAGTATCAGAATTGATAGAATATGAACTTGGTGAAGAAGGGTATTCTTTCGCTGAAGTTGAAGCAATTCCTGAACTAGACAGAGAAAACAAAGAAGTTAAGGTTGTATTCTATATTCAGCCTAAAAGCAGAGTATATGTAAGGCGGGTAAGTTTCACTGATACAACTTCAATTAATGATAATACTTTACGAAGAGAGCTTAGACAGTTAGAAGGGGGATATTATTCAAAAAGCAGATTGGAGCGTTCCAAAATAAGACTCCAGAGATTGCCTTTTATTGAAGAAGTTGATTTTGAAACAATACCTGTTGTTGGCACCAGTGATCTTATCGATGCTGAATTCAAGATCAAGGAAGGTTTACCTGGTCAGTTTGGTGGGGGTGTTGGTTATTCTGGGTACCAAAAATTAATGATAAATGGTAATTTTGTTCATACCAATTTTTTTGGAACAGGCAATCGTGTATCAGTTGATTTGAATTCAAGCAGATATAGAGATTTATATAGTTTATCTACCACTAGTGCTTACACAGGAATTGATGAAATTTCTAGAACATTAAGATTTTCTCTCTCTTCTTTCAATCAGTTCACTTCTGCATCTTCAGACTTTTCAACAAAAACTTATTCAGCTGGATTGGAATACTCATATCCACTTAGTGAATTTCAAAGATTTATTTACGGGGGTTCATTACAAAGCTCTGAATTGCTTGCAGGAGAATATAGCGCTGATCAAGCTCTTCAATGGGTAACTAATAACGGAGATAGTGAGTGCTTTGATCAGGAGTTTTTTGATTTTTGTAAAACCAAATTTGACTCTGCTGAGCTAATTTTAGGTTGGATTTATGATTCGAGGAATAGATATCTATTTGCGGATTCAGGTATGTCTCAACGACTCATTGCGAATCTTGCATTGCCAGGAAGTGATGTTGAGTATTATGGGATTAACTATAGCTATAAGCAGTATTTCAATATTCCTTTCCCTATTATTAATAGATTGACCCTAATGGCTAAGGCAGATATTGCCTTTAATGATGCTTACGGTGATTCTATTGGAGTTCCACCTTATAAAAACTTTTTCGCAGGTGGTCCTGATACTGTTAGAGGATTTAAAGAGCATCGTTTAGGACCAAAAGATAATTTTGGCAATCCTTATGGTGGTAACCTTCTTATTTCAAGCCAAATGGAAGTTATTATTCCTATTCCAGGTGATTGGGCATCAAGAGCAAGATTTAGTCTATTTTTTGATGTTGGAAATGTATTTTCAACTAGTGAGATTGATTTCTTTGATTATCAAGGTAATACAATAGATTATGGTTTTGATACAGGTAATTTAAAAAGATCTGTCGGTTTAGCAGCTCAATGGCTAGCGCCTTTAGGTTTATTTAGATTTAGTTATGCCATTCCTTTGAATGATGAACCAAGAAGCGATACATACCCTGGCGATGAAACTGAGAGATTCCAATTTACAATTGGCGGTGCATTTTAGACAATAGTTTTTAGTTATTTAAATAATAAGGATGAGAAAATGAAAAAGAATTACATATATTCAATATTAGCATTATTTTTAATTACTCAACCTGTTCTTTCACAAGAACTTGGAAGTGTGAGGATAGGAGTAGTTGATGTAAATAAACTCCTTCAAGAATCTCCTCAATTTCAGGATATGCAATCTGCGATTGAAGAGGAATTTGCTCCTAGGCTCAGAGATATTGAAGCAAAAGAATCTGCTTTTAATGAGGCAAGAGATAAGTTAACTCAAGATAATTTAGCTCTAAGTAATGATGAGAGGCAAAATGCTTCTTTGAATCTTGCCTCTGATCAAAGAGAGCTGGAGTATTTAGCAAACTCTTTCCAGGAAGATAGAAACAATAGAATACAGATTGAGACCAACAAAATTCTTGTTGAAATGATTAATGCGATTAATAAGTTTGGTAGAGACAATGGTTATGACTTGATCATTAATGAAGGAAGGATCAGTCAGAATACAATCTTGAATGGTGGAACCTTATATAAAGGAGCTTCTGTAGATATCACTAATGATATTGCAATCGTCTTGGAAAATAATTTCCAAGAGAATAAGTCAGGAGGTTAAGTTAATTTCTCATTTGAAGCAGGAGATAAGTTTTGCCTGAGACTTCAATTAATCTAGAAGACCTAGCCAATAGGTATGGTTGTGAGCTTATTGGAGACCCTATGTTACTCATTACTGAAGTAGCTGGTCTAGACAAAGCAAGTAAAAATTCAATTAGCTTTCTAGCAAATGATAAGTATAAATCTCTACTTAAGGAAACTAATGCAGGGGCAGTAATTATAAAACGAGATGATCTTAAGGATTGCCAATCTTCAGCATTGATAACTGAAGATCCATATTTAATCTTTGCAAGAATTGCTTCTTATTTTGAAAAATCAAGAGATTTTGAAGAAGGATTTCACCCATCATCAATAATTGAAGATACAGCAGAAGTGCCTTCTAATTGCTCAATACAAGCTGGAGCATACATCGGAAAAGGAGTAAAACTGGGCCAGTCTGTATTTATTGGCTCTAATTCTGTTATCAGTGCAAACTGCTCTATAGACTCTCATTCTTGGATAGACCCTGGAGTAATAATACTAAGTGAATCATCTATTGGTAACCGAGCAATTATTCATTCAGGAGTAGTTATTGGTGCTGACGGCTTTGGCTTTTCAGAAGATGAAGAGCAAAATTGGGTTAAAGTTCCACAAACAGGTAGTGTAAGTATAGGAGATGATGTTGAGATAGGGGCTAATACAACTATCGATCGAGGGACAATATCAGATACCCAAATTCATAATGGAGTTAAATTAGATAATCTCATTCAAATAGGACATAACGTAGTTATAGGCGAGCACACTGCTATTGTTGCATGTACTGCAATAGCTGGAAGCTCTGTAATTGGTAAGCATTGCAAAATTAGTGGTCAAGTTGGGATAACAGGACATATTGAAATAGCTGACGGCACAACAATTACAGGAAGAACATCAGTAATGAAATCTATAAAAAAGGCTGGCGTATATTCCAGCAGCCTGTTTCCTCACCAAGAAGCTTCTCTATGGCAAAAAAATGTTGCAATTTTCAGAAATTTACCAAAATTGAAATCTATTATCTCTAAAATCAGAGCAGAGGATGAAGATGACTCAGATTCATGAAACAGCCGTAGTTTCAGAAACTGCTAACCTCGCTGATAATGTCACTGTAGGACCTTATTCTATTATCGAATCAGATGTTTCTATAGGCTCAGGAACAGTCATAGACTCTCATGTAGTAATTAAGGGTAAGACCAAAATCGGATCGGATAATCATATTTATCCTTTTGTCTCAATTGGCGATGACCCACAAGATAAGAAATACGAAGGGGAAGATACTGCAGTAGAAATAGGTAATCGTAATTCAATAAGAGAGTATACGACTATAAATAAAGGTACCAGTCAAGATGTTGGAACAACTAGGCTAGGTGATGGTAATTGGATTATGGCATATGTTCACATAGCACATGATTGCCAAGTAGGTAATAACACCATTTTTGCAAATAACACCACTCTAGGGGGGCATGTGATCGTAGGTGATTTTGCAATATTTGGAGGCTTTTCAGGAGCACATCAATTTTGCAAAATTGGTGCCCATAGTTTTTTAGGTATGTATTCTGGTGTTGCCAGAGATTTACCACCTTATGTGGTCGTTATGGGCCAACCTGCTGAACCAAGAGGTATTAATCTTGAGGGCCTGAAAAGGAGAGATTTTTCTTCAGATCAGATAAGGAATATCAAGACAGCTTATAAGAATCTATATATGTCAGAACTTAGGTTAGAAGAAGCTATTATTCAAATAGAAAAAATAGATGATATTTCAGGGGAAATTAAATTATTTATTGAATTCCTTAATCAGGCAACCCGCGGGATTGTCAGGAAAAATTAAATCTTACTGTGGCTTATTTTGTCATTCTAGCGGGCGAATCTTCTGGGGACAATATAGGATCCTCAATAATCCATGAGTTAAGGAAAAGGAATCCTAAACATGAATTTAAGGGGATTGCTGGCCCTAAAATGATAGAAGCTGGATGCGAACCTTGGTTCGACATCAAGGATTTATCTGTGATGGGCATAGTTAATGTATTAAAACATATACCCAGATTACTCATGATAAGAAAACAAGTGATAAAAAAAATCCTAGAACGACCACCTGACGCGTTTATTGGAGTTGATTATCCAGAGTTTAATTTAAGCATTGAATCAAAGTTAAAGCGAAAGGGAATTAAGACTATTCATGTGGTTTCTCCAAGTTTTTGGGCTTGGAGAGAGAATAGAGTTAAAAATTTTGCTAGCAAAATAGACCTGATGCTTTGTCTCTTCCCCTTTGAAGAAAGGTTACTGCGTGAAAACGGAGTAAATTCAAAATTTATTGGCCACCCTCTGGCTGATAAAATACCTTTAGAAATCGATAAACAAAGAGCTAAAAAATCCTTAGATATTGAAGAGGATATAGTTATTACTTTGATGCCAGGAAGCCGAAGAGATGAATTAAAATATCATGCTAGCATTATATTTGATGCGGCAAATAAGCTATCAAAAGAGTTACATAATTTAGATCAAAGAACTGTCAAATTCATAGTTCCAACACAATTTCCCGAATTACAAGATTTTTTAATGATGCAACACCAAGAAGATTCTAAAAAATACATGTTCTTAGATGATGCGTCCAAAGCTATTCCCGCTTCTGACCTTGTAATTACTAAGTCTGGGACTTCAACACTTGAATCTGCGATTTTTAAAAAACCCACAATAGTCGTCTACAAAATGCCAACTATTTCTTTCTATTTTTTGAAAGTTTTAAATATAGTTAAAACAGAATATGCTGCTTTACCTAATATATTATTAGGGAGAGAAATATTTCCAGAGTTGATCCAGAATGAAGTTACTTCTGAAAACATAATAACTAAAGCTTTAGAAATATTAAATCATCAAGAAGGAACAGATCAAACTACCAAAGATTTAAAAGAACTCCATTATTCACTCAAGAAAAATTCAGCCCTTAAATCAGCTGAGGCAATAGAGGACATAGTTGCCTAATTAATAAAAAGATAGATCTTATGGTGCTTATTGTTGGTGTAGATGAAGTTGGAAGGGGTTGTTTAGCTGGGCCAGTTTATGCATCAGCGGTTGTTATGGAAGAAACCCAAAAAATAGAAGGTCTGAGAGATTCTAAATTACTAACAAAGAATAAACGAGAAGAGTTATTTAAGCTGATTATTGAAAACTCTTATGAATACTCAGTTGCTTCTTTGGACAATAAGAAAATTGATGATTTAAATATACTCAATGCTTCTTTAGTAGCAATGGAAAATTCAATATCGATGCTGAAATCAGATTTTATTAAAGTTTATATTGATGGGCCACACGTTCCAAAAAATCTGCTTGGACAAAAAACAAAATATGAACCTATAATAGGAGGGGATAAGTTATTTCCATGTATCTCTGCAGCGTCTATAATTGCAAAAGTGACACGAGATAAATATATGAATGAAATAGATAAGATTTACCCTGAATATGGCTTTAAGAAGAACAAAGGATATCCTACTAAAGAACATATTTATGCGATTCAAAAACTTGGACCCACGCCACATCATCGACTAACCTTCAAATCAGAATTATATGAGAAATGAGGGTATGAATAATTCAGGTTTTATTCATTTAGATGTTAATACTCAGTATTCTCTAGGCCAGAGTGTTGTGAGAATTGATAACCTTATCGATTTATGTGACGAGTATGATATGCCAGCTGTTGGCGTCACTGATCACAATAATCTTTTTTCCGCTTACAAGGTTTATAAAGAAACACAAAAAAGAGGAATTAAGTTAATTATTGGCTCGATTGTATCTATAGAAACTAAGAATCATAATGATTTAAGAAAATTAATTTTTCTATGTAAGAGTGATGAAGGTTATAAAAATCTCTGTCATCTAATTACGAAATCATATATTGAAGGCTTTAAAAATGATCAGCCATCTATAAGCCTCGATTGGTTAACAGGTTTCTCAAAAGGTTTAATTGTTATTTCTGCATATAAGGATGGTTTAGTAAATCAAATTAACTCAGCAAAAGAGCAACAGAAGATTCATTCTGAATTAGAGCAATTATCTGAATTGTTTGGAAATAATCTTTTTCTTGGTATTCAAAGGCTGGGAAGATTAGATGAGGAAGACCAGATAAATCGAATTGTCTCATTATCTTCAAAGTATGATCTCCCTTTGGTTGCATTAAATAATCCAAAGTTTCTATCTGAGAATGATTTTATTTCTCTAGAAGCAAGGGTCTGCATTGATCAAGGGAGAGTCTTAGAAGATCAAAGTAGACATCGTGATTATACAGATCAACAATATTTCAAGAGTCAAGAAGAAATGAAGGAGCTTTTCAAGGATCTTCCTGAGGCAGTTAGCAATTCTGTCGAAATAGCAAGGAAATGTAACTTTGGTTTTGAAAACATAGACCATGTTCTTCCTGCATTCTCGACTCCTGATAATTACACTATAGATGAATATTTAACTGACCAAGCCAATAAAGGTCTAACTATCTTAGTTGAGAAAGATGGAGTGAATCGCTCAGATTATGAAGTTAGATTAAATGAAGAATTGGAGATTATTAAAAGAACAGGTTTTGCTGGTTACTTTCTTATTGTTGCTGATTTTGTTAAGTGGTCAAGAGAACAAAATATACCTGTTGGACCTGGGCGCGGATCTGGCCCAGGGTCTTTGGTTGCTTATTGTATAGGGATAACTGACATTGATCCGATTGAGCATGATTTAATCTTTGAAAGATTCTTAAACCCAGAACGTATATCTATGCCTGATTTTGATATCGATTTTTGTGTTAATGGAAGAGACGCAGTAATCGATTATGTTTCTGGAAAATATGGAAGAAATATGGTTTCACAGATTATTACTTACGGGACACTTTCTGCAAAAGCAGTAATCAGAGATGTAGGAAGGATACTTGGATATCCTTATCCTGTGGTAGATCAGATTGCAAAATTAGTGCCTTTTGAAATAGGTATAACTATAAAAGATGCTCTAAAAAAATCTTCTGAATTAGCTGAAAGATATGAGCAGGAGGAGGATGTTGAATCTATTTTAAATCTATCGCTAAAACTTGAAGGACTAGTGAGAAATGCAGGAACACATGCAGGAGGTGTCGTCATAGCACCATCAGAGCTATCAAACTTTATGCCTTTATATAAATTAGATGACGAGGTAGGGACTGTTACTCAATTCGATAAGGACGATGCAGAATCTATTGGTTTGATTAAATTTGATTTTCTTGGTCTGAAAACACTAACAGTCATACAAAAGAGCATAGATATAATCAATGCGTATAACATTAGGAAAACTAAAGGTAAATTTAAAAAGTTAAATATCAAAGATATCTCTTTGGAGAATAAGGACACCTATAATCTTCTCTCTTCAGCGAGAACTGTCGGTGTGTTTCAATTGGAATCAACTGGAATGAGAGATTTGATCAAAAGAATGCAACCTAGTCGATTTGATGATGTTGTAGCGCTGGTAGCTTTATTTCGCCCAGGACCCCTACAATCAGGAATGGTTGATGACTATATTGAACGAAAAAAAGGTGGTAAAACAAAAATAATCGACTATTTACATCCCACCTTAGAAACCATACTAGAACCAACATATGGAGTTATAGTTTACCAAGAACAAGTTATGCAGATTGCTCAGAAATTAGCTAACTATACACAAGGTAGTGCCGATATCTTAAGGAAGGCTATGGGTAAAAAAATTCCTGAAGAAATGGCCAAACAAAAGGATATCTTTATTCAGGGGTCCCTAGAAAACAATGTCAAAGAAACCACTGCAAAAAGAATTTTTGATTTGATAGAGAAGTTCGCTGGGTATGGATTTAATAAATCTCATTCGGTCTCCTACGCTATGATCGCCTATCAGACTGCATGGCTAAAAACTCACTATAGGACTGAATTTTTTGCGGCATCTATGACTGCTGATATAGATAATACAGACAAGTTAATAGTTTTTAAGGAAGATTGTGAGTCATTTGAAATAGAGATAAAAGGACCATGTGTTAATCATTCAATATATGAATTTTTTGTTGAGAGTGAGAAGCAGATTAGATATGCATTGGGTGCAATTAAAGGTTTAGGCGAATCAATTTCTGAAGCTATTAGCAGGGAAAGACAGGAGAATGGTAACTACCAAAGTATTTTTGATTTTTGCTCAAGATTATCATCAGAGAAAATTTCAAAAAGAACAATTGAAGCACTAATAACAAGTGGCGCTTTCGACTGTTTTGGAGAGACAAGAGCAACTCTCTTTCAATCTATAGAGATGGCTTTAAATTATTCAAATCGTCTATCGCTAGAAAAAGAAACAGGACAAAGCAATCTCTTTTACTCTGATGAGAATATTCAGGAATCATTACCCACGCTTAATAGATCAAAAGAGTGGGTATTGAGTCAATTATTAAAAAATGAATTTACAAGTCTTGGCTTCTATTTTAGTGGCCATCCTTTTGACGCTTATCGAGAAGATTGTAAGCACTTAACAAAATCTAATTTAGCTACTTTAAAGAAGATGATGGACTCTCAAAAAAATGGCAACGGATATAGCGATAAAGAATCAATGATTCAAGTGGCTGGTCTGATCACAAACTTAAAAAGAAGAGGAAACAATTACACTTTTAAGATAGATGATGGTTCAGCAATCTTAGAAGGCATAATTTTTGGCGAAAGAAGAGATAATTTTAGAGATCTTTTGAGTAATAATTCTTTATTGTTTCTTAAAGGCAGATTGAGATTCGATTCATTTGCTGATTTATGGCAATTTGTTGTTGAAGATGCAGTAACAATTAATTCAATTATCAATAAGAAAGCTAAAACTCTTCTTATTAAATGTGATTCAAAATTTGATCCTGAGCGATTACAAAAAATCCTAAAGGTGCACACTCCTGGAAGTTGTAAAATTCAGCTAAATTATCAAACTGATATTAATTCCACCAAATTAAAATTAGGAAAAGAGTGGACTGTGAGCCCAACTAAAGAATTGAGAGCTGACCTTACAGCTGAATTAGGTTCCCA
>CEVQ01039736.1_pt1 | contig 11320 bp, 17 predicted proteins | sample 356551 | NCBI WGS metagenome assembly CEVQ01 (sample SAMEA2623756, study PRJEB7988) | marine metagenome | biome: marine biome (ENVO:00000447); feature: mesopelagic zone (ENVO:00000213); material: "saline water (ENVO:00002010), including plankton (ENVO:xxxxxxxx)" | depth 250 m | reverse complement strand
GCGTAAAATTATTTGTCATGTATGGGAAAAATGCGTCAGATTTTAGTCATTGGCAATAATGATAATGGTTGTACTCCTGAGATTGAATCAATAGCGTATGAAATTGGTAAAGAAGTTGCAAAATCTGGTTCGGTATTAATTACTGGTGGTTTAGGTGGTGTAATGAAGGCTGCATCACATGGAGCAAAAGATGTAGATGGATTAACTGTTGGTATTATTCCACAAGATGACTCTACAATGGCAAACGAATTCTGTGATATTGTAATTCCATCTGGAATGGGATTATCACGAGACTTTCTGAATGCTCTCTCCGCAGATGGTGTCATAGTTGTGGGTGGAGGCTCTGGAACACTATCTGAGATTTGTGCTGCATACATGTACAAAAAACCAATTGCAACACTAAAAAATTCAGGTGGTATGGCAACCAAATATTCTGATCAATATATTGATCACAGGGAAAATGTCAAAATTATGGGATTTAACACTCCAAAAGATGCTGTTAACTACATACTAGAGCAAACTAAATCATAGACTCTAAGAGTGGATCTGGTTTGTAAAACTCACCATGTTCCTCTGCAAGCATGTTTAGTTCATCTACGATATTTTTAATTCCAATCTCCTTTGCTGTTTCAAATAATGGTTTTCTAAGACCGAGTCCTAGTTTTGCCGCCTTTTCAATCTCTTCAACATCACTTGCACCGTTTGTGATCAACCATGCTGCATTGTTTAAAACATTTGCAACAAGTTGAATTGGATTACATTTTTGTGCTAGTTCTTCAGACAGTTCGACTCTTTCGTACTTGTCATCAGAATATTTGTAATACCCCTCCCCTGATTTTTGACCAAGCTTTTTCGAATCAAACATTTTTTCAACTGTCTTGTGTGGATTGATCACTTTTTTATCTCGTAAATGCATCTCGACTGTTGCCTTGTGTATTACATCCATACCAGTGAAGTCTGCTAGTTCAAAAATTCCCATAGGAAATCCTAGCTTAAACTTTACAGCAGAGTCAATCTCTTCAAGTGTAGCACCTGTTCTATCTTGTAGATAACATGCCTCATGAACCATTGGAATGAAAAGTCTGTTTATGATAAATCCCGGAACATCTTTTCTACATAAGACCGCTTGCTTGTTTACTGATTTCACAAACTCTTGTGTAAGATTAGTTATTTCATGTGATGTTTTTTCACCTGGAATCACTTCAACAAGTTTCATTAGTTGTGGAGGGTTAAAAAAATGAATCCCGATGAATTTGTCAGGACGTGATGTTGTATTTGCAATCTCTGTAATAGGTAGTGTACTAGTGTTGGATGCAAAGATTACTTCTGGTTTTGCCGCCTTGTCCAACTCTGCATATACCTGTTTTTTTAAATCCATAATCTCTGGAACTACTTCAATTACTAATTCAGCATCTTTCACTGCATCATCCAAATCTACAATTGGTGTGATTCTTGAAAAGATTGTATTTCCTTCATCCTCTGATATCTTTTCTTTTGTGACGAGCTTATCCAAGCTCCATCGAATTTTTTCCATTGCTTTGTCTAGAAATTCTTGTTTGATGTCTCGCAGGACAACATTATACCCTGCAGTTGCAGACACCTGTGCAATACCATGTCCCATTACACCTGAACCCAAAACTGTAATGTTTCTAATTGTCAACGAACATGGTATGAAAAACCGTTTTATAAGCTCATAGAAATCATAACTCATGGGTCTCTTTGGAAAAAAAGGAAAATCAACCGAAACCAAATGTAAAGAGTGTGGGTTAGAACTACATCAACCAGAAAGACTTGAACGTCATATGAAAAAAGCTCATGGTAATGTACCAGAGAAAAAGATGGATGGGAAACAAGGATTCCAGGAATCAGGCGGCATGTGGTAAAAATCTATTAGTGTAAATTTTTTCATCAAAAAATATGGAGTTATCTGACGGTCAAAAATATGCAGTGATATTCTTAGGATCATTAGCAGTTGCTGGAATAGTTCTAGGTACACTTGTATTTCCATTTTGGAATTTTATTCGTGAAGACGTTGTAGAGGAAGTTGAAATCTTTAGCTCTGCAGATGGTAATTGTTATGTTGATACAGTAGATGGAATTCCAAAAACAATTGAGAACTGTAATCTTAAAGAAGGAATGATTGTTACCATAAAGTATGGGCACGGACTACCTTGGGCAACGATTGTCTCACCCGATGATTGATGATGAACTGTATTTTTTGTAAAATAGCATCGAAAGAAATTCCAGCAAAAATACTTGTTGAGACAGAATCATGTATAGGATTTTTAGATGCATTTCCATTGGCAAAAGGACATGCATTAGTAATTCCAAAAAATCATTATGAAAAACTTCAGGATTTACCAACCGATGTTAATACTGAAATGTTTTCTACAGTTCACAGTCTTATTTCCAAAATAGACACTTTGACAGGTGCCACTCTAGTGGCGATTCATAATGGTAGAGAAAGTGGTCAAGAAATACCACACGTCCACGTTCATCTTATTCCAAGAAGCAGTGACGATTCTGCTGGAGCAGTTCATTCTATGTTTTCACAAAAACCAGAATTATCTGAATCTGAAATTGATGAGTTGTACAGTAAACTTCGAATTAACTAATATGGAAAAAGCCTCTTACCCTCACCTAAATCATCAACCAATATTGCTTTTGTTGGGCATGTTTCTGCAGCATTAAGTATTTTCAAGTTACTTGCACCCTTTCTGTTATAGACATTAGACTTTGGATTCATTTGCGATGATTTATCAACTGAAAAAACACCTGGCGCGATTGTTTCACAACTACAGCAGCCTATACATAAGCTCTTATCCACTCTAACTCCAATATCAATCTGTTTTGTTTTTGTTTTGAATTCTTGTGGCTCATCTCTTTGTGTTTTTTGATTTATTGTTGAATCATAATCTTCCCAGAATTTTTTTTCATATTGATTCCACCATTCTTTGTTTTCTTCGAATTCTTGAGTGAATTTACTCCAGTCTTCCTCAGGTGTCTTGTTTTCACCATTTGGGCCCCAGTTCGTTCTTTTGTAAAATTTAGATTTTGAATTATTTTTTTGACTATATTGTGGCTTTTTTGAAAATGAGTTGGTAGAGTTTGAATGTTTATTTTGATTTTTTAGATAATGGTAAGCCTCAGTCGCATTTTTAAATTTAATATCATTATTGTTATTTTTATTTTTATCAGGATGATATTGCAGTACTAATTTTCTATACGAGTATTTGACTTCATCAAATGATGCATTACTATCAACTGATAATATTTGACGTGCACGTGATGTGTTCAACTATATTATGCTGTGCATTATATGATAAAAAGAATTCTAACCAAGTATTTCACCTTCAGGCTTCCAAGCAGGATCTACTATGCAGAGTGCAACTAGATCTATATTTCCACTGTTTTCCAAAAACTGTCTCGAGTTTGGCGGAACAAAGATTGTTTCATCTTTTATGACTTGTTTTTCTTCATTATCTATATGCATAAGGCCAGTTCCCTGTAAAATATAGTAAACCTCACTCATCTTCATTGTATGTGGCTTGGAAGTTTTTCCTGGATTTATTGTGCAATGTGCAATACTATATTGAATTGCATTTTCTGTATCTTCTGGTGTAAAAATTTGTTTAATCTGAGATCCTTCTTCTCCTGAAAACACACGTACTTTATCGATTTCTCTTGAATTCATTTTATTGCAACCGCTCTGTTACGTTTGTTTTAAAATCTGATTCATACCAAATTGTTTTTGGCTCTGAGTTCTTTTTTGGAAATGAGTTTATCGCGATATGTGCAAAATCTTTGTTTTTGTTTATAGAACCATGTGTGTGAAGTGTGTTGGCAGAAATATGAACGCAGTCACCACTATTCAGTTTCACACTGTTTATTTTTTTAATTTTAAAATTCTTAATACCAGTTCCTATTTTTCTATATTTCACTAAACTTCCTCTTCCTTTTGTGACTATCAACGTTTGCCCTCCATTATGAAAATGTAATTTTGTTTTAGAGCCATTTTTGAATGTGACATGATATATTTTTTCGTTTGTGGGTTTGATTGTGGCGGAAATGTCTTTTGCAGATACTGCGCCGGTGAAATAGTTTGCTTTAGCTTTTTTGCTTTTCACACCTGATTTAGTGAATAGGTTCTCCTTTTCCATATAATGAAAATATGAAAATTAGGTATATGTTTTTACATCTGAGATTAATTTAAAAACGATCTAAATAATTAAAATTAATAAAAAATGGCAAAAACTAATCCTAAAGTAAAAACAATTGCACTGAAACCACAGATTGATGCAGACATTGCTGATGATATGGTAGATAGTAGGAAAGTGAAAATATTTCAAACCCTGTTAAAGAAACCAAAGAAAAGTGAAATCCACCTTCATTCACTGAAACTGTTTTATGAAGCGTGCTTATTACTATCTGGTAAATATTCTGCCGATTTTATTCGTGATACAACACATTCTATTACTGTCGATAAAGACGTTCGTGAATTAATCATGGACGATAAGGTCTATCCAGTAGCACAAAAGAAAAGTGTATTCAGTAAATTAGAGCCAACTAGGAAAAATAAAGTAAAGATTGAATTTCAAGAACGCCTGATTATTGAGAATGAAGATGATATTGCATTTGATCATCACGGAAAAGAAATAAACCTTTCATACAAAAACACTCAAAAAATCATAGAAAAACACCCACGAAGAATTTTAAATGAAGAGAGTGATAATATCAAAAAACCTGAAATCACGATAGATGCAGCAATTAAAAAACTAACTTCAAAATTAAAAAAACCGACAGATAAAGGAATTAAATCGTTAAATGAGAAAATTGAGTTTTCTGATGTACTTGAGGTCTACGTACCAATCTATGAAGCACGATTAATAGGACCAAAAAAGAAGATAAAGATTTTACGTATTGATGCGGTTCGAAAAAAAATTCTTTAATTATCTTATAATACTCTCAAATTCTGGATCGTCTAGAAACCTATCAAAAATTTCATCCTCTCGTGCCCATGTCTTGATTATCTTTGATTGTTTTGTTGCTTCTTTGAGTAAGATGAGTGATTCTTCGATTTCATTTAATGCTGCCTTGCTTCTTGCTTTTGCATAGACAATGTTTATGTTTCTACCAAATTTTGCCAGAACTTTATCAAATACAACAATTGCTTTTTCATGTCTATCTAACTGCGCAAGTTCAACACCAGTATGAAAAAGTGCATCGAGGTGATTACGATTGGTGCGGTAGACATTTTCAAAGCAATTTAACGCACGTTCATGTTTTCTCATCTTTCCTAGAACAATTCCTTTGTAAAACAGTGGATTTGACTTTTTTGGATCAATCTTAATTGCTTCTTCTAAGCAGTCTAATGCCTCTTCATGTTTTAGTTGACGATCTAGCAATACGCCTTTGTTATAGTATGCAGCTGCATATTTTGGGTCAACTTTGATTGCTTTATTGTAGTATTCCATTGCGTCGTCTGGATTTCCAGTCTCTGCCATAGCAATGGCTCTATTATTGTATGATGGTGCATCTTTTGGGTTAATTTCAATTACTTTATCAAAACATGAAATTGCATCTTGGTATTTTTTTAATTGATTAAATGCAAGACCTTGATTGTATATAGCTGTAACATTTTCTGGGTCATTTTTCAATGCTTTTTTGAAGAGTGCAATGGCAGGCTTTGGTTGGTTTCTTTGCATTAGTAGTATTCCACTATTGATTAAATCCTGTGGATCTTTTGAACCCCCAAATAATCCCATAATCCTTCTAAAATATTGTCTTTATTGAAACTTTTCTTGTCTGAGAAAAAGCATTAAAGGTTAAGGTATTAGCACTAAAAACTACTGTGAAGGAATTAATAAAAAACATTCGTATGTCTGTTGCATCTGATAAAGATCAGATACTGAGTTTTTGTAAGAACACATTTTCATGGGGTGATTATATACACGAAGTATGGGATTCATGGGAAAAAGGCGATGGGCTTGTTATAATTGAGGATCATGAGACTGCAGTTGCAATGTGTCATGGTGTAAAATTTCAAAATGAAAATATGCTTTGGATTGAGGGTATTAGAGTCAAAGAAAACTATAGAAAAAATGGACTAGCCACAAGTCTTATTAGATATTTTGAAAAAGTCGCAAATGATTTTGACATAAAACGTCTAAACATGTTAATCGAATATGAGAATATACAATCACTCAATCTTGTAAAAAAGTTAGATTATAAAATTATATCAAAATGGAATTATTTTTCTTTACCATCTATAAAGAACCCTCATGGAGAAATAAAATTTGAATCTGTTGATATTAGCGAAATAAATTTAAAAAATATACGATTTGTTGATTCATGGCGATGGATTCCCCTTACACAAGATAACTTTAGAAATCTGTGTTTGTCTGGTAATGTTTTATGTCAAAAATACAATGGAGTAGTAGAAAGTTTAGGTATAGTATGTGAATCTGATTCTTTTGACGACACTATAATACTAACCATAATCTTTGGAACATACGATAGCATACACAAAATGATTTTGCATGTACAAAATTTGTCTGTTAAGAAAGGCTATTCCAAAATTAGAATTTTAACAGAAGACGATGATCTTAAAATGGATAGTCTTGGAAAAAAATTTCTATTTTATTTGGTCGAAAAAACTCTCTAGTGTTATCAATCAAATCTAATTATAACAGCTACATTTTTTTGCTTTATGACGAACACAACCTACTAGCTTATGGTCTTTGCATCCACAAATGACACACTTTTTCATATTATATGATGATCAATGACTGACTAATAGTTAACGATCATTATAATGAACATATAATATGACTGAAGTTCATAATTCCATTTTGCGTAAAATCACAATCAAGTTTAGTGAAAATGATTACTTAGATTTTTTATTAGAAAGTAATGAACATGGATTAACACCAGAGGAACAAATCTACAAATTAATTGATTACTACATATTAGTAAGGAGACGCAGAGCTAAGGTAAAGTTTCATAGAAAGACCCGAACATGCTAAAATAATTACCTGCATCCCTTTTTGTGTTTTCTTAAATCTTCTGGGTCACGAAATTCTTTCCCACAAACTCGGCATTTATCATTTTTCTTACCATGTGCAATTTTCATATGACGTTCTAATCTGTTTTCATCGTGTAACTCACTACCACATTTATTACATTTAGTAAGACTTTTTGATTTTGCTTTTGTGAAGAATCCCATCTAATATTATTATCATATGATCCTAAAATCATTTTCTCGTCTAAATCTGTAAGTGATTATAAATTACACAATTTACTTGAAGGATTATGAAAATTAGTGAGATTTTCAAGTCAATACAGGGTGAAGGAACCAATGCTGGAAAGCCCTCAATTTTTCTACGTACAGCTGAATGTAATTTGAAGTGTACATGGTGTGATACCAAATACACATGGGATTGGAAAAATTTTGATTATTCTAAAGAAGTGAAAGAAATTTCAATTAAGGAAATCAGAGAGATAATAGAACGATTTCATCTTAGACATCTAGTAATAACAGGCGGAGAACCATTAATGCAACAAGATGATCTAGCAGAGCTGCTTGTATTTTTAAAACCAGAATTTTATGTTGAAATAGAAACTAATGGTACGATCCTACCTAACAATGCACTTTCAGCGCTAGTTGATCAATGGAATGTTTCACCTAAGACTAAAAACTCTGGTAACCCATTGGAGATGTGTGAAGATAATGAATGCTATGCATTTTTTTCAAAACAAAAAAATTGTTACTTCAAATACGTAGTTGAGAATAAGGACGATCTCATGGAAATACACCATCTTATGAAAAAACACAGACTTGAAAAAAATAGAGTGCTTTTAATGACACAGGCTATAACAAAAGAAGAAATGTTAGAGCGTGAAGCAGGTGTTTTTCTGATGTCGAAAGAACATGACTTAGGATTTTCACCAAGAATGCATGTGACTAAGTGGGGAAACCAGCGTGGTAAGTAGAACCCTTAAATTATAAACTAAACAATTAGATAATCTCGATATGGCTAAAATAAAACAAGGAGATTTTGTCTTATTTTTTTACGATGATTCAAAAAAATGGTTACTCAAAATTAAACGAAAAGAACAATTTCATTCTCATATAGGAGTTATAAAACATGCAGATGCAATTGGAAAAGAATTCGGTTCTAGAGTAATAACAAACAAAGACAAGTATGTCTATTTGTTAAATCCAACTATTCATGATTATGTAATGAAAATGCAACATGGAACACAGATTGTTTATCCAAAAGATTTTGGTTATATCGCTGCAAGAACTGGGTTAAAATCAGGGCAAAAAGTTGTAGAAATTGGTACTGGAAGCGGATCACTAACTACATTTGTTGCAAGTATTGTTGGTTCACGTGGACATATTGACACATTTGATGTTGAGCCCAAATTCATCGAAGTTGCTAAGAAAAATATCGATAAAGCAGGAATGTCAAAATATGTGACTATGCATAAGCAAGATCTCAAAACAGCAAAGAAAATGCCCATAAGTGATGTTGATATGGTTATAATTGATCTGGGTGATCCATGGACAGTAATTCCACAAGCAAGAAAAATGCTTAAAGGAAGTGGAGTTGTCGTCGCGATTTGCCCTACAATGAATCAATTAGAAAAAATTTCATCAGCATTTGTTGCCAATGAATTTTCTGATATTGATTGTACAGAACACATAATTCGTCATATTGAAGCACGTGAGGGAAAAACAAGACATTCCTATAGAGGAATTGGACACACAACATACCTTGCAATCGCACGAAAAGTCTTTTTTGATAAGAATAAAACCAAAAAACGAGTGAAAAAGGTTGTCAAATAGAATCCTAACTACTAATATTGTTAAAAAGTATATTCCTCCACGTAAATTGAATTCCAGAAAAGGAGATAATGGAAAAGTTTTGGTTGTTGGTGGAAGTTATATGTATCACGGTGCACCAATTCTAGCATCACTTGCTGCATTACGTACTGGGGCAGATTTAGTTTATACTGCAGTACCAAAAATCAATGCACAAGCTTCGAGGGCATTGTCATCAGACCTTATTGTAATTCCTTTGGCTGATTCAAAACTAACGCGTGGTTCAGTAAACAAACTACTTGGCCAAGTACCTGCTGGGATTGATTCTGCCACTATAGGTATGGGCTTAGCAGTAGAGAATATTGAAGCACTAAAACTATTGATCAAATCATTGATTGACCAGGACATTCGACTTTCTCTTGACGCAAGTGCACTTAGGAAAGAAATACTTCCAATAATAAGAGGAAAAAATGTTGTTGTGACACCACACTCAGGTGAATTTGAAAGACTGTTTGGTGAAAAAATGCCAGCAAATAAAAAAACTAGAATTTCAATTGTAGAAAAAAACGCAAAGAAAAACTCGATAACAATTTTACTTAAAGGACATGATGATATCATCAGTAATGGCACAAATACACTAATTAATTCAAAAAAAACCCCAGCAATGACTGTTGGTGGAACTGGCGATGTTCTGTCAGGGATAGTTGCGAGTATGCTTTCTCGAAATAGAAATGTTTTAGAATCTACAGCATCCGCTGCATTTCTAAATGGGCAAGCAGGAAAAATTACCCAAAAACAATTCGGTAATCATATGATTGCAACTGATCTAATTGATGTATTACCATTAGTATCGAAAATATTTGATAGAATAAAATAATGAAATATAAAAAAACTATAGAACATATTGACAAACACATGAATGATCTTCTTAAAGATCTTCAAACTTTAATTAGGCAACCTAGCATTTCAGCAAAAAATGAAGGTATTGAGGAGTGCTCAATTTTAGTATCAAAAATGTTGAAGAGTGCAGGAATTTCGTCAGAGATACTTAGGCTGAATAAAACTGCTGCACCACTTGTTTTTGGCGAAATACGATCAAAATCTAATCCATCAAAGACACTATTGTTCTACAATCATTATGATGTACAACCAATTGAACCAATTGAAGAGTGGAATGATCCACCATTTAGCGGGAAAATAATTGGAAATAAAATTTTTGGTCGTGGCTCATCTGATGATAAAGGTGAGTTGATTACAAGAATAAAGGCTGTGGAAGCATATTTGAAAGTGTACAATGATGTACCATGTAACATTAAATTTTGCATAGAAGGTGAGGAAGAAAACGGCAGCGAAAACATTAAGACATATCTAAAAAAATTCAAAAAGAAATTTTCATGTGATGCTGTAATTTGGGAATTTGGTTATGTTGATACAAAAAATCGACCAATAGTTGGATTAGGCATGAAAGGATTGTTATATGTAGAATTATCTGTTAAAGAGTCAATTAGAGACGTTCATTCAAGTTTTGCAACAATTATCAAAAACCCAGCCTGGAGACTTATTGATGCATTAAAGACATTACGAAACAGTGACGGAAAAATACTGATCAAAGGTTGGAATGAAGACACGTTACCGTTATCAAATAATGATTTGAAAATAATCAGAAAAGAGCCATTTGATGCAACTGGTTTCAAAGATGAGTATGGAATAAAGAATTTTGTTGGAAATAAAAATGCGTTTGAAGCAAAGAAGGCACTTGTTGCAGGACCAACATGTAACATTGCTGGTATTGAATCAGGATATACTGGTGATGGTGCTAAAACAGTCCTACCAGCTAGCGCTAAGGTCAAGATTGATTTTCGTTTAGTACCAAATATGGATCCAAAAAAACAAGTCAAATTACTCAAAGATCATCTAAAAAGAAATGGTTTTGATGATGTAACGATCAAGGTTTTAAACGCAGAAGCTGCCGCAAGAACTTCTACACAAGAAAAAATTGTTGATATTGTTTGTAGAAGTGCAAAGGAAGCTTTTGGAGACTTTATTTTGAACGTATCAAACGCAGGAACAGGACCAATGCATGCATTTGTTAGCGTATTACGTGTACCATGTGTTTCAATTGGTTCCTCATATATTTTTTGTAGAATGCATTCACCAAACGAATTTGCAAAAATAGATCTACTAAAGAAAACAACTAAGTGCTTTTGTATATTAATTGAAAATTTTTCACGATCAAAATCTAAAAATTAACTTGAATAAATTACACCAATTGTTCAAAAACAAGTAACTTGTATGATATAACACGTAAGAAAAATTGCACGTTGTATGGCTATGTCAAAAGCAAAGAGAAGCGCTGCAGCAAAGAAAGCAGCTGCAACTCGTAAAAGAAGAGCAGCAGCCGCTAAAGCAAAGAGAAGCGCTGCAGCAAAGAAAGCCGCAAGAAAGAGAAAGGCCGCAGCCAAGAAAGGTGGCGGTGGCAAGAAACGTAAAGCA
>CEVQ01025571.1_pt1 | contig 11336 bp, 8 predicted proteins | sample 356551 | NCBI WGS metagenome assembly CEVQ01 (sample SAMEA2623756, study PRJEB7988) | marine metagenome | biome: marine biome (ENVO:00000447); feature: mesopelagic zone (ENVO:00000213); material: "saline water (ENVO:00002010), including plankton (ENVO:xxxxxxxx)" | depth 250 m | reverse complement strand
TGCAATTCATCATCGTTATAAACAATCTCCATTGCACGTCCACCAAGAACGTAAGATGGCCTTACGACAAGAGGATATCCTACTTTCTTTGCATTCTTCAGTGCCTCATCAAAGTTTGTTGCTACTTCATTATGTGGTTGCAAGAGTTTTAATTCATTAACTAATTTTTTGAATAGCTCTCTGTCTTCAGCTATGTCGATTGCTTCAGGCTGGGTGCCAATTATAGGTGCCCCTGCAGCTTTTAGATCTTTAGCTAATTTTAGAGGTGTTTGACCTCCGAACTGTATTATTATCCCTTCTGGTTGTTCAACATCGACAATAGCCATAACATCTTCAAATGTGAGAGGTTCAAAGTAGAGTCGATCTGAAGTGTCATAATCCGTAGATACTGTTTCTGGATTACAATTGATCATGATGGATTCATAGCCAGCTTCTGAAACTGCCATTGCTGAGTGTACACAGCAATAATCAAACTCAATGCCCTGCCCTATTCTATTAGGACCGCCACCAAGAATTATTATCTTCTTTTGATCGGTAGGTCTTGATTCGCATTCTTCATCATAACTTGAATAAAGATAAGCAGTAGAAGTCTCAAATTCTGCAGCACATGTATCCACACGTTTGAAAACAGGGTTGATATTGTATTCTTTTCTTTTTTGTCTAATTTCTTCTTCATTAGAGTTGGTTAGATCAGAAATACGCTTATCAGAGAATCCCTTCCTCTTTATATCTCTTAGAAAATCATCATGCAAATTACTTAGATCAGTTGTTGATATTTGTTTTTCAGTATTTACCAGATCTTCAATGTAACTCAAAAACCATGGATCTATTTTAGTAAGATTAAAGACATCTTTAATTGAGAAGCCTTCTCTAAATGCTTGTGCTACATAGAATATTCTGTCTGGACTTGGTTCAGAAACTTTCATTTCAAAATTTTCATCAACATCCATTTCCGTAAAACCGTAGTGATTGGATTCTAGACTTCTGATAGCCTTTTGTAATGATTCTTGGAAATTCCTACCAATAGCCATAGCTTCTCCCACAGATTTCATTTGTGTGGTTAAAGTAGAGTTTGCTTTTGGAAATTTCTCGAAAGTAAATTTAGGTATTTTTGTTACCACGTAATCAATGGTTGGCTCAAATGAAGCTGGCGTAATACCACCTGTAATATCATTTTGTAATTCATCAAGAGTATAGCCTATAGCTAGTTTGGCTGCTATTTTAGCAATAGGGAACCCAGTAGCCTTAGACGCTAAAGCTGATGATCTTGAAACTCTAGGATTCATTTCTATCACAATCATTTTGCCATTTTCGGGATTAACTGCGAACTGAACATTAGAACCTCCTGTGTCAACTCCAATTTTTCTAAGAATTGCTATGGAGTAATTTCGCATGATCTGAAATTCTTTATCTGTAAGAGTTTGAGCTGGAGCAACAGTAATTGAGTCGCCGGTATGAATCCCCATAGGGTCGACGTTTTCAATAGAACAAATAATTATGGCATTATCTTTATTATCTCTGACAACCTCCATTTCATATTCTTTCCACCCTAGTAAAGATTCTTCTATTAAAACTTCTGATGTTGGTGATAACTCTAAACCTCTTTTTATGATAGTAATAAATTCATCTTCATTATGAGCTACTCCACCTCCACTACCCCCAAGAGTGAATGATGGTCGGATAATCAATGGGTAATTAATTGAGTTAGCAATTGATAAAGCTTCATCTAAATTATTAGCTAAACCAGATTTAGCTACATCAATATTAATTTCTTGCATTGCAACTTTAAATAGCTCTCTATCTTCAGCCTTATCTATAGCTTCTTTTGTAGCACCTATTAGCTCAACATTATATTTACTCAAGATACCTCGAGAAGCAAGGTCAAGAGCTGTATTTAACCCAGTTTGTCCGCCCATTGTTGGCAATAGGGCATCTGGTTTTTCTTCAGCGATAATCTTTTCAATTGTTTGCCAATTAATTGGCTCAATATAAATTGAGTCAGCACTATCTGGATCAGTCATAATAGTGGCTGGGTTTGAGTTGACTAAAATCACTCGATAACCTTCTTCTTTTAGTGCTTTGCACGCCTGTGTTCCTGAATAATCAAACTCGCAAGCTTGGCCAATAATAATTGGTCCAGCGCCTATTATTAAAACAGAATTTATATCAGTTCTTTTTGGCATGAGACATTAGATTAGTAAATTTTTTAAATAATGAATTAATATCATGAGGACCAGGTGACGCTTCAGGATGTCCTTGAAAGCTAAATGCATTATCTTCTGATATCTCAATACCTTGAATTGTTTGATCAAATAAAGATCGATGAGAAATAGAAACATTTTCAGGTAATGAATGTTCATCAACTGTGAAACCATGGTTCTGACTAGTAATAAAAACTTCTCCCGTTAATAGATCTTGAACAGGATGGTTAGCACCATGATGTCCGAATTTCATTTTTTCTGTTTTGCCACCACTGGCTAAAGCAAGTAATTGGTGACCTAAGCAAATCCCAAACATAGGAATTTTTATTTCAAGAAAAGACTTTATGGTGTTTATGGCATAATCACAGGGTTCTGGATCACCTGGACCATTAGAGAGAAATATTCCATCTGGCTGCATCTCACTAATTTCTAAAAATGATGTATTTCCAGGTACTACTGTTACATTACATCCTGATTGATGAAGCAAATTTAAAATATTGGTTTTGATGCCAAAGTCTAATGCGACAACTTTATATGTCTCTGCAACATTTTGGATATCATTTGATTGAAAGCCATAGATCTTCTCAGTTGTAACTTCTTTTGCTAAATCCATACCAGCTAGTCCTGGGAATGATTTAGCTAATTTTATAAACTCTCCAATATTTTTATTAACTGAGCTAATACAGCCACTCATCGATCCATTTATTCGAAGGTGATTTGTCAGTTTTCTAGTATCTATATCTGATATAGCAACTACTTTCTGTTGTTTTAAAAATTTTTCTAAATCAATCTCATTTCTCCAGTTGCTGGATACTGGTGAGTTTTCTCTTATGATAAGCCCTGATGCATACGTTTTCGTGCTTTCAAAATCTTCTTTATTAGTGCCAGTGTTACCAATATGCGGATATGTTAAGGTAACTATTTGTTTGAAATATGATGGGTCAGTAAGAATCTCCTGATAACCAGTCATAGAAGTATTAAAAACAACCTCACCAACAGAAGAACCTTTTATACCAATCGATTTACCTTTAAATGTTGTTCCGTCTTCTAATGTGAGAACCGCTTCAGTCAATTTTTATTCCTAGTTATGTTTTTTATAAAAAAGGAAGGTACCTTATAGGTCCTTCCCTAAAAATATCTGGAACCCAAAGTATATTAGGTTCTATTATTTCTCATGTCACGCATTAATTATCTTTTTTTTATTTATATTCCTAATCGATTAAAAAATTTCTTCACACTTTTCGTCCATTTGTTCTTATTTGGACGATGTTCTTTCTTACTTTTTTTGATTGATTCATCAAAGGACTTTAGGATATTTTTTTGATCAGTGCTTAAATTGACAGGTGTTTCTATTTGAATATTACAGAATAGATCACCTATAACCCTATCTCGATAAGTCTGAACCCCTTTCCCTTTAAGTCTAAAAACCTCCCCTGACTGAGTTTCAGTTGGGATTGTTAAATTTACTGCACCATCAATCGTGGGAACTTCAACAGTTCCACCTAAAGCTGCTTTAGTAAAGCTTATGGGAACCTCGCAATACAAATTACTACCTTCTCTCTCAAATATAGGATGACGTTTTATATTAACATCAACGTATAAATCTCCTGAAGGTCCTCCTTTCATTCCGGCTTCACCTTCATTTGATAGCCTAATTCTATCGTCTTGATCAACTCCAGGTGGTATTTTGATCGATATAGTCCTTTCTTTTTGAAGTCTCCCAGATCCCGAGCATTCAATACATGGGTCTTTTATTGTTTGGCCAGCGCCTCTGCATTCAGGGCAAGTTTGTTGTAGTGTAAAGAAACCTTGCTGGACCCTTACAGAACCTCTGCCATCACATCTTGAACATGGTGTTGCTTGGGTTCCTTTTTTTGCTCCAGATCCTGTACATGTTTCACAACCAACCAGAGAAGGTATATTTATTTTAATTGTTTCACCAAAAACTGCTTGCTCAAGATCAAGATCTAATTCATACCTAAGATCTGCCCCTCTTTGACCACCGCTTTGTCTTCTTTGCCCTCTAGCGTTACCAAAAATATCTCCAAACATGTCTCCAAAAATATCATTGAACGCATCTCCAGGGTTAAAGCCTCCTCCCATACCTGCTTGGTTATTTACACCGGCATGTCCGAATTGATCATAAGCAGCTCTTTTTTGATTATTAGATAAGATTTCATAAGCTTCTTTAGCTTCTTTAAACTTTATCTCAGCAGTCTTATCATCAGGGTTACGATCAGGGTGATACTTCATGGCAAGTTTTCGATAAGCTTTTTTAATTTCAGCATCGGATGAGTTTTTCTGCAAACCAAGTGTTTGGTAGTAATCCTGTTTACTCATATCGCCCCTTTTTTTGTGTAAATACAGGATAGATAAAATATCTACCCTGTATTATTTGATATTAAACTATGGTTTAATTTTTATCTTTATCTTTGTTGTTATCTACTTCTTCATATTCTGCATCAACAACATTTTCATCAGTTGATTGTGAATCATCAGACTTTGATTCATTATTAGCTGCGGCTTGCGCCTCTTCAAAAGCTTTCTGAGCAATACCAACAGAGGCTTCAGATAAGCTCTTCAGTTTAGTTTCAATTATATCTTTATCGTCACCTTTGAGTGCTTCTTTGAGTTCACCTATAGCAGCTTCGATATTAGATCGCTCATCAGTTGTAACCTTCTCACCTAATTCTTCGAGTGATTTTTCTGTAGCATGAACCAATTGATCTCCTTGGTTCTTAATATCAACCAATTCTCTGAATTTTTGATCTTCTTCAGCATTTGATTCTGCATCAGATATCATTTGATCAATTTCCTCATCAGATAATCCACTTGAAGCTTGAATAACAATCTTCTGTTCTTTACCAGTTTCTTTATCTTTTGCAGAAACATTAATAATCCCATTGGCATCAATATCAAAAGCAACTTCAATTTGAGGTAATCCTCTTGGCTTGGCAGGAATATCTGTTAAGTCGAATCTTCCTAAAGATTTATTATCTTGAGCTCTTTCTCTTTCACCTTGCAATACATGAATTGTTACTGCAGTTTGATTATCTTCTGCGGTAGAGAATATTTGTTCAGCTTTAGTTGGTATAGTTGTGTTTTTTTCAATTAGTTTAGTGGTAACAGCTCCCAGAGTTTCTATACCAAGAGAAAGAGGGGTTACATCTAATAACAACACATCTTTAACATCTCCTGATAAAACACCTCCTTGAATTGCTGCACCAATAGCTACTGCTTCATCTGGATTTACATCCTTTCTTGCATCAACGCCAAAAAATGACTTAACCTCGTCTTGTACCTTTGGCATTCTAGTTTGCCCACCAACCAAGATTACATCATTCACATCACCAACTGACAGACTAGCGTCCTTTAGAGCTGTTTTGCAAGGTTCTATTGTTTGAACAATAAGATCTTCAACTAAGGACTCTAGTTTAGCTCTTGTTAGATTTAAGTTTAGATGCTTAGGGCCAGAAGAATCTGCTGTTAAATAAGGAAGATTAATATCTGTTTGAGCCTGATTAGATAGTTCAATTTTAGCCTTTTCGGCTGCTTCTTTTAGTCTCTGAAGAGCCTGTGTATCTTTTGTAACATCCATTCCTGTTTGTTTTTTAAACTCGTCTAATAAATGGTCCATGATTCTCAGGTCAAAATCTTCACCGCCTAGGAATGTGTCACCGTTCGTAGCTAGGACTTCAAATTGGTTCTCACCCTCAACATCAGCTATTTCAATAATAGAAACATCGAACGTACCTCCACCTAGATCATAAACAGCAATTTTTCTATCACCTCTTTTCTTATCTAATCCATAAGCTAAAGCAGCTGCAGTTGGTTCATTAATGATTCTTTTCACATCTAGTCCAGCAATTTTCCCAGCGTCTTTTGTTGCCTGTCTTTGAGAATCGTTAAAGTAAGCAGGCACAGTTATAACTGCCTCACTTACTGATTCACCCAAATAGCTCTCAGCTGTTTCCTTCATCTTTCTCAAAACCTCTGCAGATATCGCTGGTGGCGCTGTTTCTTTTCCATTAGCAACTACCCAGGCATCACCATTTTTAGCTTTTTTTATTTCAAAAGGGACTTTATCAATATCTTTCTTAACGACAGAATCATCAAATTTACGACCTATTAGTCTTTTAATTGCATAAAGTGTATTTTCAGGATTGCTTACAGCCTGCCTTTTAGCTGATTGACCAACCATGCTTCTATCTTCGTCCCTAGAATATGCAACTATTGATGGGGTTGTCCTATCTCCTTCAGAATTTTCTATAACCTTAGCTTGGTCACCATCCATGATAGCCACACAAGAATTAGTCGTTCCTAAATCAATTCCAATTACTCTCGCCATGATTTACTCCATTAGCATTGTTTTGCTAGTTATATGAACAATTCTTTGGAATTCAAGTAATGAATTAACTTTTATCTTCGGAGCTTACTATGACTCTTGCTGGACGAAGTAACCTATTCTTTAATCGATAACCTTTTTGTATGACCTCTATAATATAGCCACTATCAACTTCATCATTATCTTGCATGCTTATAACTTCATGTAGATTTGGATCATACTTCATATTCTCAGGATTAATTGTTTCTATTGAAAATTTATCTAACACTGACTGAAACTGCTTAAATGTAGCTCCTTGACCTTCGATAAAGGTCTCTATTCCTTCTTTGGTTGAAGTATCAACTTTTACGCCCAATTCAAAGCTATCCATTATTGGAAGTATTTCTTGAAAGACTCTTTCTATGGATCCCTTATTAGCACTCTCTATGTCTTTTAAGGTTCGTTTTCTAAGATTGTCTAACTCAGCCTGAAGCCTTAGGACCTTTTCCCAATTTTCATCTGCGAGTTTTTTTAATTCATCAATTTCACTAGTTTCGTCTGGAGATTCCTCATCTTTGGATATAGGCTCTAACTCCTCGTTTTGATCATTTACCTCGTTTTCAGTATTTTTATTTTTGTCGCTCATTATAATTCCCCTAACCATAACCTATGGTCATAATTTCTTATTTCAATGATTGACTAAGTAATTTAGCAGTGATATCAACAATGGGTATAACTTTTTGATAAGCGATCCTAGTTGGCCCTATTACACCTAATACTCCAATAGACCCTTCTTCGTTAGTATACGGTGCTGTAATTAAACTACAGTTATCTAAAATTTTATAGCCTGATTCTTCACCAATAAAAATTTGGATGTTACTGTTTGCAATACTTTTGTCTAATAATTGAAGAAGTTGCTGCTTTTCATTAAATGCATTAAATAATTGCTTAAGTCTTCTTATGTCTGCAAGCTCATCAAAATTCATCAGCTTATTTTCTCCACTGACAACATATTCTTCAGTTTTTTGAGTTTTCAGGACTTCATCAGCAATACTGATAATATCGTTCATCAAAGATTGAGCTAGCTCAGATGTCTCTTTTAATTGCTTTACTAAATCGTCTTTTATGTATTCAAATGATTTTCCAACATAATGGTGATTTATGTAGTTAGAAGAAATTTGCAACTCTTCCCTTGTATAGCTTCTTTTCATTTGGAGAATTTTATTCTCAACTTCTGAGTCATTAATTACCACTATGGCCAAAACTCTTTTTTCTGAAAGTGGAATAAAATCTATTTCTTTCAAAATGCTTTCTTGTTTCTTTGGGACGGTCACAATGCCAGCTAGTTGTGTGACTGCTGATAGGGTTGAAGAAACATTAGTAGCTAAATCTTTACTATTAGACTTTGTTTGAGAGACAGTTTCCTGAATAGATGTAAATTGATCATCTTCAACAGGTTGCAATTGAAGTAAGCGATCAATGAAAAATCGATAACCTTTTGGGGTAGGAATACGGCCCGATGATATATGCGGTGATGATAGAAACCCTAGATTCTCAAGATCTGACATAACATTTCTAATGGTTGCAGGACTTAGATCAAATCTATCATAGGTTGCAAGTTTCTTTGAACCTACAGGAATACCTTCTTCAATATAATTGTCTATGATTGCAGATAGTATTTTTTTTGCTCTATCAGAAGGTAATTTTGTTTTTGTTTTTTCTGTCATGCTTATTGAAATAATGGACTTAAGCTAATATTTAATTAATCTGTTATCATTTGCAAATATTTCTTAACAGTCAAGGGTTTAGTAGATGGAAGAATGTAAAAAAATTGTATTCTCATTCAACTCAAGCGATGAGAAATCTTTTGCTGTTATTCAGCAAATTATTGATGACTTTGACAGCACAAATCTTGAACTTTTCTTGATTGACCCAAAAACACCTAATCCTCTTATAGCTGAATCTGGTAAATATAAGTTTATTTCCAAAAATCAGATGACTGGTATTGATCTCATAATTTCAGTTGGAGGAGATGGAACTATGCTCAAATCAACTAAGTTAGCCTATGAATTAGAGATACCGATTACTGGTATAAATCGTGGTAGATTAGGCTTTCTAACTGATATTAATCCTAATCAAGCTCTCCCTGTAATAAAGGATATTATCTCAGGGCAATTTGATATCGAAAATAGAATGCTCATTGAAGTCTTTGTTCGAGATGATAATTCATTAAATAGTATCGGTTATGCTTTTAATGACATTGTCATTAATCGTAAAGAAACGGGTCGAATGATTAACATTGAAACGTTAATCGATAATAAACCTATTAATACTCATGAAGGAGATGGTTTTATTATCTCAACCCCAACTGGCTCAACAGCCTATTCATTAAGTTGTGGTGGTCCGATAATGAAACCTGATGTAGAAGCCTTCCTATTGGTTCCTATAGCGCCTCACACTCTGAATGACAGGCCTATGGTGCTTCCATCATCATCAGAAATTATTCTTCGATTAAATGACAATCAAACCGATAGGGTTGGCATTGATATAGATGGGGACACACTGTCGGAACTGAAACCAGGACAAGAGCTTTTGATAAAAAAAGCTGAGAAGACGGTTTCATTATTACATCCAGAGAATTATGATTATTTTGATAATCTGAAATCTAAACTTTTATGGGGAGTTGATAATAGAAATGATTAATAAATTTAGGCTAATACCAGTTCTAGTATTTATTATTACTATCAGTGGATGTGTTTACCGACCGGATCTCCAACAAGGCAATCTACTTAATATAGAAAATATTGATCGCGTTCAGATTGATATGACCAAAAGCCAAATTAAGTATTTGTTGGGTGGACCAGTAATTGGGACTCCTTACAAGGAAAATCGATGGGATTATATTTACTTCTATCAACCCAGAATGGGCACAGAATCTGATGAGGGTACTCAAAGATATTGGTTAGTTATTTTTTTTGTAAATGACAGGGTAGTAAGAATAGAAAAAGATGTAATTTCCAAACCAAATAGTTAGCTTAATCTTGACTTAAAAGCTCTCACAATTGACTCGCTAACCATCTTCAGATTCTTTTTAAAGGCCATTTCTAGGATTTTATTTCTCATTTGATAACTCATCTCAAATCTAAGATTTGTTGTTTGTTGATCAACCTCCTCTAATCTCCATTTTGATTTGAATTTCTCGAAGGGGCCTTCTATTAGATCCATTTCAATAGATTTATTTTTTTCAACTATATTCTTGGTAGTGAATGATGTCTGGATACCAAAGAACTCTAAATTTAAACTGACTAAAGAATAGTCACTGTGTTCCTCAATGATCTTAGATTGAAGGCAATAAGGAATAAAAGTCTCATATTCTTCGACATCTGATAATGTTTTAAAAACTTCGTCGACTGGCTTATGTATAAGAAATGATCGTTTGAAAGTGCTCAAAACTAAACAATATTAATGGCATTAAGGAAAATAATTATGACACCTATTGGTGCAACTACTCGGGCTAGGAATTTCCATATTGCATATGTTGTTGGAGAAACATCGGATAATTCTGACCTACTGCTTGATCTCGTCATAAACCAACTTGCAAAGATAGTAAATAGAAGTCCACTGATTGGTAATAGGATATTACTAGCTAAATAGTCAAAATTATCAAATAGAGTTCCCTTCCAAAATGTAAAGTCAGATAAATCATTAAATGACAAAATTGTTAAAAACCCGAGAAGCCAGATCACTGAACCGATTATTATTGCCGATGTGCTTCGCTTGACATTATGAGTCTCAATCATCCAAGCAACAGATGGCTCGAGTAAGCTAATTGCTGAAGTGATAGCAGCAAAACCTAATAAAATAAAGAACAACGATCCAAATAACATCCCTCCTGTGATATCTGAAAAAGCTAGAGGAAGCGTGAGAAAGATTAAACCTGGGCCGTCTGTAGGAGCGAGGTTATTATCAAAAACAATAGGAAATATAACTAATCCTGCTAATAGGGCAATTAGTGTATCGCAAAAAATAATTGTTAATGAGGTTCTAACTATAGACTCGTTCTTAGGCAAATAAGCTCCGTACATTACAATACAGCCCATACCCAGACTCAGTGTGAAGAATGCTTGTCCCATTGCAGCAAGAATACTTTCAGCAGTAATCTTAGAAAAATCAGGTTTTAGTAAAAAATCAACCCCTTTTGCAAAATCTCCCTGGGTGATTGAGTAAATCAACAAGATTACCATAATGAAAAGAAGTGCTGGCATCATAAACTTTACAGCTTTCTCTAATCCATTTTTTATACCTCTTGCAATGATTATTATGGTCATGATCATAAAAAAAGTATGGAAAATCGCCTGAATTGATATAGAACTTGTTAATTCAGAAAATAAAAGATTTACCTGATCTGCATCTAACTCAGCGAAACCACCTGTTATTGAGAGTGTGAAATAGTGGAGAGTCCAACCGGCAATAACACTGTAATAAGACAATATAAGAAAACCAGCAAATAAACCGATAAAGCCAACAACCTTCCAAGATGGATTACCTCTCTCCTCTTTACCTAGTAGTTGCATTGAGGTAATCGGGTTCCTTCGACCTTTACGTCCTAAAAGAATTTCAGAAACCATAATTGGAAAACCGATAACTAGAATACATATTAAATAAACTAGGACAAATGCTCCGCCGCCATTAGCGCCAGCCACATAAGGAAATTTCCAGATATTTCCTAAACCTATGGCAGACCCTGTAACAGCAAGGATAAAAGTTAACCTTGATGACCATAGGCCATGGATTGATTCTCTTTCATTGTT
>CEVQ01135099.1_pt1 | contig 11344 bp, 5 predicted proteins | sample 356551 | NCBI WGS metagenome assembly CEVQ01 (sample SAMEA2623756, study PRJEB7988) | marine metagenome | biome: marine biome (ENVO:00000447); feature: mesopelagic zone (ENVO:00000213); material: "saline water (ENVO:00002010), including plankton (ENVO:xxxxxxxx)" | depth 250 m | reverse complement strand
CCATCCCTGTCCATATCGACCAGCTGGATACCAGTCGATCCCCAATTCGGATGTGGCGCCTGAAAAACAGTCTCCTTTCTGAAGCCCCCGCTGCCATCGTTGAGAAAGGCAACAATCGTCTCATGGTGCTGTGATATCAGGGCGACAAAATCCTGGTCACCATCCCCGTCAAGATCGACAACCGGAACATGGATCGCTCCAGGACGCGGATCGAGAACATGCGGCACGAACCTGGGAGCAGAAAAATCTGAGGTCTCATTTTCAAGAAGCAGGATATTGCCGACCTTACGCCAGCCGAAAACCGCCGCGACGATGTCGAGATCGCCGTCACCATCAAAGTCGGCCGCCTGGCAGTGCGCTACCCGCCCGAGGCCGCTGGCCAGTGGAATGACGTCGAACTCCCCCTTCGCGTTACCGCGAAACCAGAGGACCTTACCGTTTTTGACATCGGACGGGGTTCTTGTTCCCAGGTCCGCAACGAGCAGATCACGGTGCCCGTCCCGGTCGAGGTCAACAACCTCGGCGGTGCAGGGATTGTCACAGCGGCCAAGTATGCGCATATCGAGAGGCTCGATATCAGGTCTCGCCGCCAGCACCAGGCCGAAGCGCATCTCGCAGATCAGCAGATCAAAGCGCTCCACACTCGACAGGTTGACAAGCCGGACGCTGGAGACGCCGGGATAAGATTCGAGCCCGCCGATCCGAACCCCGACAGGATCGAAACCGAGGGAAGGGCTCCTTCTGCCGACCGTGTGGGAGAGACCCGGCAGCCCCTCCGGCGCGCGGCTGGTGAAATAGGCGATCGCCTCCTCTCGCGGCGGCAACCCGGCCGGCAGCTCTTTCTGCGACCCCCTGGCCAGCTCGTACATCTCATCGATCTTGCGCTCCCACATCCCGCGCGGGAGCGTTGCGGGAGGAGGCAGGAGATGGCAGGCCGAGCAGAAGGTCTCCACCCTCTTCTCAGGAGTCGCGGCCTGTTCGGATACGGACGGATCCTTACCGCAGGAGGAGAGGAACATCATCCCGACCACGAGCGCAACAGATAGCGCAAACTTGAGCTTCAGGGGAGAAGGCAACATAGTCGGATTCTACCGCTAAAACGCCCCTCGGAAAGCCCTTCGGTGAAGATTGCTCTACTTGTCGCCGGTCAGCGGGATCTCGCGATAGATCCTCGACTTCTCACGATCGTAGTAGAGCTTGCCGTTGATAAAGGCCTTGAGGACGAAGCTTCGGTAATCGAGCGGATGTCCACTCAGGATCAGCAGGTCAGCGTCTTTTCCTTTTTCAAGACTACCCAGCCGATCATCCACACGAAGCGTACGGGCGGGATTCAGGGTGATGGCCTTCAGGGCGTCCTCATTCGACATTCCGCCGCGTACGGCAAAGGCCGCGTCGACGTGCAGGGTGGCCAGGTCGCGCCCTGCAAGACCGCTCAGGCTGATCCCGCGACGATAGGGAAGAATCGAAACCTGGCACCCGGCCCGGGAAAAGGCTGCAGGACGACGAACGGGAGCCATCTGGCCTTTTTCAAACAGGGGCCCGGTAGTGTTGAAATCGAAATCGGGTCCACGTGACTTGACCAGCACCGGCACGTTCGCAGCCGCCAGGTCGGCAGCCATCATCCAGGCATCCTTGGGCTCGTTGAGCACGGCATCGAAACCGTACTCCCTGCTGAGGGAGAGAACGATCTTCACCTCATGGTTATTGACCGGCGAAAAAATCGTCGGGCGGGTATTTTCCAAAACAGCCACATAGAGCTTGAGGCTCGAGCTGAGCTTCGGTGGGGTGGCCTTCTTCTCCCGGGCCTCGGCCCGCTTTGCGAGATAGGCCTTTGCCTGCTTGAAGCGCTCTCTCAGAAGAAAATAATTAAGCTCCAGCTGGCGGGTGGGTAACGAAAAATAGTTCAGCGCCGGTTCCTTCACCAGCATCTCTCCCAGGTTGCCCTTGGTGAGCTTGATAACCGCTGAATTGCTGCCGCCGTAAAGCGGGCCATCCTGTCCAAAGCCGCCAAAGAAGGGGGCTGGAAGCACCTGCATCGTCGTGATTCCATTGGCGAGGGCTATCGTAAGCTCACGATCCCAGGGGTCCAGGCCATTGCCGATATTGCCCGAGCTGGTCTCGATCCCCACCCCCATGGCGACTACAGCGACAAAACCCGGACAAACATACAGGCCCTTCGCGTCATGAACCCGGGCTCCTTCCGGCGCCGCGAGCTCGGCGGCAACCTCGAGGATCTTTCCATCCTTCCAGGTCACGGTCCCTCGACGCACCATGGGGCCGGAAACCGGCAGGACGGTGGCACCGACGACCGCCTGGACGACGGACTTCTTCTCTTTTTCCCTGGCCTCCTCGGCGCCAAGCGAAGCGCAGAAAAACGCTGAGAGGACGAGTGAAAGAAGTAAGGCCGGCATTCGGTGATCGCGCATTCTACTGGTCATCTAATCGCCTCCCCGCTCAGCTTTCCGGTAGAAGGATCATCCTCGAAAACCTTTCGGCCCTCGACATACACCGAGAGCAGCCTGGCGGTGCCCGAGAGAGGATCCCTGTCGTAGCAGGCGAAATTGGCCAGGCCTCCCTTTTTGAGGCTGCCCACCTTCGCGCCAAGACCAACAATGTCGGCCGGAACCGAGGTCACACCCGCAAGGGCCTCATGGGGAAGGACCCCCGATTTGACCATCGCGGCAAGCTGAAAGAAAATCTCCCGGTGTCCATCGATGGTGTCCCGCAGGGGAACAAAAGCCACCGGCATACCGCTGCGGAGGAACAGCCTCGCTGTGTTGACATAGATACTCGTCTCCGGAATCCGCCCCATTCGAGGCTCCAGGATAACGGCCGTGATCTGCTTTTTGCGCTCGATGAGCATCTCGACGATCTCCGGAGGCTGCGGCCCTGTCACCAGGACAAACTGAAATTTGATCGGCAGCTTGTCAAAGAAGGCGAAGAAATGAGCGAGGGCGGCCGGGCTCGTCACCCTGACAAAGGCCTTCTTCTCACCCTTGAAAAGCTGGACCAGGGGATCCGGGATCTTGGGCTTCGCCGGCGGCTTGGCCGCGGCAGGTTTGGCCGCCGGGGGAGCGGGAGCTGGTTTCTTCTCTCCTGTTGACGGCTGGGAGGCCTTTTTCTTGGCTTCCTCGGCTTTCTTGCGCGCATCCTCCTCGGCCTTCTTCTTCGCCGCCTTCTCCTTGAGAATATCGTCAACCGCCTTTTTCAGGTAGCGAAGGCCTGCGTCATACCAGGCCTTTCCGGAGGAAAAGCCCAGCAGGAGATAGGCTGATTTTTCCAGCACCAGCTCCCCTGGCTCCTTCTCCTTGCCAAGGGCGGGCCTGATAACGGAGGCCTGGCCCGCGATGAGCCCCCGGGTGTCATTGGGAACCACCGCGAAGGTGGTATAGCCGGTTCGTCCAAGACGCCTGTAGACCTCGTGCTTCAGGTTCAGAGACGACAGCCCGACAGCCTTGCGTCCATCGGAGGGAGACGAATTCGACTGGGAAGCTCTTCCCGGACCCGAGGTAAAGTTCACCTGGCTGATCCCGCTGAGAGGATTCACCAGGCCTGGAAGAACAACCGCCCCGGGCAGCTCGACGACCTTCACTCCCTCCGGGGGCTTCGCGCCAGCGGCAAGCACATCTTCAATCTTGCCGTCACGAACGATCAGGATTCCGGCGGCGGCGGCCTCGCCCGCGGAACGAATGATCTTCCCGGCCCGATAGGCCACCACCTCCCCGTCCGCCGCTACGGCGGGACTGAGAAAGGCAAGCAGCGCCGGCAGCAGCAGCCGGACGATCCGCGCTCGGCCGCGCTCACGATTGTCTTGATCCTGGTACATCTTTAATCTCATAACAGACTCCGCTCCAGCGGCTTCAGAAACGCTGGGGCTCCTTGCTCGTATCGTAGGCTATCTTTCCATTCACCATCGTCAGCACCACCGACTGGCGCGGATCGAGTGGGTCGCCTGTCCAGATGACGATATCCGCATCCTTGCCGGCCTCGAGGCTTCCGATTCTCTTTTCCATTCCAAGGGCGCGGGCGGCATGAATGGTGATACCCGCAAGGGCCACATCTTCCTTGAGCCCCAGGCGTACGGCCATGGCTGCCTGATAGACGAGCTCCTCCGCGGGAACCACGGGGGCGTCGGTATTGACGCCAACCGTCTTGATTCCACCGCGATACCATTCGTAGGCAAGACCCCGGAAACCTCCGCGGCGATTGTCCCAACGGAACTCTCGAGGACCATTCATCACCTGGATGCCGCGCTTCGCAACCTCCGGAGCCAACTCGAAACCATCAAAGGTGCCGTGATCTATAACCACCCAGAGCCCCATCTCATCATGCAGAATCCTGAGGGTCGAAAGAATGAGGTGATATCCCTGGGTATGAACCACGACCGGATACTCCTTGTGAAACAGCCCGCGGAACATTTCCAGACGGGGATTCTTGACCGGCTTCTTTTTCGTTTTGTCGGCTTCCCACGCATCCCATGCCTTGGTATAGAGCTGGCCCTCCTTCAGGGCATTGCGGATCAACCAGTTCATACCGACCCTGGAATAGCCAAGGTCGCCTCCACGCCGCTCGGGGTTGCCCCCCTGGGCGATCTTCAGAGCCCCGGGGAAACGTATCAGCATCTCACTGAGATCCTTGCCCGCGGTCTTGATCAAGGTGCCGAAGCCGCCCATATTCGTACCGCTGCCGGGAATAAAGAGCGCCGTGGTGACCCCGCCGGCCAGGGCTCTCTTGAGCAGGGCGTTGCGGGGCATGATGTTATCGAGCGTCCTGAATCCCGGGTTCACCGAGTAGACCATATCGTTGAGGTCGCCGCCGGCGATATGCGAGTGGAGCTCCACAAAGCCGGGGACGATCCAGCGCCCGCTGGCATCGATAAGCTGATAGCCCTTCGGGGGCTTCCAGTCCGATGCGGGCGCCGCGATAATCTTTTCGATGCGCCCGTCTGAGACGAGCAGGACTCCTCCCTCGACAGCTCCCTTTGTCACGGTGACGATCTTGCCGCCCCGAATCGCCCATCGCTGCGCAGCGGCGCCGTCTTCGCAATAAATCGGCCTGGCGAGAAAACTCACCGCGAGCAGAAGTATGGCAGCCTTCCAGGATCTATTCATTTGCATCTACCTGTCCTTTGAATTTATCGACTCCATGCACCAGCTCCCCATCGACCATCACTCCAAGAACCCGGGATGTCAGTGAGAAGGGCTCGCCGGAGAGAATGACGAGATCCGCGTCCTTACCCTTCTCGATGCTGCCCACCCGGTCAGAGATACCGAACTGCTCCGCGGGTACGGTGGTCATCGAACGCAGGGCAAGCCGTGAGTTCCAGCCCTCTCGGACAGCGTAGGACACCTGCAAGGGCAAGAGCCTGGCTCCATCGGCGACTCGGGAACGAATCGAGAAGCTGATACCGAGAGTGCTCAACCGCTGGGGCCAGTTAACCGTCGTATTGTCCTGCTTGACGACCAGTGGATTCTGCAGGACAAGCCCCCCCGTCTTGGCAAGGAGCAGGCCGGCCATCCCGGCGAGGTTCTCATCTCTTTTCAGCGAAGCGAGACCGCTGCAGAGAACTCGGATTTTATACTGGTCTGTGTACAGCGCGACGATACCAGGAACCGATGCGGCATTGGGCGCCTCGACCAGAGCCGGAACCGCGCCCGTGAAGAGCGCCCTGTAGGGCTCATAGGCTTCCTGGAGCTTGGGCGCCTTGTCCTTGAATTCGGCGCTTTTCTTCTCCGCCGCTTCCTTCTTCTTCTCAAACGCTACCCAGCTGTCATGGTAGGCCTTGGCTGCCTTGAGGGTTTTGCTCGATGACTTGGAGAAATACTGTGCGGCGTAAGGTTTGATTACCGCCGCGGCCGGATCCTTGGCCGCGAGCTTCAGAGCGGAAACCTGCCCGGCAGCCGGAGGCGCTATCAGGACCGTTGTAATCCCGGCTCGGACCAACTCCCCCAGCGCGGGGTCACGCGGGTCGATCGAGTCGACGAGCCTGAAATCGGCTGCCTTGCCCGCCCCCGCGCTGCCGGGGGCCGCATCGAAACCCGGCACGAGGGACTCGGCGCGAGAACCGGCGGTCCCACCCGCATCGATCAGACCTGGAATGACCGTCTGGGAGGACGCGTCGATAACCCGCACCGCCTTGTCCATTCCGTCATGGAGCAGGCCGGGACCAGCGTACTCAATCTTGCCTTTCCTGACGATCACGATGCCGTTGGAATACTCCGCGCCGCTGCCAATGACAAGACGTCCGGCACGAATGACAGTGCAATCTTCCGTGATCGGAGGAGCCCGGTTGAACACCAGCTCTCCATTGATGAACACGGCCTGTACACGGTTGTCGGCACTCAGCGGGTCACCGCCGAGCACGACCAGGTCCGCGTCTTTACCCTCGGAGATGCTGCCAATGCGGTCAGCCACCCCGAGAACCCGCGCGGGATTGAGAGTGATTGTCCGTAGAGCCTCGCGAGGTTCCATTCCTACTCTTACCGCCGCAGCGGCCTGCAGGAGGAGGTTCTTTCCCTCGGCATCGGTAGGACTATTGAGTATCACCGGGACTCCGGCGTGATGCATCCGCAAGATGGACTCCTCCTGGAGCCGGCCCTCGATGGCCGGACTCTGCAGATCTCCCCCAGGCAGCTTGCCGGATTGAAACGCCCCGGGGAAAATCACAGGCACCTTCATCCTGGCAAGCCAGGAGGTAAGCTTCTCGGCCTCGGCACCTCCCTCGATCACCACCTTGATGCCCGCCTCGCGGGCAAGCTCGAGGATATGATAGATGTCCCTCGCCTTATTGGCCCGCACGCGAAGATGATCGGCGCCGGATATAACAGGATAGAGACTCGCAGAGATGAGGTCGTAGGCCGGCCGGGAGGTTCCAGCCCGCAGGTGGCCGGCAAGTGAATCGCGGTAGCCGCGGGCCCTGGAGATCACCTGCCTGAGAGCGAGAAACTCCCCGGCACGAGACTGGGGCAACGGCGGCACGAGCACCTCGAACGGATTGTCCGGCGAGGCCCCGATCGGGGGAGAGTAGATCGAAGGCTGAATACGGGAGAGCTCTCCAAGGGTGACCTGCAAACCACTCGATTCCGCAACAACTCGCATCCTGGGATTGGCCTTGGAGCCTGCGGTCTTGACCACGGCTCCCTGTCCCGAAATCAGCCTCGTTCTTGTCTTCCCAACTGGCACCCCCGGCGCCAGGTAGACCGAGGTCACTCCTCCTTTGAGCAGTTCACGGTTCTCTCGATAAAAATCCCAGCCATCGATCGCCTGGACCTGGGGAGACAGGCTCCCGAGCGTCTCCCGATTGTCGCTGGCGAGGTTGGTCTCGGCATCAAGGAGACCCGGCATCACCACATAGCCATGCAGGTCATGGACCTTTATCCCAGCGGGAATTTTCACATCTTTTCCAACAGCCTTGATCCTGCCGTCCTCGACAACCAGGTTCGAGTTCTCATGGATCTCCCCTGAGATGGTGTAGACCGTTGCGCCGCGCAGGGCGAAGGTACGCGGCGGGGTTCTCTCTCCAGCAGGCAGAACGGCCGGCAGAAGCGCCGCGAACATGACGAGCAGGCACCAGGCAGCAAGACGCCGGGCGCCGCTCACGCGGCCCCTTGCCAGGCTCAGCTCTCGTTGATGTACGGGTCTCTGCATTTTTCTTTCCCTGGTTTTTCTATTCCTGGACAGGCGCTTCAGAACGACCTCTCCGGATCCTTGAGCAACCGCTCGAGGTCACGATCCTTGCCGCGTTCATAGACCTCCTTGCCCTCGATGAAGACTCGTTCAACCCAGCTGCGGGCATCGAGCGGATCACCTGAAAAGATGGCGATGTTCGCATCCTTGCCGACCTCTATGGAACCGACACGGTTGTCAATACCGATGAGCCTGGCGGGAATAATCGTGATGGTTTCGAGAGCCTTGTCCCTGGGCATACCGAACTGAACCAGCTGCGCGGCCTGGTACCAGTGATGGTAGGGACCGCTGCGCCCGAAGTAGGGCCCTCTATTGAAATTCGAATCGGCGAGCACCTGCAGAGCGAAGGGAACTCCAGCTTTGTGAAGAAGGATGGGAGTGATGTGCCGCTTCTCCTCTCCGGTCTCATCATTCTTGTCCCAGACCTCAAGCCGAGGATTGATAATCACCGGACCGAGTCCCTTGCGGGCCGCCAGGATGTCGGCAAGCTTCCAGGCGTCCGGCCCGAGCACGAGCGTCGCATCAAGATGGTTGGCATCGATAAGCTCAAAAGCCTTGAAAACATCGGAGGCCGTCGGACAGTTGATAAAAGCACGAAGCTTTCCCCTAACCAGGTCTCGCATGGGCCGGTCTCGCTCGCTGACCTTCTCGGCCGGCACCTTCTTCCAGTCAATCTCTCCCCAGCCTGGACGGGTATTTACCAATTCGGTCAGGGAGGGCTTCTTATTTTCAATCAACGGAGCCTCGCCGCCGGCGTCCTGGATAGCCTTCATCCTGGAATAAAAGTCGTAGAACGATTTCCGCAGCGCGGCCATATTCCCCATCCTGTTTTCACCGGAGGCGGGCTGAAGCGAGAGCTTCATGGCCGATGGCGTTTTAATGACAAGCTCCTCCACCGTTTTACCGCTCGTACGAATAACGGCGCCCTGGCCGCCAAACCGGGTGACGTTCCCGGCAATGCAATGAACGCTGGTCACCCCGTGGCGCAAGGCGTTGCTGAGGCCGGGAGAGCTGGGATCGATCCCATCCAGCACCGTAACGTAGGGAACGTTGGAAAAGCGCTCGTTGGAAACGCGAAGACCATTGACGCTATGCGCATCGACGATACCAGGCATCGCTACCGCCCTGGGCATATCTACGACGCGCGCCGTACGGGGAATCTCAACATCGGTTCCTACAGCCTTGATGCGGCCGTTTTCCATAACAATGACGGCCTTCTCTATGTCCTTGCCGGACACCGTGATCGCTCGCCCGACCTTGAGCGCGACGATCTCGTCCGGCTGCGCGGTGAGACTTGCGGTTAGAAGCAGTATCGGGGTAATAAAGTTCATGTCGTTACCTGTAGTCCTCTTTTAATAATCCCCTCGCGGGGCCAGTGATCTTCGTTGGTTTATTTTTTCACGGGGACGCTCAATCGGCGACGCGCCCCTGGATGGATCAGCCACCAGCTCACCATTGACCATCACCCAGAGCACTCCGGCCTTCAGGTCGAAGGGGGAACCGCCGAAGGCGACCAGGTCCGCGTCCTTTCCAGGCTCGAGACTTCCCACCCTGTCACTGACTCCAAGAATGCGCGCCGCGGCCAGGGTCAGGGCCTCCAGGGCCGCCGCCTCGGACAGACCGTTGCGAACACGCCAGGTGACCCTCTCTCTCAGGGAAGCCAGCAAAGAGGCCCTATCCGAATAGAAGGCGAAGGGAACACCCGCCCTGTAAAGCTCGGCGGGAAGACGAGCGCCCAGGTTGAGGTTCGCCTCCAGCTCCCGGCCGGACCAGGTCTCCCCGGCGCTCAGCACCAACGCCGCCTGCTTCTCCTTAAGCAGATCGACAAGATGAATAGCCTCCCTGGCGCCTTCGATCTGGATCTTCAATCCAAACTCCTCGGCAATGCGAAGTGCGGTCAGGATCTCGTAGCGTGCCTGCGCCCGAACCCGGAGGACACGACCGCCAGCATGTACCTCCCGCAGAACAATTCGCTCCGGCGGGGTCAGCATAGCCTTGAGATCACCAACCGCGCGGCCGGCATCCAAGGCTCCCGGGAGAGCCTCCATCAAGGCCCGCCTGGCAAGAAATACCGTACCCATCCTCGTATTCGGTATCCGGTAGAGATAGCTGGTGGGCCGGCCCGAGCGGAGGTTCCTGTTGCCGGAGGAGGCCATCTCCGTCAGGCTCATAGCGACGAAGGAGGTCTCCTTGAGAACCGATTCAGCAAGGCCGGCTCCATGCGTCTTGATCACACCGCCAAGACCGCCGATGACATTGCGATCGCCGGGTGTGACGGCCGCTACGGTCACTCCAGCGCGCAAGGCAACCCTGCGGTCGCTGTTGCCCAGGTCACTTCCAAGCAGCGCCGGCAAGCCCGGCGTCAGCTCCCGAAATTCGTCAGCTCGTCTTCCGCTCACCCCCAGGCCGGAGCCCGCGTCGATCAATCCGGGACAGATGGTGCCGGGAACATCAATAACCAGAAGGCCGGGAGTCGCCTTATCGATATCTATTCTCTTGCCGAGCTGGACGATCTTGCCAGCGCGAATCAGGACCTGCCCCGGCTCAAGGGGTTCACCTGAAACCGTGTGTACCTTCCTCGCCCTGACCAGGATGGTCGGGCTCGATGCCGGCTTGAGAGCCGCCGGGCTTTTTATCTTCCCCTGCACCGCCGGGATACCTGCATCTTCAGCTGTCCCAGACAATTTAACGGGCGCCTCGAGAGCCTGTCCGTCCTGGTAGACGAGCTCACCATCGATAAAGACCAGGTTGACGGGCGCGGTCAGGGTCAGCGGGTTGCCATCCCAGACAACAAGGTCGGCATCAGCTCCCTTCTCGATCCTGCCGATCCGCTCCGACACTCCATACATGGCAGCGGGATGAATTGTTAAGGATCGAAGCCCCTCGGCCTCGCTCAAACCATACATGACCGCCAGGGCGACCGAGCTGAGGGGATCCACCAGAGTTCCGCCCGTCGCCCAGGAGAAGGGAACACCCTGCTCTTCCAGGATCGCGGGAGCGCGCAGGACCCGCTCAGGCTCCTCTATGGAATAGGGTCCGAGGATCGCCCGAGAGCCTCGAGGGAGCTGTCCGAAGACTCCACCATCCGTCCCGACTCCCTCCAGGAAGATCATTGGAACGCCATGCCCACTCGCCAGGGCGAAGGCACGCTCCGCCTGGGTAATATTCTCGAAATAGGCGACCACGGGTACACGGAAACGCTTTGAATCTTTTCCGTAGCGGCTCTTCAGCCAGCCTCCGAAAGCATCACCTGCACCGCTGTGGGCGGTGGGATAACGCGCCAGGTTCAAGTTGGGCGCCAGGGAGGTCTTCACCGCGGCATCTTTACGCAAGACCCTCAGGGGGACCCCGCCATGAAGCAGCTTAACGAGACTCACCGCGCCTCCGACAACATTATTCCGTCCCGGGCTCAAGGCCACGGTCGTCACCCCGCGACCCAGGAAGGTCGCGATATCATCATCCCAGGGATCAAAGCTGTCGAGAACACGCAGCTCATCATTAACAGCCTTCGAGAGATCATCTACATCTCCCTTCAGGGTTATATGCGAATGAGCATCGATAAAGCCGGGCAGAAGAAAGCGGCCGGCAAGATCGTAAACGGCGGTGCTGGCATCTTCCTTGACAGGATCGGTCGTTACCTTCTCGATCTTGCCCTTAC
>CEVQ01140675.1_pt1 | contig 11356 bp, 9 predicted proteins | sample 356551 | NCBI WGS metagenome assembly CEVQ01 (sample SAMEA2623756, study PRJEB7988) | marine metagenome | biome: marine biome (ENVO:00000447); feature: mesopelagic zone (ENVO:00000213); material: "saline water (ENVO:00002010), including plankton (ENVO:xxxxxxxx)" | depth 250 m | reverse complement strand
ACTGCTACCCCCATTCCTCCTACTGCTACCCCCATTCCTCCTACTGCTACCCCCATTCCTCCTACTACTACTCCCATTCCTCCTACTGCTACTCCCATTCCTCCTACAGCAACTCCAACACCTACTCCTACAGCAACTCCAACACCTACTCCAACAGCAACTCCAACACCTACTCCTACAGCAACTCCAACTCCAACACCTACTCCAACTCCTACGCAAATAGCTTATATACCTATAGTTACGAGTAATCTTCCTACTGCAACTCCTACTCCAGTACCTCGCAGTTTTGTTTTTCCAACTGCTACTCCTACCCCAGGACCAAGTCCAACTCCTACTCCTACTGCTACTCCCATTCCAGATACAACTCCACCTACATTAGTTAGTGCTACGCTTTCACCATCTAGTGGCTCAGAACTTGAAGAAACTTTCATTATTACAATTACTGCAAAAGATTCTAGCGGAATAGATCGTGCTTATGTTGAATATTCCTCTGCAGAAGGAACTAGACGTGCTTACTGTAATTTTGGTACAGTTACACCTGATCCTGCTACTTGTTCTCTTTCCTTGACATTTACTAGATTTTATCAAGAATCGAATACTCCAAATTATTCAGGACTTATAAATTTACCATCATCCTATCCAGCTAATGACACATTAATGAACCTTAGCATACAAAACCCATTCAAATTTACCATTAATACAACTACATGTGATTGTTATTATGGATCAAAAAATATATTAGTTGCCACTAGAATTGTCATATATGACTCAGCTTCTGGACCTGGAAATCCTTCATATAATACTGTAAGACTTTGGGCTAAAGCTAAATTTGCTACTGGAATAACTAATTAAGAATTTCAATTTCAAATTTGATATACTTATCAGAAATGAAATCTGCTATATTTTATAACCCCGATCCTATAATTCCTGTCGAAGAGATAGAATTTTTACCTCCCCAAAAAGGAGAGGTCCTTGTAAAATTATCTGCTGCAGGAGTCTGTCACAGTGACCACCACTTCATGACAGGTCATTTCATACCTACACGTGCACCCTTTGTAATGGGACATGAAGGTGCCGGCATAATCAGTGAAATTGGACAAGATGTTAAAGGTGTTAAGCCTGGAGATAAAGTGATATTGTCTATGGACTCTATGTGTGGTAAATGTATGAATTGTATTTTAGGTAAACCAACTATGTGTTTAACTTACCCTAGAACTTTTGCAATGCCAGATGGATCAACTAGATTTAGAAAAGGGAAACAGGAAATATATCATATGGTAGGAACATTTTCAGAATATACTGTAGTTCCTGAAGATCAAGTCATTTTAGTTCCTGATAATACCCCTTTAGACAAAGCTTGTATAATAGGTTGCGCTGTAATCACAGGAGTAGGAGCAGTAATCAATCGAGCTAAAGTTAAAGTTGGCGAAACTACTGCAGTTTTTGGATGTGGAGGTGTAGGGCTTAATGTAATCCAAGGATGTAATCTTGCAGGAGCAAAACAAATCATTGCTATAGATAATTTTGACTCAAAACTAAAATCTGCTTGCGAAATGGGTGCAACTCATACTATCAATCCAACAAAAGAAAATGTTATAGAAAAAATAATGGATATTACTTCAGGAGGAGTAGATTATGCATTTGAGGTAGTGGGTTCAACAAAATTAATTGAACTTGCGTTTTCAGCAATTAAAAGAGGTGGCTCTACAATAATAGTCGGAGTCCCTCCTGAAAAATCTAAAATTTCAATTGATGCAATGGATCTTTTAGTAGACAAAGCTCTCATTGGCTCATTCCATGGTAATGCTAATCCTAAATTTGATTTCCTCTGGATACTTGATTTATATCATTCTGGAAAATTAAAACTTGATCAATTAATCACCGGATACCGACCTTTACATGAAATTAATCACGCATTCGATGATCTACTCAATGGAAAAGCAATACGAACTATACTTACATTCGATTAAACTAATCAAAATGTATTATGATAAAAATATAATAACTTTCATATGGATCAATTAGATTTTGAACAATAAAGAATTAGCATTTACTCCTGCCTGGAAATTACAACAATTAATTTTTTCAAAAGAAATTTCCCCCGTAGAATTAACTGAACTTTATTTTGAAAGAATTAATTCACTTAACTCAAAATTAAATGCTTACTTAACACTTAACTATGATGATGCACTAAAATCAGCAAAATCTGCAGAAACTGAAATAATAAACGATAACATCTTAGGCCCTCTACATGGGATCCCCATAGCTATAAAAGATATGGAGCCTACCCAAGGTCTCCGTACAACACTAGGTTCTCTAATTTTAGACAAAAACATACCTGATAAAGATTCTATTATGGTTGAAAAAATCAAAAAATCAGGCGCTATTATCCTAGGGAAAACAAACACATCAGAATTCGGTGCAATCGGAACATGTGAAAATAACTTAGGCCCTCCTTGTAAAAACCCATGGGATACTACAAAAACAAGTGGTGGTTCTAGTGGAGGTTCTGCAGCAGCAATAGCTTCAGGGATGGCTGCTATCACATCAGGGGGTGATGGCGGAGGATCCATTAGAATTCCTGCAAGTTACTGTGGCACTTATGGAATTAAACCTACTCAAGGTCGAGTAGCTAAGTATTCAGCTACTCCAAACTGGATTGCTCAAAACGGTCCTATTACAAGGACTGTAAAAGATGCAGCTTTCTTATTACAAACCATCTCTGGCTACGACAAAGATGACAAGTATAGTGTGCAAAAAAAAGTTCCTGATTTCCTAGAATATTTAAAGAAAGATTTGAAGAATTTACGAATTGGCTGGAGCTCTGATTTTGGTCATATTCCCGTTTCAAAAGAAGTCGAAAATATTACATCTGAAGCAGCAAAGAAATTTGAGTCATTTGGATGTTCAGTAGAAAAAACAGAATTCAAAATTGAACAGTGGGCATGGGATTCCTGGTGGACAACACATAACGCACACGCATATTCAAACAATGGAAAATTACTTGAATCTAATCCATATCAACTTACATGGTACTATAAAAGATGTCTGAAATTAGGTAAATCTATTACTGGAGAAGCATATGGCAATGCACTCAAACAAAGGACTGCTTTAATAACACAATTTGAAAAAATCTTTGAGAAATTTGACCTGATATTATCTCCAACAATGCCAGATACAGCATTTTCTATAGAGAATTATCCTGAAAAAATAAATAACACTCAACTCTTTCCTGACCCATGGTATGGAACAATACAATTTACTCATCCAATTAATACTATTGGTAACCCAGCGGCAAGTATACCTTGTGGATTAACATCAAATAACATGCCAGTAGGCCTACACATTATAGGTCGTCCATGGGATGAAATAACGATTTTAGCTGCATCTGCTGCTTTTGAACAAAGCTTTCCCTGGACTGATACAATAGCCCCTATATCTTAATTAATTCGAAAAGAGTAATTAATGGCAATTCAAAAAATGAAATTTGGTATGTTTTTAGGTCCATTCCATCGAATTGGAGAAAATCCTACATTAGCACTAGACAGAGACCTTGAACTATTACAATGGATTGATTGGTTAGGATATGACGAAGCATGGATTGGTGAACACAGTAGTGCAGGATGGGAAACTATATCTGCACCAGAGCTTTTTATAGCAACTGCAGCAGAACGTACAAAACATATTAAACTCGGTACTGGAGTAATAGGATTACCATATCATCACCCACTTATACTAACAAATAGAATGATACTGCTTGATCACCTCACTAAGGGAAGAATGATGTTGGGAGTAGGTCCTGGTACTCTTCTACCAGACGCATATATGATTGGATCTGACCCTCTATTACAACGAAAACGAATGGCAGAATCCCTTGATATAATCATGAGATTATTAACTGAACCTGACCCAATCACTTATAAATCTGACTGGTTTACTCTTAATGAAGCTTTTATCCATTTACGTCCATACAGCACTCCACATTTTCCGATTGCAGTTGCTGCCTCACAGTCGCCATCTGGACTTATATTAGCAGGTAGACACGGTACTGGAGTACTATCATTAGCTAACCTTTCTGATAGTTTTGCTTCAAATCTTAACGATTTTTGGAAAACTGCGGAAGATTCTGCAGAACAACATAATAAGAAAGTTAGCAGGCAAGAATGGAAATTAGCCTTGCAAGTCCACATAGCAGAAACACGTAAAGATGCTGTCAAACAAGCAAGAAAATCAGCAGGGTTTCTACAAAGAGAATATTTTGAAAAAACATTAGGTTTCCCTCCCATGGAAGGTTCAAGCGATAAAATTATTGATCAAATGATTGAAACTGGCCAATGTTGTATTGGTACACCTGATGATCTAATTAATGCCATTCATCATCTTGATGAAATGAGCGGAGGCTTTGGTGGATTACTTATAATGGAAACAGAACTAGGAAATCGAGAACAAGTTAGAAGAAGCTATGAATTAATTGCGCGATATGTAATGCCACAATTCCAAGATTCCATTCGTAACCTAAAACAATCAATTGAATGGTCAAAAGCAAAAGCTCCAGATTTTGCTAAATTAACAAAAAAGACAATTAATAAAGCTAATAAAGAAAAAACAAAATAATCAATACCAAAACCTATTAGTATTAAGAGAAATTTATCATGGAAAGCACTGATTGTGATCTACTTATTAAAGCAGGTAGAGTATTTTGTGCTAAGAACAATATTGACGGCCCTGGATCTGTAGCAATCAAAGATGGGAAAATTGTTGCTGTCAACCAACAAATACCTCCAGACGCAAATAATATTTTAGAGTTTCCTAATAGTGTTCTATTACCAGGATTCATCGATTTACACGCACACCCAGCACCACCTAACTGGAAATATGGAGTTACTCCAGATATGTTCATCTTGCCTCGAGGCACCACTACTATTCTTTCTCAAGGTGATGCAGGAGCCAATAATTGGGCAAGATATAAAAAAGAAGTGATAGATAAATCAGATATCAGAATTCGAATGGCTCTCAGTCCTGCTATACATGGAGAAGAATTTGACCATCCTGTTTACGCTAACTTCGAAGATCTCGATGTAACAGTTTGTTCTGAAACTGTTAAACAAGATGAATCATTAATTTGGGGTGTTGCAGTAAATGTTTCCTATGCTTGCTGTGCAGGCCATAACCCCAAAGACATAATGAATAAAGTCTTGGAAATTGCTTACAAAACTGAAAAACCTATTCTCTATGGAATGCGTTGGGACCCATTCGATTGGTTAATAGATGACCAACTAAACCTGCTACGCTCCAACGACGTAGTCACCTATAGTTTCCATACGGGACCAGGAGGATTAGCACCATCTGGAAAAGTTGAAACGGCTGTGTGGAAAGCCAAAGAAAAAGGAATCAAATTTGACATTGGACATGGAATGACTTCATTCAATTTTGAAGTTGCTGAAACATCTATACGTGAAGGTTTTCTTCCAGACACAATATCTACAGACTTTTACTTAAAACATACTACATCTTTACCTAGGCACGATATGCCTCGAACTATATCAAAATTGATAGCAGCAGGAATGGATGAAACTGATGCTTTTGAACGATCTACCATCAGGCCTGCTCAGATTTTAGGTCTTTCTGATTCTATAGGTAGTTTATCTACAGACACAATTGCTGACCTTTCTATAATTAAGTGGAACCCCAATGCAGCCCCTCTCATTGATACAGATGGAAACAAACGGTCAGGAGGATGTTGGGAACCAGAGGTGACTGTAAAGGGTGGTAAAGTTATTAAAACTAAATAATAATCTATTCAGTTCCTTTTTGTATTATTAAGACTGATTTTAATACACTAAAATAACTATTTGCAAAAAAAAATCATTAGTATACTTTACAAAAAAAATATACTAATATATATCTCGAAAGTTTATTAAAACAACTCAACAAATGAGGTTAACCTAATGACAAATCAACGAATGAAATTTGGAACATTTTTAGCTCCATTTCACCGTCTCGGTGAAAATCCAACCTCGGCTTTAGAACGTGATTTAGAATTACTTGAACATTTAGACCGTCTTGATTTTGATGAGGCCTGGATTGGTGAACATCACAGTGCTGGTTGGGAAACAATAGCTTCTCCAGAATTATTTATAGCAAATGCAGCAGCACGTACAAAACATATTAAACTGGGTACTGGAGTCATAAGTCTTCCTTATCATAATCCACTTATGGTAGCAAATAGAATGATACTTTTAGACCATCTCACTCGAGGTAGAGTCATGATGGGTGTTGGCCCCGGAGCTCTTGCCACAGATGCTCACATGCTGGGTATTAACCCTTTATTACAACGTGAAAGAATGGATGAATCTTTAGGTGTCATCATGAGATTATTAACTGAATCTGAACCAATAACTCACAAATCTGATTGGTTTTCTCTTCATGATGCAACAGTACACCTACAACCTTATACACGCCCACATTTTCCAATTGCAGTTGCTGCAGCTCAATCTCCTTCTGGAATGGTGTTGGCAGGTAAATACGGTGCTAGTGTACTATCTCTAGGATTAAAGACATACACTGTAACCAGCGATACCTACAGTAAAACTTTAAAAGATTTTTGGGAAATTGCTGAAACGACAGCAAAAGAACATAACAAAACAGTTCAACGTGAAAACTGGAGAATAGTTTTAGTAGTTCATTTAGCTAGTACCCGTAAAAAAGCTTTGGATCAAGCTCGTATGGGAGCTAGTTATTTCCAGAGAGACTATTTTGAAAATACTATGGGATTCGACGTAGAATACGATGGACCTGCGGAAAAAATAGTTGATGCGATGGTTGAAAAAGGGAAATGGGTAGTAGGAACACCCGATGATTTAATTGATGCAATCAACCAACTAAAAATCGAAACTGGAGGATTTGGAGGAATATTAGTACAAGCACACGAATTTGCTACTCGTGAAGAAACATTAAATAGCTATGAACTAATTTCTCGATATGTTGCACCAGAATTCCAAGATTCATTATTTAGTTTAAATAGGTCTCATAAATGGTCAGCTGAAATAAGACATGAGCTAATGGCAAAAAGAAAACAAGCTATTAAAAATGCCGGTACTAAACACGACAAATCAAAAAAATAATCCCCTAATTTTACCTGGGTAAATATTTTTTTGGAAACTTAGCAACAACTGAATATAAGGTATCAACCATATTAGCTAATCTTACTCGCGCAACTTGCGAACATAATTGATAAGCAACTAATTTTTCAATACCATAATCAGATTCTAACCACATAATTAATTCATAAAATGCTATTCTTGCTGCATCTTCCATAGGACGGGCACTACCTATAGTCATTATAAATTCTTCTGATTCAACTCTCGGATTTCTTAAAGATAATCCTTTAATTAAATCTACCTTTAATGTCCCTTTAGTAGGGATTTCTGTTGCAACTCCACATACTTCAGCATCCCCTTGTGCAGCATGCCCATCGCCAATATATAAAAAACCACCATCAACATTCACTGGTAAAAGAATCGTGTTCCCTGGACAAACATCCGCAGCATCCATATTTCCTCCATGACTACCAGGAGATAATGATGAAATAGCTTCTATTTCTGGCGCAGTTCCAATAGTCCCATAAAAAGGTTCATAAGGAATGGGAGCGATATTAAGATCTCGAGAAAAAATGACAGAATTATCCTCAATAGGATAAATCATTACTCTAGGAGGGAGAGGTGTATTCAATGTACGTGTCAATGGAGTAGCACATAATCCTCCAAATTCAGGTATTATCGCACTAACTCCATAATCTCTAGTAGTTTCAACAGAAATAATAGTTACTGCCAATGCATCACCCTTTTGAGCACCCTCTACATATATAGGTCCAGTAAGAGGATTAACAAAAGGCATTTTAATTAATTTTGTAATGTCTGAAGTAGATGAATCTACTTGATTTCCAAATGCATCAAGAGTTTCTATCTTGAAAATTTCCCCTGGTTTAATACTTCCAACCGGCTCCTTATATGGACCAATGACATATGACCAATCTCCAAGTTTATTTGTAATTGTTTGCATCAAGATCTCCTGAAAGATTATTATCAATTGGAAATAATCATAACCTAATTAATTTCATATTTGTACTATAGCTAACAAATTTTAGTCTTAAATAATTGACTTATCTACTTACAATATATATATTTTTAAAAAAATTAAAAGGATCAAATTTATATGAGATTGTTATTAACAGGAATAGAATATGCTGGTAAAAGAACCCTGGGCATTGAGATTTCAAGATGGTGGGCTATGCAAACTGGAGAAGAATTTCTAGAACCACCACATTTATCATTTCATGATCATTTCACTCTTCCTCACGTGGTACACGCAATGGGACACGAATATCACAAAGCACAAACAGAAATGGATCTACTAAATGCCAACCCAGGTCTTCAACAACTTCTTCAACTTTACAACATAAGTAATAAATTTACTAAAGGCTACATAGATATGCCAGATCTCTTCCTCATCGACTGGTATTATTCTGATGCTGTATATGCCCCACTCTACTATGGCTATGGTGGCCCTGGACAGTATGCAGATAGACAGGTTATAGCTAGAAGTTTCGATGCACAAGTTAATGAACTAATGCCTGATATGGTACTAGTTTTAATGAAAGCTTCCCCACAAACAATTAAAAAACGTGTTCAGGAAAATAAAAGTCCATTTCCTAATCGACATACTTCTACATTTTTTCAAGCTAATGATGCAGAAATTGTATTAGAACATTTTGAAGAACAATATGAAAAATCTCTAATTCCAAAAAAGTTTGTATTGGACACCACTACAGCTTCTATACAAGAATCTCTAACAGAGTTCAAGAAACAAATTAAACCATTTATTACAAACCAAGATAGATTACGCCTCTTAACACGAGATTTATCTGACAATTGGTAAAAATATTAACACTATGAAATGGAGAATAGTATGATAGTAGACTCACATTGCCATGCAGGAGAAAGTTGGTATGAACCCATTGAAACATTATTATCACAAATGGATAGTAATGATGTTAATAAAGGAGTTCTCATTGGGCATTTGGGAGCTTATGAGAACAACGAATATCTAATTTCATGTAAACAACGATTTCCTGATCGTTTTGCAGTTGTAATTATTCCAGATTTGAGGAATCAAAAACTAGTATCAATACTTCCTAATTGGATTCAAAAAGGTGCAGATGGAATCCGTCTTAAACCTACCATGGATATAAACGATAAGCATTCTTTATCAATATGGGAAACTGCTTCAGATTTAGGATTAGTAGTTAGCTCTATCGGTACAATAGATGAATTTGTTAATGAAAAATTCATCTCTGTCTTATCTGAATTCCCTAATTTAAAAATTGTACTCGAACATCTTGCTGGTGCCATATTTAATACAGAAAACAATACCGAAACTTCTGTAAAAGAATTTGAAAATATTATCAAATTATCTAAATATCCTAATGTATTTATAAAAATTCCTGGACTAGGGGAATTAATGCAAAAACCGGATGTTTTATCAAGAAAACCTGCTTTTGGCTTGAACCATCCTCTTCTCAAAATGACACTAGATGCATTTGGATCCGATAGAATGATGTGGGGAAGTGATTTCCCTCCAGTAAGTTTTAGAGAAGGTTATCGAAATTCCTTGAATGAAATTAAAGATAATCCCTTATTTAATCAAGAAGATTCTGATTTAATTATGGGGAAAACAGCATATAATGTCTTTTTTGGGAAAGATTAATTAGTCAGAGAATTAATTTCTTGAAAACTTGATTTTACCGATGGATAAATATTGCGATAAACAGAATAATATTTATCATAATCAGAAACATCCTCAGAATTTGGTTCAGAGGATGTTTCAAAATTTGTCCATAACTCAACAACTTCATTTATAGAAGAAAAACTCTTCTGTCCAACTGCTGCTAAAATAGCTGCACCATACGCAGGCCCAGCAAATTGATTAACAACAGTGACTGGTAAATTAAATACATCTGCTTGAATTTGCCTCCATAATTTACTTAGTGAACCACTGCCAACTGCACGAATTTCAGTAAAAGGATGTTTTTGTTCTTTTGCTATTTCTAACGAATCTCTTAACGCAAAACATACACCTTCCATAACTGCACGAACTAAATGTGCCCTAGTATGTTGGGCATGTAAGCCAATGAAAACACCTCGAGCATTGGAATCATTATGTGGAGTACGTTCTCCTACTAAATGAGGTAAAAAAATAAGTCCGTCACTTCCCGGTAAAATTGACTCTGCCTCTTTTATCATAGAATCATAAGAGGTTTTAGATTTTTCACCATACAAAATATTACGTAACCACTTTAATGAATCTCCTGCCGATAAAATGACTCCCATCTGATACCACCAATCTTCCTTACAATGGACGAAATTATGTAAGTTTAATTCTTTATCTACATTTAATGTATCTGTTGGCATCAGTAAAGTTCCTGATGTACCTATACTAGATTGAATCAATCCTTGTTGAAAAACTCCACTTGCAACAGCACCTACTGGATTATCTGCTCCTCCACAAATGACTGGAATCCCTTTTTGAAGGCCACACATATCAGCAACGTTTTCTTGTAATGTACCTGCACTTTCAACCGATTCAATAATGTCTGGAAGAATAGAATGAGGTAATTCAAGTATATCTAGTACATCTGCAGACCAAGATTTCCTGTAAATATCGTACAGTAAAGTTGCTGAAGCATCAGAGTGATCTGTAACTACTATTCCTGTCATTCTGTACCTTACGTAATCCTTAGGTAAAAGAAGAGTTTTAAGACGTTCAAAATTTCGAGGTTCATTTTGCTTTAACCACAATAATTTCGGTGCAGTCAATCCTTCTACTGGACGATTACCAAGAGATCTTTTTAACCGTTGTAATCCAATCTTTTCCGATATTTCTTGACATTGTGGTGTAGTTCTACCATCAGACCATAATATCGCAGGCCTTACAATCTCAAATTTCTCATCTAACAAAACAGAACTATGCATCTGTCCAGTAAGACCAATACCAATTACTTCAATCTGATATTTTGAATTTTGGGCTAATTTTACTACCTTAGATATAGCTGTTAATGTATTTTCCCACCACATGACTGGATCTTGTTCAACCCAAATAATGTTTGATCGTAAAACAGTTTGTTCAATATCACATTCAGCAAATATTTTACCCTCTATATCAACTAATACAGCTTTTACTGCAGTGGTTCCAATATCAATACCTAAAAAAGCTACCCGCCTATTTTGCATAAATATTTCCTTATACTAGGCTTTATCGTCAAACTTGCCGCTGCAGAATGTTGTCCTTCCGCAGTAAC